>JAEEGH010016585.1_pt1 | contig 15818 bp, 6 predicted proteins | sample 9134181 | NCBI WGS metagenome assembly JAEEGH01 (sample SAMN16246544, study PRJNA631951) | gut metagenome | biome: gut microbiome; feature: rumen; material: DP-attached | host: Bos | place: Iran: Karaj | collected 2018-10
CTCCCGATGGCGTCTCTGCGATGATGTACAAGCGCTGTACCGGGAGCCGCTTCTGCGGGGCGAACTGCCCCGTGCATGCCCGCAAGTTCAATTTCGATGACCCTGTGGCTTCGGGCCGTTCGCTCAAGTTTAACGCTGGCGTTCCCGTGCGCGAGAAGGGCGTGATGGAAAAATGCTCACTGTGCCTGCAGCGCCTGCAGGATGCGCGCCACGACTTCAAGGCGCTACATCCGGGAGAAAGTTTCCGCGGGCGCGGCGTGACCACCGCCTGTGCCGCCGCCTGCCCCAAGAACGCGATTATATTCGGCAACTGGCTCGACGAAGGTTCCCCGCTGGTAAGGGCCGCGAAGAACCGCGTGCTCTATGTCCCGAAGGCTGTTGCATCGCTTGACCCGTCTATCGTCTACATGAGGGGGCGCCGTTGATTTTCCGGATCCTCCTATACGTGGGGCTTGCGCTCCTTTTGCCCGGCCTTGCCGCGCTGGGGTATTCCCTCTGGGAAGGCCCTGCTGTGTGGTCGGTGGATGCGCATACCTTCTGGGGGACTCCCGTAAGCCTGTTCGTTTTCTGGATAGGCATCGCCCATGCGGGTACGCTCATTTCGGCAATTCTTCTGGCGCTCGGTGTGTCGCTCGATCGTCGCACCTCGATGCTTGCCGAACTCACGACTCTTTGCGCGCTCGTGGTCGCCGCGATATACCCGCTCATGCATCTCGGTGTGGTGGAAAACTTCTATATGGTCATCCCGTTCCTGGATGCACGGGGGAGTTTCGCGAACGTGCGTTCCCCGCTGGTGTGGGACTTCTGCTGCATCGCCATCTATGCGGTGCTCTCGCTCGTGTTTTTCGCGATTCACCTGTTTGCGGATAGGTCGCAGGCGCTGGAAGATGTGCGTCGCCCGATGGCATGGCTACTCTTCCCGCTGGTGCTCTGGGTGCACACGATTGTGAGTCTCGATTTTGCGGTGACGTTCGTGCCCGAGTGGCGCGGGGCGTTTTTCCCGCTGTACTTTATCGCGGGTGCCATCTATTCGGGCCTTGCGATGGTGAATGTGCTGCTTGTTGCGGAAGGCTGCCGCGTGCGCCTGCTCGAAAAGCTCATGATGGTCGGCTCCTTCGTGATGCTCGTATTCTGGGCTTGGAACTTCGCGTTGAAGGGGGACTGGAACTTCTCGGTGTTCGCGTTCGGGGCGCTGTTACCGCAGCTCTGGTGGGTGTCTGCCGTGCGCGTGAGCCCGTTCGGGCGGCTTGCGGTTTCGCTCTCGGTGCTGCTCGGGCTTTGGCTGGAACGCTTCTACCTGGTAATGCCCGCCGAACCGCGCGGCTTTGGGTATGTCGATGCGGGCCTTGTCGCTTTTTCCATCGGGTTGTTTACAACGTTGCTTGTGATTTTGCGTGTAAAGTTGCGTAAGCCCATCGAGGGCGGGGAACTTCTTTTCGGCGAACTGGAAGAGGCTTCTGCGCCGGTTGTGGAACCCCATACGGAACCGCTCACGAGCCGCGAGTTTATCGTGTTGCGCTTCCCGTTGTTGCTGGGCGTGCTCGTGGCGCTTGTCTACACGCTCTGGGCGGTGTCGCAGCCCGTGTTCGATACGGTGGCGGTCGCTATCCCGAACGTTGCCCCGCTATTCTACCCGATTGTGGCGCTGGTGGCCGCTATTGCCCTATGCATACGCCCGGTATGGCAGGCGGTTTCGGCGCACAATGCAGATGGATGCGGTTCCCGTTACCTGAAAATCGCCGTTGCTATATGTATACTTATGTTTGCATTTTTTGCGGGAGTGTTTTATGCGGGCGGTTCGTCTGCGCCATCGAAATTCACGAGCTATGTTGACACCCCGAAAAATGCCATCGCACCTGATGGCCCGAAAATAGCGGGCGCATTTGATACGCTGCGGACGCGCGCGGTATGGAACGCGCGATGCAGCGGATGTCACGGAATAGACGGCAAGTTCAACGCGAAGTTTGTCCGCGAGTTCTACCCGGTTCCGCAAAAGTTGACTGCGGCTCGTCTCGATTCCCTCGGGGAGGATTCCCTGGTACACGTGATTATGTACGGGCGCACGAACATGAACCCGTATGCTGACCGCATAACCGAAGCGGATGCCCGCGCCCTAGTGCGATACATGCGCTCGCTTGCCCCGGCGGACATCCCTGCACCCGAGATAAACGAAACTGCACCCGAGATAAACGAGTCGGCGCCTGAGATAAACGATTCGACGCACGAAACAAACGATTCGGCGGAGGTTCTACAATGATCCCGCTGATGAACGCTGTCGCCTGCCTCCTCGCGCTCGCCATGGCCCAGTTCTTCTGGCGCCGCCCCATCCGCCTGTTCAAGGAGGCGTTCTTCTTGCTTGCCGCCGTAGTCGTTTTCTGCGTCTACGCCTACTTCTCGGGCGACATGAACGACCCTGCGATGGAATCTTACCCCTTCCGCATGTTCGCGCTGGCCCTGTGCTTCTCTACGACTGCCCTGCCCGTCAAGCGCCGCCGTTACCTGCTCATGGCTCAGGTCATGTGGTTCTGGGTCGAGTTCTTCGGCTCCGTATCGCTTTTCTACCACGGCTTCGACATGCCGTGGACGCGCCTCTTGGCAATCGCCGTCTCCGTGTTTGGCTCCACGTTCCTCTCGCGAATTTCGCAGGGCATGGAGTTCGCTCTTATGGCTTACTGGATTGCCGTTTGGGTGTTCTTCTAGTTGCTTTTGTAATAAAAACTTTACAAACGAGAGCCGGTAGCCTCCCGTCAAAGGCCGTATCCCCTTTATTGTGATAATTATGTAAGCATTTTTATTGATGTTGGTAAACTCTTTTTTAGATTTATAACAAAATATTAACCGAGAATACCTATGAACAAGAATTCCCAGATTTCGTTGTTCGGTAGGGCAGCCCTGTTTGCTCTTGCTTCTACGGCAATGCTGTTTGCCCAAGAGCCTGCCGCCGCTCCTGCCGGTTCTGTTGAACCTGAAACTGCAACCGAACCGGCTGCCGCAGCCCCCGCTGCAGAACAGCCCGCCGCCGCTTCGGCTGAGCCGGCAGTTGTCGCAACCGAGGGTGGCGAAGCCAAGACCGCATCTATCTTTGTGCAGGACCCGGCCATATTCCACCAGCGCCAGGCCGACTTGGAAAAGTTGAAGGGAAGCCTCCAGAACGTGAACGAGGGTCTCGATTCCCTGCTCGCCGACGCAAGCCACATCGCCAAGATGAACGACCAGTGTGCCGCGGTGAGCATCAACGACGTGATGGGCGACGAGTGCTGGACCTTCTACCAGGTCGAGTTGCCCGCCTTCGAAGAGAAGTACATGCAGGTTACCGGCGAGGTTCGCCTGGGCCACATGGAAACCGCCCGCGGTCTCGAGGACCGCAAGCTGCAGATTAACGCCTGTGTGGACGCTCTCTACAGCTTTGCCGCGTCTAAGGACCAGTTCCTGAACCTCAAGGGCGGCGTGTTCCTGGAACCGCTCGCCAAGGGCTTCGAGGCCCATTACGACTTCACCCTGCAGTACGAGCCCAACCACCGCAAGAACGCTCTCGCTATTGCCCAGAAGTGGGGCGAGACCTGCCGCGAGATGGTCGTGCGCCAGGATGGGGAAGGCTTTGCCCCGTACTTCATTGAACGCCTGGATAGGCTGAACAAGGACCTTGCCCGTGACGGCTCCCTGGCCATCTACAAGGTAGATACCGCCGCCGCTCCGACGGTCTACATGGATATCTCGAAGCCGGTCCGCAGTGCCTACTACCTGAACGGTGTCAAGCTGTTCCACAGCCGCATAGCTGCTGGCCCCGTAGAAGAAAGTAACATCCGCATCAAGTTCGAGAACGGCGCTGCCAAGGTTGAAGGTGCCGAGGTCGTGGTCCAGCACGGTAACCCGCAGCAGTTCAAGGGCGCGGTCCAGTTTGCCGAAAAGGCTGCGACCATGAATGGCCGTTGGATCTGGGAAAACCAGGGCAATACCGAGGGTGTTGACTTTGGACCGGTTTACGACGCCGATTCTCTGGCTACGGCACAGGCCGAACAGAAGGCCGCCGAACAGAAGGCTGCCGAGGAAAAGGCTGCCGAAGAATCCAAGGCTATCGAGAGCCGCCGTGGCACGCACTTCTCTCCGTGGGCCGCGGTTTCGGGTGTGTTTGCTCCCTATGGCGACAAGAGCTTCAGGGGCTTCGAGGATGTCGAGAAGAACGACCTGGTTATCTTTGCCGACGGTGCCGCCGCCGCGCGTGTAAGGCTCAACTTTGGCGAGACCGGCGACGGCTTCATTGCCGTGGGCGCGGGTGGTTACATCGGTGCCGCGTTCAAGGGAGGCCTGCTGCGCTTGTACGTGGCGCCTCTCGCACAGCTCGAACTGGGCTACAAGGACTTCGGTATCCGCGAGACTGCCGTGATTGCAATCCCCGAGGATGACTCCAAGGAATGGATGCAGTTCAGGAGCGGCGTGTTCTACAAGTTCGGCTTCGTGGGCGTGGAACTCGGCCACGACCTGATTACAAACTTTGGCCAGGGCGGCTATGTTTCCGTCTTCTTTGAAATGTAATGGAGGGCAAGATGAAGATTTTTAAGAAATTGCTCGTTGCCGGCGGTGCCGCTTCCATAGCCTTTACCGCATGCTCTATTGTTGATGAATACGACCAGGAACTGGTCGACAGGTACGAACAGGCTGTCCAGGACGAGAAGGATTCCGTGAAGCAGGCCGAACAGGATAGGAAGGATTCCATCGCGAACCTCGACTCCGCGACCTGCCCCGAGACCTTCACGGATACCCGCGACGAGAACGTCTACGACATCGTGCGCATCTACGACCCCGAAGTCGACAGCAAGGCCCGTTGCTGGTTCAAGCAGAACCTGAAGTACGACGCGAAGGACGATTCCCGCTGCCTCGACGACGACAAGAAGAACTGCAAGGTTTACGGTCGCCTGTACCTGGGTTCCGCAATTAAGAAGGGCGTGTGCCCCGAGGGTACCCGCGTTTCTACCTCGGAAGACTGGGAACACTTGCTCAAGGTTGTTGACCCCGACGAGAACTCCTCGTACATCCTGAAGAATGCCGAGGAATGGATTGCCGGCGGCAGTGCCTCCAAGGCTACCGACAAGTACGGCTTCAGCGCCATGCCCGGTGGCTTCTACGATGATGACGAGGAAGAGTACACCGAGGAATTCCACAACGATGGCCACTGGTGGGTCTACTCCAAGGATTCGTTCAAGTACGTGAGGATGTCCGCCGATGATAACCTCTACGAGTTCAGGACCATCGACGCCTACAACTCCGAAGGCATCGGCCTCTCTGTCCGCTGCGTGCTCGAGTCCAACCACTCCATAGAGGCCGACACTTCTTCCAGTGAAGGCGACAAGTCCTCGAGTTCCGAGGGGGACGATGAAGTCAAGAGCTCTTCTTCCGAAGGCTCCTCCGATACCGAGAGCTCCTCTTCCGAAGAAGTCGACCCGGAAGATGTCATTGTCCCCCAGAACGACGTGAGCATTGACGGCGTGTCGCAGAAGGGCCCGTTCATCAAGGGTACTACGGTGAGCGTCTACGAACTGGAGAACGGTCGCAACCTGAGCCCCAAGGGCACCGCTTTCCCCACGGAAATTACCACCGACGACGGAAAGTTCAAACTCTCCAACCTCAAGCTGAAGTCGCAGTTCGTGTACCTCGTGGCCGAAGGCTACTACCGCAACGAGGTTACGGGCAAGGGAAGCGTCGCCCCCATAACGCTCCGCGCCGTATCTGACTTGACCAAGATGAAGACCATCAACGTGAACCTCCTGACCCATCTGGAATTCTTCCGTGCAGAATACCTTGTGGTGAACAAGGGCATGCGCGTGAGCAAGGCCAAGATCCAGGCAGACAAGGAAATCTTCAAGAACTTCTTTATCGACGCCACGGAATTCAAGGCTGCCGAAAAGCTCTCCGTCGTAGGCTCCTCCGACGAAGATGCCGCATTGCTCGCCCTTTCCGTGATTTTCCAGGGCGGCTTTACGGAAGCGCAGTTGACCGATGTCATCAACACCTTCAAAGATGAAATCAAGGACCAGGAAAAGGGCGAATGGAAGAACGACTCGCTCAAGACCGTGCTTGCTGACTGGGTGGCGAATGCGGAATTCAAGGACCACTTCGCGAGCATCCGTACGAACGTCGAAGGCTGGGGCTTGGGCAAACCGGGCAACTTCGAGAAGTACCTGACCAACTTCTGGCTCAATGTGTACGGTATGGACCCCTGCACTAGCGCCATCGAGGACTCGATTGCCTGGACCGAGAACAAGTACAGCAAGAACAAGATGGATTCTAGGGCCCGATTCATTTGCAAGAGCGGCAAGTGGGAACTTGCTACCGACCTGGAAAAGGATACCGAGAAATGGATGTCCGGATCTGATGGTCAGGTCAAAAATGGTAAGGTCAATACGGACTCTGTGTATGTGTTCGATGGTACCGCATGGCGCAAGGGTAACGTGCTGGATAGCACGCTCGGCATTGGCGCCTGCTATACCAAGGCCAATCGTGATCTCAAGAAGAGCGAGGCCGATGGCAATTGGTACCTCTGCGATATGGACAGCCTTTCCTGGGTGGAAACGCACAGGTTGAATTCCTACTTTGCCAAGTTCACTCCGGATGACAAGATTGCCTTCCTTAATGACACCAAAACCGACGTGGTGAATGACACCATGATTGACCCTCGCGACGGTCACGTGTACAGGACTTTCAAGAATGAGTATGAAAACTCTTTAACGGGCGAAACAGAAACCCTTATCTGGATGGCGGAAAACCTGAACTACGACCCCAAATCTACGGATGTCCAGTCCTGGTGCTATGGCGACCTTGACTATAACTGTGAAATTGCTGGCAGGCTCTACAGTTGGAGCGCGGTCATGATGGTGGAAAGCAGTTACAATACCACGACTTATTCGGAAACGGAAAACCACCAGGGTATTTGCCCTGAAGGGTGGGTTGTACCTACTGAAGATGATGTTATCAATTTAGTGATGGAACTTATTTCGGTAAGCGGCGAGGAATTAAAGACGACGTTTACGGGTGCCTGGACAAAGGGCTCCAGCAATTCGTACGGTTTCTCTGCTATACCTTCGGGCTATCGTAAAGCAGCAAATAATACCTTTGTGGGTGCAGGCTCGGAATTTCGCATGTGGACAACCACGAATGATTTCTCGGATGCAAATATTCAACCGATTCGCGACGCGGGATCTCTTCTTCCTGAAGATGCATCGAAACTCGATGGCGCATCTGTTCGCTGCGTAAAGCGAGTGGAACCCTAACCTTTGTAACATCTATAGCCCATAGGAGGCCACCATGAAGTCTCTTGGATTGTCATCCTCGCCCATTCGGCTTGCTCAGGGCAGGCTCCAGCGAGGATCCGTACATACCTCCCTTGCCCTTGCGGCATTTCTCCTCGCGGCGTGCGGCGATACTGTCACCGAACAGATCAACGCAAACGTAGGCGCGGTTGAAACAAGCAAGGACCTGCCCGAGTGTACCAAGGCAATCGCCGGTCAGACTGCTTTCGTTTCCGAGACTCACGAGTTTCTCGGCTGCGACGGCAATGAGTGGCAGAGCCTGAGCGCGAGCACGGTAAGCGTTGGCGACAACGTGTGTATGTCCAAGAGCCTTTCGGACGGCACAGGCTTCGAAATTTTCTGTAACGGGGAATCCATTGGTACCGTAAGGAATGGTGAAAAGGGTGAACCCGGCGAAAAAGGTGCTGACGGCGCAAAGGGCGACAAGGGTGATGATGGCGCACCTGGTGCAAAGGGCGACAAGGGCGATGATGGCGCACCTGGCGCAAAAGGTGACCCGGGCGATCCTGGCATCAATGGTACAAACGGCACGAACGGAACCAGTTGTGAAATTACAGCGGCCACCGCTTTGACTGCGACGATTGCCTGCGGTTCCGAGTCGTTCACGATGGACCTGACGGGCTACGTAGAAATCCCCGCGGAATGCGACGCGACCCTGTACGAGGACTGCGCAGGCCCCATGGACAACGTGGAACTCAGTGGCGTGAGCCAGAAGGGCCCGTTCGTTACCGGTGCGGACATTACGGCGTACGAACTGGAAAATGGACGCTCCCTCAAGCAGACCGGCAAGACCTTCGGCGGCAAGATCGAGCGTGAGGACGGCACCTTCGACATCAAGACGGTCCAGCTGAAAAGCCCGTTTGTGTACCTTGTGGCGGATGGCTTCTATCGCAACGAGGTGACGGGCGAAAAGAGTGCATCTCCCATTAAGTTGCGCGCCCTGACCAACCGGAAGGATCACCCAAATACAAATATCAACTTGGTCACGCACCTGGAATATGACCGCATTGTGTACCTTGTTACCAAGAAGGATTCTACCGTGATGAATGCGAAGAAGGCTGCCGAAAGGGAAATCTTCGCGGCATTCGGCATCAACAACTCCGGTTTCAAGGGCTTTGCGGAAGACTACAACATCCTCGAGGAGGGCGACGGCAACGCGGCCCTGCTGGCGATTTCCGTCTTGCTCCAGGGGGACCATACCGAGGCTGAACTCACTTCGCTCCTTGCCTCGCTGAGTGTGGACCTCGGTGACAACGGTGAATGGGACAATAAACGCGAACGTGCGCGGATTGCCGACTGGGCGATGAAGAAGACCTTCTCTAGGGAAGGCCTGGCTTCTGTACGCAATAACATCAAGGCCTGGAATCTCCGCGATGGCGAACCGCCCGCCTTCGAAGGCTACTTCCGCAATTTCTGGATGGCCGAACTCGGCGTGGACAAATGCACTAAGGATAACGCCGGTGCGCTCTTCGCCACCAAGAATATTAAGTCGGCATACTACGCTGCTAACGACTCCGCATTTACCGAAGGCGACAGCAGCTTGGTGCGCCTCATCTGCGACGCTTCTGGCGAAGAACCTGTATGGCGTTTCGCGACCGATATCGAGAAGGACACTGCGGCACTCTCCGCCGAATTGCCCCAGGATACTGCTGTCGTTGGCAAGATCAATACCAACATCGTGTATGTAAAGGAAGGTGACTGGCGCCGTGGCACCGAACTTGACGTGGCGCTAAAAAACAGTTGTGTCGCGGATAGTGTCGGTAAGGCTGATAGCATGATTGTGAAACTCGAAACAGCATGGTTTATCTGTGATGTGAGCGACGATGGCGTTGTTCCTACTGCCTGGCGTGAGGCGACAACCTCCGAAGCCGACACAGCGCTTTTCGGCATCCCAGGCGCAGGCGACCCGATTGTTAGGCTTGGCAACGTGAACAAGTCGCACATCTATGTGTATGAGAAGGGTTGGCGCTACGGTACCGCCATGGATCTTGATGAAAACCTTGGCCCCTGCGTTGCAGGTAAAGTGAACAAGGTTCTCCAGTCATCTACGGGCAGTTGGTACAAGTGCGTTAATGACAGGAATACTCGCGTGGAAGGCGATCTTGTTCCGACGGAATGGCGTGAATCGACGAGTTTTGAGCGTGATACTGTGGGTTTTGGGATTCCGACGGTCGCAACGGCCAAGTGGAATTCTGCAAAAACAACGGTGTATGTGTATGACATGACCGCTAAAAGATGGCGTATTGGTAGCTCTTTGGATATGAATTCAGATCTTGGTCCGTGTACAGAGGCGAGGACGGATACAATAAGGGGGATCAATGCAAGCACGTTCTATAGGTGCACTCCTAACTATACTGCCGATGCCAATGTGCAGCCGGTATCTTGGGTCAAACTTTCCCAAGCGGAATACGATACCCTTGGATTCGGATATTGCAATAAGGAATATATGAGAAGACCCAATACCGATAATTGGTTCGCCGAAAAAGGCGTCCGTCGTGTAACTGATGAAAAGGAAAGCGACCTTATCAGGTTTACGTCTGGCACGTACTGCCTTGCTACAGTTGGAAATCAGTCTTCAGTTTACGTATACTACGGAACTAAGCCCTCTGCAACAGATGGTGCGGCGATTCAAGGAAGAAAGAATACGAGCAAATACTTTACATACGATAGTATTCAAGGCGACTGGCTGCCGATGACGAGCGGACAATATAGTCTTGGCTTGGGTGGCTGCACTATTGCCCGAACGAATTATACTTACGGAACAAGTTCTTCAACATCTCAGTACCCGAAGGGAATGGTGTCACGTAAAAATACGTCGTCGTCTTATTATTTATGCAAAGACGATGGCGGAGAAAAGAAATGGGTCCTTGCTAGCCAGGCAAGGTATGACACGTATGGATCTGCTTGTAACCAAAACTATTTAAGACGGGCGTATAAGGGAAGAATAGATTCAACGGCAAATTATACATATGTTTGTGATGCTGATACGTTCAGAACAATGACGGCATCGGAAAGGTGGGCTGTAAAAAACACCACGGGTGCCTATTATTCTGCTCGATGCGGTGTTTCAGATAATGATTCAACCGTGACTGTGAGAATAACAAGTGCTATCACATCTGACTTCGTTTGTAAAAACAACTTATATGTATGGGACAGAAAGACGCGCATAGAATACAATAGAATTCATCCACCCACAGTGGTTGGGGATGGGGTTGGGGCATATCATGCGGGTGCGTGGAACAATGATGCTGCCGTAATAGGTACAAGACTTTGGATGCGGCATAATTTATATGCAGACTCTACAGGGGGATCGGCGCCTTATACATTAGATCCATCTGTTTATTCTCTCGAAGATAGAAGGGAAATCGGTTGTTATTATACACATTCTGAAGCGCAAAGAGAGTGTCCTCGATTCACGATAGACTCTAAATCTTTCAAACTGCCTTCGCCGAGTGATTTTACTGCGCTTTTTGATTTTGCAGAAAGGTACTTGGATCTTTATTCAAGTGCATGGAAATATCCGGGGACTGACACTTATGCGTTAAATCTTTATCCCAACGGATATACCGATAAAACAGAGTATGGAATTGCATATATTGGTTACCGAACAGCAAGTAGCTTTGTAAAAACCTCCTATATGGCTTGGGCGACGGATTCTCATGTTAGGCTACATTCCACAAAGTCTGATTCTACGGCGAATATAAGAAACGATGTGGCTGGGGCGCGTTTTGAGCAGAACGCTTTTGCTGGAGTGCGTTGTGTTGTAGGAGATGCGGAAAATCCGCCTACCAAGAACTAAATCCTTGCTGATTTGACGAATTCCTTCCCGACGACCGCCAAGTTCGCCGGGATTTTTGTTACATTTTTTTAATGTAAAAAAGGAGTCCATTATGAAGTCCTTAACCCGAATTGCTCTCCCCGCGGCACTCCTCCTTGCGGCGTGCGGTGATGACATCACCGAACTCAATGCTAACGTTGGTGCTGTAAAAACTAGCGACGATCTGCCGGCATGTACCGAAGACATTGCCGGGCAGACGGCATACGTCAAGGAAACTCATGAGTTTCTTGGCTGTGATGGTTCCGAATGGCAGACGTTGAGCGCGAATACGGTAAACGTGGGCGACAACGTGTGTACCTCCACGAGCCTCTCCGATGGTTCGGGGTTCGAGATTTTCTGTAATGGGGAATCCATTGGAACGGTGAAGAATGGTGCAAAGGGTGAACCAGGAGCCGCTGGCAAGGATGGTGCAGACGGCAAGGACGGTACCAATGGTAAGGATGGTGCTGACGGCGCAAAGGGTGACAAGGGCGATAAAGGCGACAAGGGTGCTGACGGCACCAATGGTACAAATGGTACTGACGGTACGAATGGTACCGGTTGTGAAATTTCGGAAGCGACGGCGCTCACAGCGACTATTGCCTGCGGTTCCGAGACCTTCACGATGGACCTGACGGGCTACGTGGAGCAGCCCGCGGAGTGTGACGCTACTCAGTACGAGGACTGCACTGGCCCCATGGACAACGTTGATCTCAGCGGCGTGAGCCAGAAGGGGCCGTTCGTCATTGGCGCGGACATTACCGCATACGAACTGGAGAATGGCCGCTCCCTCAAGCAGACGGGCAAGACCTTCGGCGGCAAGATCGAGCGCGCAGACGGTACGTTCGACATCAAGACGGTCAAGCTCAAAAGCACGTTCGTGTACCTTGTGGCAGACGGCTTTTACCGCAACGAGGTGACGGGCGAGAACAGTGCCGCGACCATCAAGCTTCGCGCCCTAACCAACCGCCAGAATCACGCAAATACAAATATCAACCTGGTGACCCACCTGGAGTATGACCGTGTGCAGCGCCTCGTCACGAAGGAAGATTCCACTGTGCAGAATGCAAAGATGGCTGCGGAAAAGGAAATCTTCACCGCGTTCGGCATCGACAGCAAGGATTTCAAGGGCTATGCGGAAGACTACAACATCCTTGAAGAGGGCGACGGCAACGCGGCATTGCTTGCAATCTCTGCGCTCCTCCAGGGCGACCGTAACGAGTCCGAACTCACGGCACTCCTTGCCGCTTTGAGCGTAGACCTGGGCGACAACGGCGTGTGGGATAACCAAAAGCAGCGTGCACAGATAGCCGACTGGGCAATGAAGAAGGATATCGAGGGCGGGCTTGCCGCAATCCGTGCGAATATCAAGGCGTGGAAACTGCGTGATGGCGAACCGCCCGCGTTCGAAGGCCATGTCCGCAACTTCTGGATGCAGGAACTCGGCGTAGATGGATGCTCCTCGAACAATGCTGGCGCTCTCTTTGCTACGAAGAATGCAAAGTCCGCCTACTATGCCGCGAAGGATTCTGTTTACACTGTGGGTGACAGCAGCCTGGTGCGCCTGATTTGTGCGGCTTCCGGCGATTCTTATGCATGGCGCTTTGCGACTGACATCGAGAAGGATACTGCGGCACTCCCCGCCGAATCGGGCGAGGGCGCAGTTGCGAAAGGCAAGATCGACACCGGATTTGTCTATGTGAAGGAAGATGGCGACTGGCGCCGTGGGACGGAACTTGACCTGACTCTGAATGCCAGCTGCGTCTCAAACATCAAGAACCATACTACGTTTAGCGCAATCAGCACCGATACCACATGGTATATCTGTGTGGCCGATGGCAGCAAGCTTGGCGACTATACCATTCCCACCTCTTGGCGCCTTGCGACCGAAACGGAAGCTGATACTGCGCAGTTCGGCATTCCTGAAACTGCGGCGGATTCAATCAAGAGTGGCCATGTTAACAGGGGACGCTTCTTTGTGTACGAGAACAATGGCTGGCGTCGCGGTACCGAGAACGATGTGCTGCTCGGAAAGGCTTGCCTTGATAGCCTCAAGAAAACGATTATTCAGGATGATGCGGGACAGTACTTTACTTGTACCGGGGAAAAGAAACTTCTGTTTGATGGCGTGACAGTCTCTACGACATGGCGTGCCTCTACTCCTGACGAGGCTGATATCTACGGATGGCAGGCTCCATCGGTTGATGCCCCGGATTCCGTTAAACTTGGAAACGTCGATAATACCCGCGTGTATGTTTATGAAGATGGTAAATGGCGTAGAGGCTCTAGTCTAGACACTGACAAGAATCTCGGACCTTGCACTAGGAATAAAGAAAACAACGTCGTTAAGTCGTCTAGGGGGATTTCGTACAAGTGCGCTAATCAGGAATGGCGCGAGGCGACATCCTATGAAAGTGATACGGCTAGTTTTGAGATCCCGACAGTGGACACCGCTCGTTACAATTCTTTGGGGACGGTCGTGTATGTGTATGATATGTCGGTACATAAATGGCGTGTCGGAAATGATTTGGATGTAAATCTTGCACTTGGCCCATGTACGGCAGCAATGCAGGATACAATACGGGGCTTGTCTGCATCTAGTTGGTATAGATGCTCCCCCAACTATACCGCCGATCCCAATGTGCAGCCGGTATCTTGGATGAAGCTTTCGCAAGCCGAATACGATACGCTCGGCTTTGGGTATTGCAACATGGATTATATGAGAAGGATCGGTACCGAGAACTGGTTTACCAAGAACGGCGTTCGTGTTACTAGCGAAAAGGAGATAGACCTTATTCGAAATGATAACTTTGTATGTACGGCGCAAGTGTCGAATTCTACTATTGATGTTGGGTATGGAACGAAACCCGATGCCGTAGATAGTAATGCTATTCAAGGAAGGAATCTCAATAATTACTACACCTATGACTCGCTTCAGATGGATTGGGTGCCGATGACTAGGGATCAGTTCGAACTTGGTTTGGGTGGCTGTACTATTGCCCGAACTTATCATACATATGCAGAATCCAATGCATACTATACATATCCCAAGGGTATGGTTCGCTATAGTGAAAATATGTCGCGGTATTACCTATGTAAAGATGAAGGAGGCCTAAGAAAGTGGGTCCCGGCTAGTGAGGCTCGGTACAAAACTTATGGAAATGCCTGCAGTAAAGATTATCCGCGGGAGGCGTACATGGCCTTTGGTGATCAGTTCAGTTGGGATAACTACAAGTATGTTTGTGAAGCGGACACGTTCAGGTTAATGACTCCCTCTGAAAAGTGGGCGGGAACCGTTGACCATTATACTAGTAGCTTGCGGTATGCTCGATGCGCTGAAGCCGATGAGGGAGAAGTCAAGACTCTGTATGTCGCTTATGAACGTTATTCCAACTTTGTATGTAAGAACAAGTTGTATGTTTGGGATGGTAAAGAATCTACTGTTCAAAACAATTCAATCCATACGCCAATGCACACAACTCAATGGGGGACTGGAGCTGGTGCCTACAATGTTTGGGATGGCGGTGGTGTGGTCATTGGGCCAAGAATTTGGCTAACGGCCAACCTTTATGCAGATACTGTGGGTGCCGCGGGACCGTACATTCTCAATCCTGAAGCAGAATCTTTAGATGAAATAAAGAAAATAGGTCTCTATTATTCCCATGAACAGGCTCAGGCTGCCTGTGCGTCAATTACATATTCGGGAGATGCATTTAGGTTACCGACACCGAGCGACTATAAGGCCCTTTACAATCAGTATGCAGAAAAACCGTCCAATCTTTTCTCAAGAGATGGATGGGAAGTGGCGGGGAATGATTATTTTGGCCTTGCTATTTATCCAAATGGACAACTTGATGACTATGGAGATGAAACATATAGATACAAGATTGGCTACTATACGGATGAAAGTAAAGAAATTTTCAAAAAAATTGGTTATTCATATAATAGTACGTCTATTATTGCGACTCTGCGAACGTCGGAACCCGATTCTGTTGTCTTATTCTGGCCCACAACCTGGGGTGAGAAGATGAAGTTTGTGGAGCAAGAATATGCTCCTGTGCGTTGCGTGTTGGGGGATATTCCTGATCCTCCCACCAGCAACGATTAGTTAATAATAGGAAGCCTCCCTCGGGAGGCTTTCGTTTTTTTTTTACATTTGCCTTGAAAAATAAAAAGGAACCCTTATGAAGCCTTTTGCATTGTCATCCTCGCGTAGGCGAGGATCCGTACATTTCTCCCTTGCCCTTGCATCCCTGCTCCTTCTCGCGGCATGTGGTGACGACATCACCGAAATCAACGCCAACGTTGGCGCAGTTGAAACCAGCAAGGACTTGCCCGAATGCACCAAGGACATTGCGGGCCAGACGGCCTTCGTTTCTGAGACGCACGAGTTCCTGGGCTGCGACGGCAGCGAGTGGCAGACGCTGAGCGCAAGCACGGTAAGCGTGGGCGACAACGTGTGTATGTCGAAGAGCCTTAGTGACGACACGGGCTTCGAGATTTTCTGTAATGGGGAGTCTATCGGTACCGTGAAGAACGGTGTTGCTGGTAAGGATGGCGTCGATGGCAAGGATGGCGAACCTGGCGCAAAGGGCGATCAGGGTGAACCCGGCAAGAATGGCACCAACGGCACTAATGGTACAAATGGCACTAACGGCACGAACGGCGTCGGTTGTGAAATTACGGAAGCGACAAAC
>JAEEGH010016587.1_pt1 | contig 15818 bp, 14 predicted proteins | sample 9134181 | NCBI WGS metagenome assembly JAEEGH01 (sample SAMN16246544, study PRJNA631951) | gut metagenome | biome: gut microbiome; feature: rumen; material: DP-attached | host: Bos | place: Iran: Karaj | collected 2018-10
CTTCAACTCAAGTAGATGAAAATGCACAACATTTTTATCGAAAACTCGGGTATAAAGATTGCGGAGGTCTTATAATAGATATTCCAAAACATGAACAGCCGATGGAAATGTTTCTGATAAAAGCTCTCTAATCATATCTATAATTTTTCACCGGCGGGGCGAGCCCGCATTTTTTTTGTGTTATGGTAAAGGTATGAACAAATCTTCCGCGGTTATTACGTTTTGAATTGAGCCAGAATATGCATTTGTCTTTAAGCCGTTTGCAGATATCAATGTAAGGTTCAAAGTTTTTTTTGTACGGGTTGCTTGCCTGAAAACTTCCATTCGTGCCCTAAGTTGCTTTTCGTAATTTGCATCCACCACAAATTCATTTTCTGTATTTTTTATCTCGCATATATTTATCACGTTATCTTTTCTGTCTATCAGCATATCAATTTGACCTTTTTTATCAGTTTCGTCTTTGTTTTTTGAATAATAGTTCCAAGAATATTCCATGCTCTCCACCCCAGATATTCCTAGCTTAGCTTTTATCTGGGGGATATGATTCAGACATAAAATTTCAAATGCATAACCTCTCCATGAATAATATGCAGGAGATCCAACGAATGAAAGCCATGATTGCATCTTCCGTTCTGCCACAAATTCGATACAAAATAGGATAAATGGATCAATCAGCTGGAAAATGAAACTTTGCTTATCTTTGCCATAATTTTTATATTTTCGTATAAATCCGCATTCTTCAAGTTGCTTCAGAACTTTTGTCAGAGGTTCTCCATCACCTATTTCTTTCTTTGCCGCCAGTTCTGTTCTTATCATTCCGCTTTTCTTTTTTGATAAAGCTTTTATTACTTCAAAATATTTCTCCGGATAACGGAATAAAGATGAAAAAAGGTTGTCATACTCGTAATAAAGTTCTCCGCTCTCTTTGAATAGGAGTTCATCTACGTTTTGAGCAAGACTTAACCTTTTGTCAAACAAATTAAGATAATATGGGATGCCCCCGAATATCATATAAGATTCTGCTATTTGCAGAGTATCAAAAGGAATTCCATTCATTTTAAGAAAAGTTTGTGTCTCTGCAAGGGTGAATGGTTGTAGATGTATTTTTCTTGTAAGCCTGTTGTAAAATCCCCTTTTGCTGCCAAAGATATTATCGATTATCCAGGATGTTGCCGAACCACAGACTATAAGCATTATATCAGGTTGTGATGAAGCCCAGCTGTTCCAAAAATAATCCAGAGCACTCTTAAAATCTGAACGGGGAGAATCCATCCAAGGCACTTCGTCCAAAAATACAATTTTTCTTCCTGATATGGAATCTTTATGAACTTCTGGTTTTTCAAGCAGGCATCTTAAGCGAGAAAATGCCTCGAACCAATCTTTAGGGGATGTTTTATCTTTTGAACCATACAGAACTAGACTGTCAGTAAAACTTCGTAACTGTTCTTTCATTTTTGCTTCTGTTATGCCTGTGGAATAAAAAGCAAAACGATTGTTGAAGTATTCTTTGATTAGATATGTTTTTCCGACTCTTCGCCTGCCATAAACTACAACAAACTCTGGTTTTCCTGATTCAAGGCACTTTGACAATATGTTTTGTTCTTTTTCACGTCCGACAACAACCATAAAGACTCCGAAAGAGAATTATATGCTATAACTCTCTAAGTTTAAGTAAAAATACGCTATTTTAGAGAGTTATATATAGAATACTGTGCTATAACTCTCTAACTTTAATACAGTATAATACCCAATCCTGTTTTCTGCAAGCTTCAGGAAAGAATTTCTTGGACTTTCAGCATATAAAGTAGCTAAGTAATTTCAGACGGCTATTTTTAAGAAATGCAAAATTAAAACTTACGCCTATGCATAAAAATATTGTTTAATCAGAGAAGAAAGTTTATATTTAGAAAGTAATATTTTCGTGTAACAAATAGCTTCAAGCCCGCTACGGTACAACCAATTGTTACACGGACACCCGCACTGGGGCGCTTTTTTATAGTAACAGGAGCAAAAAAATGAAAGTAAAGAAAATCATCATCTGTATTGTGGCGGCGGTCGTGTTTGCTGGAACGGCGTTCGCAAAATCTTACGGCGAGAAAAGCCACCCTGACAGTGTGGGCGACATCGTGTTTGCAGACGGCACAGCAACCGCATGGAGCGAAGGATTGACGCTCACATACGAGCAGAAAATGGCAGCTGTGGCGGTCATCTTCTATGCAGGAACGGACTGCTCCAATTGTGGCGAGTACCGAATTCTCGGTGTGGGCTTGGCTCAGAAACACCTTTTGTGGTGTACGGAGGAAGCGAACGCATATAGCGTTAATATCGTCACAATTCATTGCGAAATGGACACAAAAGCCGGTGAACTCACATTCACGGGTGACTTGGATGGTAGCGACAACCTTGAGCAAATGGGCGCATACCTTCGGGAAAATAGCGAAGATGACAGCGCAAGCGAAGAAAACTACCCTGCATTCTACTACGCTAAGAACTATGTGGATATGGAAGAAAGTAATGTGTGGGGCTCAGACTTTGAAAATGGTTGGTATCTTCCGAGCATTGCCGAGCTGTTCCAGATTTGGAAGGAGCGGGAGTGCGTGAACGCGGCGATTGGCTTGTGCGGTGGAACGATGTTTGATTTGGAGGACGGTTGCTACTGGTCGTCAACCCAGTCTGCATCCTTAGACTACTTCGCTTACTCCCTCGACTTCTCAGATAAGGGCTTTGGTAGCAGTTCCAAGTACTATGGCTACGATATTGCATGTGCAATCCGTGCCTTCAACTAGCACATTTTTTTTCCGAAGGCCAACCGTAATAACTATTAATACTGAATTTTGAACAAAAAACATCACTATTTTACACTATCTAAAGGGAATCTCAAAAAAATTTGATATATCAATTTTGTTGATTTATAATGAACTTCTATCTTGGTCAGGAGAAGGAGTGATTATGAATCTTAAGAAAAAGCTTAATGTAGTTCTTCTTGCTATAGTTACGGTTTCTATCGGAACAATCATTTTTGCTGCTTACAGTATGTCAAAGACAGAACTAACGAATGCCGTGTTAAAGGAAAATCGAAATCTGGCAGAAAAAACCGCAAGCGATATTGAAACGACTGTAGAACGAGAATTCGCCATGCTTGAAACGACGGCAAAGTTCCCGTCAATTTCCAACCCAGAAATAGATATGCTTGACAAATGGAAAGAGATAAATATTTTAATTGAAGGAAACCCTCGTTACACCGGTATGGCTTTTTACGACAGCCAGGGTGTTGGCTACAATTCCAAAGGTAAACTGGTTGATAATCACGAAAAGGATTATATGACGGGTGCTTTGCATGGAAAACGCGGAATGATGGACCCGCACACAAACATGTTCGGTAATTTGGTTGCTAATTATGCCGTTCCTGTTTTTGCTCCGGATGGCAAGCAAATCGGGGTTATCTCCTCGGTCATTGAAGTTACCGAAATGGCGACTTCCATGCAAGAAATCATTATCGGTAAAGAGTCTCACCCGATGATTGTGAACAAGTATTCCGGTGTAGTGGTTGCTCATTCAGATATAGAAGTTTTAAACGAAGAAAAGCTGCTTCAAGATGTTGTTGGTGAAGACTTCGTAAATGTGGCTAAAGATATCCAGGACGGGGCAACTAATTCGATTATTTACTACGATAAAACAAATCAAATGAATATGGCAGCGGCTTATTGCCCCATTGAAAACACGGATTGGGTTGTTATTTTGATTGCACCTTATTCGGACTTTTTTGGCGGAATTTCGGAGCTGTTCCGAGTTATGATTATAATTGCGGCTGTTGCGTTGGTTTTGACAGCTATTATTGTTGTAATCGTCGTAAATAGCGTTGTAAAACCTCTTCGCAATTTGCGTGGCGCAATCCAAGAAATTGCTACGGGCGAAGCTGACCTTACGAAGCGGCTTCCTGCATCATCGAAGGACGAAATTGGCGATGTGGTTAATGGATTCAATTCGTTCAGCGAAAAGATGCAGACGATTATCGGCGATGTAAAGCACTCTAAAGAAAACCTTGTTATCGCTGGCGGTTCTATGTCAACAGCAAGCGTGAACACCGCAAGCGCAATCAATCAGATTATCGCGAATATCGGAAGTATCAAGAATCAAATCGAAAATCAGGGTCAGAGCGTAAATCAAACTGCCGGTGCGGTTAACGAAATCACGGGAAATATCGAATCGCTAGAGAAAATGATTGGCAGTCAGGGCGACATCGTAACAGAAGCGTCTTCTGCAGTTACACAGATGATCAGCAATATCAGCGCGGTTAATATGTCGATGGACAAAATGTCTGGTTCGTTTGAAACTTTACGTTCTAATTCGCAAGACGGTTTCAAAAAGCAGCAGTCCGTTAACGATAAGGTCAAGGAAATCGAAACCCAATCGCAGATGCTTCAGGAAGCCAATGCAGCAATTTCCTCGATTGCAGCGCAAACTAATCTGCTCGCTATGAATGCTGCTATAGAAGCGGCTCACGCTGGTGATTCGGGAAAGGGCTTTGCGGTCGTTGCTGCTGAAATTCGTAAACTTTCCGAAACTTCCAATTCTCAATCCAAGACCATCGGCGACCAATTGGAGAACATTAAGTCGTCTATCAACTCGGTTGTTACGGCTTCAAGCGAGGCAAGTGCAACATTCGGAAAGGTATCTGAATTGCTTTTGGAAACCGAGGAGCTGGTTAACCAGATTAAGGCTGCAATGAAGGAACAGGATGCCGGTTCCGCCCAGGTTATCGAAATGCTCAGGCGAATGACCGACAGTACTGCGGAAGTTCGTGCAGCCGGTCTTGAAATGCGTGAGGGCAACAAGCTGATTTTGTCAGAGATGCAGTCGCTTCAGAATTCAAGTACAGAAATGCTACAGAGTATGGACGAGATGAGCGTTGGAGCGCGGAAAATCAGCGAGACTGGCACGGCTCTTGGTGATATTTCAACTCAGGTACAAACATCAATCATCGAAATCGGTACTCAAGTCGATTTGTTCCGTGTATAATACGTTGAGTCAAGGCACACCTCGCTTAAAGCTTTGACTTCGCCGTTTTGAGAGCGTGTTCTAGAATCCGGAACACGCTTTTCAAATTTAAAACAATATAAGAATCCAGGATATACATACAACTTAAAATTCTATAAAATAAAATTGTAAAATATAACAATAGTTATACGAACGCCCGCACAAGACAAAAGGATAAATTATGAAAATTGCAGTTTTTTCAGATGTTCATGGAAATCTCAATGCATTACATTCAGTACTTGGACAACTAAAAACAAAAAATGTCAACAAAACAATATTCTTAGGAGACATTTTCCAACGGGGAAACAAAGAAATTGAATGTCTGGAGCTTTTAAAAGACAGCGACGCAATCTGTTTAAAAGGAAATTGCGAGCTTTATCTTGAGCATGGAGTCGATATAGATTCAGATGTGGAATATCTAAGAGATTACTATGATGGAATGAGAAAAAAGCTTACAACAGATCAACTGAGCTTTGTAAAAAAGATGCCATTATTCCATGTTGAAGATTGCCTTGGTCACAAACTTCATTTTTCACACTTTTTGTTCGCGGATATTAATGCGCCTTATCCATTTTTACAGCTTTCAAGCCTAAAAAATGGTTTATTTGACAAGGCTTGTGAAAGTGAAAACATAAAAAAATATGATTTGGTAGCAATCGGGCATTCTCATAAAAACTTTGTTAAAGGTAATGTAGTTTCTGTTTCAGCTTCGGGATTAGAAGGCGCATCGTATCTTTTGCTTGACGTGAACAGCGATTCTATTAATTATGAACGTATTGATATTGATCCATCTGTTTAAGCAAAATCCACAAGCCTTGGGGCGGCTTGTGGATTTTGCTAGCTCGCGGCTGATTGCTACGGCTTACCTGCTACACGCCATTTTTCGCGCACACATCACGAATGCAACACTCCGCGCATTTGGGGGATTTTGCTGTGCACACATACCTTCCGTGAAGAATAAGCCAGTGATGCGCGTGCTCCATGTATTCGTCGGGGATGCACGCCACAAGCTCCTGCTCCACTTTTTCCGGCGTTTTTCCGGCAGCAAGCCCGATGCGTGGGCCAATCCGCAAAATATGCGTATCGACGGGCATTGTCTTTTGCCTGTAAACAACATTCAGTATGACGTTAGCTGTTTTTCTGCCCACGCCAGAAAGCGATTCCAGTTTTTCGCGCGTGTCGGGAACTGCTGAGCCGTAATTTTCTATAAGCTGCCGGCTCATTTCTATGACGTGACGAGCTTTGGCGTGATAAAGCCCAATGCTCTTTATGTAGTCTTCAAGCTTTTCCGCGCCCAGAGCCACCATTTTTTCCGGCGTGTCAGCCACTTTAAAAAGCGATTCCGTCGCCTTGTTCACGCTTTTGTCGGTGGCTTGCGCAGAAAGAATAACGGCGACGAGCAGCGTATAGGCGTTCGGCGCAATAAGCTCTGTCTGCGGGTTGGGGTTCTGCGCCTTAAACGAGTCAAAAACTTGGCGTATCTCCGCCGTTTTCAGCATTTTCATGTTCGCCACTCTTAACTCCTACCACGCATATTAACCCCGCGCAACTTCACAAAACTTACGCTTTAATTGCTTTCAGAAGCGCTTCAGCCTTGTCGGTCTTTTCCCAGCTGAAACCGGCGCGGCCAAAGTGACCGTAGGCGGCAGTAGCTCTGTAAATTGGCTTACGTAAATCGAGCGTCTTTATGATACCGGCTGGTGTGCAGTCAAATACAACTTTTACAGCCTCGACAATCTTCTCTTCCGGAACAGTTCCTGTGCCGAACGTATCGACCATAATAGAGACTGGGAACGGAACGCCGATAGCATACGCAAGCTGAACTTCCGCTCTGCTCGCGATTTTTCCGGCGACAAGGTTCTTTGCGATGTAGCGCGCCATGTAAGCGGCTGAACGGTCAACTTTTGTCGGGTCTTTACCACTGAATGCACCGCCACCGTGACGGCCCATTCCGCCATAAGTATCAACGATAATCTTTCTTCCTGTAAGACCAGCATCGCCGTGCGGCCCGCCTACAACAAACTGACCTGTCGGGTTGATGTAGTATTTCGTGTTTGCATCCAAAAGTCCGGTCGGCTCAAGAACAGGCTTAATTATCTTTTCGATAATCGTCTTCTTAATCTCATCGTAGCTGATATCCGGGTTATGCTGATGTGAGATAACGACCGTATCAATTCTTACAGGTTTGTAGCCGTCGTATTCAATTGTAACCTGGCTTTTCGCGTCTGGACGGAGCCACGGAATCACCTTGTTTTTACGAAGCTCTGCGGCTTTCAAAAGAAGTTTGTGCGAGTACATAATCGGGGCTGGCATCAGTTCTGGTGTTTCGTCACAGGCAAATCCGAACATCATTCCCTGGTCACCTGCGCCCTGCTGCCCCTCGTATTCCTTAAGTCCTTTTCCTTCAACTCCCTGGTTGATATCAGGTGATTGTGTATGAATTGCGTTAAGAACAGCCATAGAGTTGCAGTCCAAACCAAAATCGGCGTTTGTGTAACCGATGTCACCAGCAACTTCGCGTGCGATTTTCTGAATATCAAGTGTCGCGGATGTTGTAATTTCACCGCCAACAAGCACCATTCCTGTTGTAGCATAGCACTCACACGCTACATGGCTCTGTGGATCCTGTGAAAGACAAGCGTCGAGCACGGCATCGGAAATTTGGTCGCACACCTTATCGGGATGACCTTCCCCTACAGATTCTGATGTAAAAAAGTGATGATTAGACAAGATAGCGTTCATAAAGAACCTCCTGTTTAGCAAGTTTTCTTTCCATACGGAAAGCTTCCGCTCTGCAATTCGGATAAATCAGCGGATGATATTTTGTCTTGGGAACATTTCTGGAGAAACGTTCCTTTATTGCATGCACATAATAGACTATCTGCAAAAAAAAGAATAGTAGAAAATAAAGAAAATCCAGTAAGTTTTATGCGCTACGTGGTCTGCCCAGAAACTAAAACGAAGTTCTGCCCCGGAAACTGCGTGCAAGTGTAAGTTTATCCGCGTATTCAAGATCGCCGCCAACAGGAAGCCCGGAAGCGAGCCGCGTAACAGTTACGCCTGTTGGTGCAAGGGCTTTCTGAAGATAAAGAGCTGTTGTATCGCCTTCAATCGTGGGGTTTGTTGCTATTATAACTTCTTGAACATTTTCTTCGCGGACGCGCTCAATCAGCTTTCCTATTGAAAGCTTGTCCGGTCCAATTCCTTCCAACGGCGCAATAACTCCGCCCAAAACATGAAAAAGCCCCCTGAATTCCCTGGAAGCTTCTATAGTCTGAACGTCTTGTGGCTGCTCAACAACGCAAATGACAGAGCGGTCGCGAAGATTGTCGGAGCATATTCTGCATGGGTCGCTTTCTGTGTACGAACCGCAGACGGAACACTGCTTTATTCGCTCATGAAGTGTCAAAAGCTCTTTTGCCATAAGGTGAAGAAACGCCGGATCAGTTTTTAAAAGATGATACGATATACGCATCGCGCTTTTTTTGCCGATTCCCGGTAATCTTGAAAAGCTTTCTGCAAGTTCTTCTATGGCGTTCATTACAATCCCAGCCCCGGAATGTTCATTCCGCCTAAAAGCGGACCTGCTTTATCTTTTATAACTTCTTTTATCCGTTCGGAAGCGTCATGTGCGGCGGCGATTATAAGATCCTGGAGCATTTTTACATCCCGTGGATCTACTGCAATTGGGTCAATCTGTACGTCCGTAATTTCAAACTGACCGTTCATTGTAACTTTTACGATACTTCCGCCCGAAGAACCGGTCGCTGAAACATCTTTCAATTCATCCTGAACTTTCGCAACCTGTTCCTTGATATTCTGTGCGTTTTTTAAAATTTCAAAAGGATTAAAATTCATCCTGATCTCCTTCATCTTCATAGAATTCTTGAGAGACTTGAAGCTCGTAATCTGCATCTCCCGATTCTGCTTCCGTTCTGTTTTCTACGGAAACAGCCGGAGCGTTATCCGTAGCAGCCCCGATATTTACAACTTCTCCGTTGAAAAGCTTGCAAATATTGTCAATTTCCGGGGGAAGCTTTTCTTTTGTTTCTTCCTTAGACTGATCAAGTTCCGATGTTATTTCATAATCTGAACTCTTGAACTTTGCCACGAGCTGAGTCAGTGTTCTTTTTTCGGAATCAATCTGCTTTTTAATATATGCTGTGGAAACAGGAATAACTATTTTATTCCCGGACAAAAGCCAATCTCCGGAGTTTTTAAGCGAAACAGCCAAAAATGTTTTTGTAAACTCTATTTCGCTTATTACTTTGTTCTTCAGCTCGTCCAAAGGCATATTCGGATCTGCGGCAGTATCTGGCTCTTCAGAAGACTGATTCAGGATATTGCCGCTTTCAGAAAAAGGGCGGCTGTTTCCTCCCGCTTGATTATCCGGTTGAGTAGACATCGGTTTTTGCGGCGGTTGCCAAGCCGGGGGAGCATCCTGAGCAGGAGCTGACGGCGTGGCTGACTGGCTCTGCGCGAAAGTTCCCCACGGATTTGTCGCATTTTGCGGCGTATTCGACGAAGCAGGCTTATTAAACGAAAACTGAAAAGCCGGTTTTTCCTGCTGATTGTTCGCCGGCTGTGGCTGGGATGCAGCCTGCCACGGTTGTCTTGTCTGCTGTCCGCCTGCGGCATTTCCACCAGCTGGGGACTGCGGCGCACCCGCAAGAAGCGCGCGCGCATTGTCTATTGCGAACTTCACTTCTCGCGCGGAAACGTAATCTTTAAGCCAGCATAGGCGCGACACCGCAAGCTCCAGTTCGTAGCGCGGCGAAAGCGAATAGCGCAAGTCGCGGAACAGCTGCAAAAACAGCGAAATCGCACGTTCCAGCTTTACAGAATCCCAAGTTTCAAGGACTTTTGTGGAAAAACGGTCTTTACTCTGACCAAGAAGCGCTTCCTTCGTGATTCCGCTTTGAATAAGCAGCAGACTCCGCAAATAGTCCGTCATATTTGTAATAAACTGCTCAACAGAAATGCCTGCCTGCAGCAAAGAGTCAATTTTTTCGAGCGCGGAGCCTGCATTTCCATCACAGCAAAGCTCACACAGTTCGTTCAGCCGTTCCGCGCCTACAAGCCCCAGTTTATCCCGGATGCCTTCGTATGTTATGTGACCGTCAGAAAAAGCCGCAACCTGATCAAAAAGCGTGTATGCGTCACGGAAGCTTCCCGTTGACTCGCGCGCAATCCAGTAAAGCGCCTCATCATCTGCTTTAATGCCGACTTCATCCGCCGCCTTTTGGAGCAAGTCTTTTATCTGCTCAACTGAACCTAGCCTAAAATGGAACTGCTGACAGCGGCTTTTTATTGTTGCCGGAACTTTATGAAGCTCTGTCGTAGCAAATATGAAAATTACATAAGGCGGCGGCTCTTCTATCGTTTTCAAAAGCGCATTGAACGCGCTCGTTGAAAGCATATGAACTTCGTCTATTATGTAAATCTTGTACTTGCAGGAATTCGGCGGGAAAAGAACTTCGTCTTTTATTTGCCTTACGTCGTTAACGCTCGTGTTTGACGCACCGTCTATTTCGATAACGTCCATGCTTGCGCCGCGCGCAATCTCTTTACAAGCGGTACACTCGCCGCACGGGGCGTGCTCCGGGCCTTTTTCGCAATTAAGAACTTTTGCAAGAATACGCGCTGTAGAAGTTTTTCCGCACCCGCGCGGACCAGAGAAAAGATAAGCATGTGCTATTTTCCCGTTTTTTATAGAATTACGTAGCGTTGACGCTACGAATTCCTGACCGACCAAATCATCAAAAGTTTTTGGCCGCCTGCGGGTGGCGGTAACTTCGTAAGCCATAGGCAGTTTTTTTACAGTTTTGCCTTGCGAAGGCGTACCTGCTCTATATCGCTAGAGAACAACTCGCGAAGGTCGTTAAGTCCAAGCGCCATAAGAGCCATGCGGTCAATACCAATACCCCACGCAAGAACAGGACAGTCAACGCCCATTGCTTTTGTAACTTCTGGACGGAAAATACCGGAGCCGCCCAGCTCGAACCAGCCGAGAACAGGGTGTTTGATATGAACCTCAACAGAAGGCTCCGTGAACGGGAAGTAACCCGGCACGTATTTAACTTCCGTAGCTCCTGCAATCTCTACAGCGAACATTTCAAGGAAGCCTAAAAGCGTCTTAAGGTTTACGTCGTCGCCAAGGACGATACCCTCTGTCTGGTAGAAGTCAGAAAGGTGAGTAGCATCTACTTTGTCATAGCGGAAGCAGCGCGCGATTCCGAAGTATTTGCCCGGAATCTTTGCTTTTGCAAGCTGATGTGCTGAAAGAACCGTTCCCTGACTGCGCAGGATAAGGCGGCGCGTCATTTCGTGGTCAAACTCGTAATTCCAGCCGCGGCTTCCTGTGTTTCCGCCGTCTTTATGCGCCGCCGCAACGTTAGAAAGATACGGCTCTTCAATAAACTTGGCGTGTGTCGGGTTTTTGATTGAATAAACGTCGTGAATATCGCGCGCTGCGTGGAACTGCGGCATGAAAAGCGCGTCACAGTTCCAGAACTCGCTTTCTACGAGCGGACCGTCAAACTCTTCAAAGCCGAGCGAACAAAGTTTGTCTTTTACGCTTTCAAGGAACGAAACATAAGCGCTCGTGCGACCCGGAATAATACGTGCCGGCGGAATGCTGATGTTGTAGCCTCTGAACGAAGAGTTTTTCCACGAACCGTCAATAAGTATTTTAGAAGTGATTGCGCCCGTTTCGTTACCTGTAACGCCAGCTTCTTCAAGAGCTTTTTTAATCTCTGCAGCAGCGGCAGTAAGCTTATAAACTACGGTTTCACGCTCAACAATACGGAACGCACTGTTCGCCGCGCCTCTTTTTTTGGCAAGGTCACCGATTATCGAGTTTTCTTCTGCAAGAAGAGCTGTCTGCTCCAGCAAGCCATCAATCGCAGCTTTTGCTTTTGAAAGAAGCTTTTCTGTAAGCGTCATACGTGCCGGAAGCTCTTTTCCAGAGAATACGGCTTTTTTCTCCGCATCCATGGAAAGCACGCCTTCTTTTGAAAGCATACCGAAAGCACTTCCTACATCCTTGTTTTCAAGAGAAAGCGCGGAGGCTATCTGCGGAAGAGCATGCGGTCCCTTTTCTTTAAGGAACTTTACGATACGCGCTTCCGGCGTACCATGCTCCGCAAATTTACGACCAAGTTCAGTAATCTCAAAAAAGGTATGCGGCTCTTTGCGAACAACTTCAGTCAGGCCTTTTCCTGTAAGCCAAGAAAAAGCCTGGTTCGCATGACCTTCCTTATAGTCTAGCTCTTTCTGAAGTTTTTCAGATGTAAGCTCGTCTTTTGAAGTGTAGGCACGAAGAACCTTAATCTCCAGCGGATGAAGGTTCTTGATAATTGTCTGTGCGTCCATAAAATCCTCGTTTATTTTTTTAATGTTATGAAAGAGGTATATACTACCATATCCTTATCATTATCGTATTTTGTGACGTCTTTGCGGGAATATGAATAGCTGAAATAACTGCGCTCAGCAACGAATTTAGCAGCACGTTCCCGAATAACAATCATAGCCTCGCCCTGATCAAACAGGTGGGCGTTTTTTCTGTATATAAATCTGGCTTCGTCCAAAGCGGGATAATACTCAATCGTAAGTGTATAAAGTTTGCCCTGCTCCTCTATTACTTCCATTTTCTGATAATCAGGCTCTGCGCCCAGGATTTCATCGACTGTCTGTGCATAAAGTGAAAAGCATAAGCCCAAACAAAGCACTACAAAAATCACTCTTTTCAAACCTGTCATAAAAACACCTCCCTAATATGAGTACCGTACTATTTTATCCACATGTAGGAAAAAATCAAGGTCAGAGACATACTTACCGCTGTCAATTCTTAATCCGGGAGTGTCCGTTTTAAGCAGCAGCGACCCGGTTATCTCCTTGGGTTTATTCTTTTCAAGCTTCTTTACATAATTGAGCACAGCGTTCTTCGCAGCATCAAAAAAAGCCTGCTTTATAGCATCTATTTTTCCGGTATAGACACTTTCGCCCGTTCCGTGTATTCGCGGACAATTGACGCTGTTCCACCACGCTTTTGTATGCATCATGAGCGGGGTACGGTCAAATTCGACCCAGCAAGTTATTTTATCTTGCTCATACACGATATTTGACCACGTTATGTTGAAAGTATCCACAGAAGTTTCTTTTATCGGCGTAAACTCAACGTATTCTTTTACGCCGCGCGTATTATCTTTTGGAGTAATGCTGAAATTCCAACCGTAAACCATTGCATTTATAACGAAATTCCCGGTTTCTTTGAGCAGGTCGGAAGCGTGTTTCAAAGGGTCACTGGCATTGTAGCTGCTTTGTCCGGAAGCGGAGTTTTCTAGCGAAGGCACTGCGTCATACGGAGCCCAAAGCCTTATACGGATAAAAGTTATATCTTCCGGATCCGCAAAAAGCGAAAAAGCGGTTAATAAAAATGCAAGAATTAACGGTAGGCGTTTTTCCATACTTTAATTGGATTAATTCCCATTCTGACTACAAAATACAACCATGCAAAAGCAAAACCCGCAAGGTGAGTCATGTGCGCCGTTCCTGACTGAAGACTGAAAATCTGGCTTGCAATTTCAATGCCGGCATAAATCGCTATAAGTATTGGAGCCGGGATTGGGAGTATTCCCCAAATAAAGATTTTTGCGCGCGGATAAACAACCGCATACGCAAGCAAAACGGCATAAAGCGCGCCAGAAGCCCCGTAAAGGAAAACGTAGTACATTCCTGTCGCAAGGTAGATAAGAAACGATGCGATTCCGCAGAACAGCCCCGAAAGCAAATACAGAAGAATGAACTCTTTTGAGCCGATTGCCTTTTCCAGAGGAAGTCCGAAAAAGAGCAGACCGAGCATATTGAAAAGGATATGCTGAAAGCTCGATAAGTCATGAACAAACATGTATGTAAAAAACTGCCAGTACATATGAGCGCGTGTAACGTTCCATGTGTTCAATGCAAGATAGCTCATAAGATTAGGCTTAATTTTCAACAACAAAAAGACAGCTACGTTAAGCCCGATAATTATTAATGCCGCATTATAATACGCATACTTAAAGGGTTTGTGGAGAAAGTTTTTATGCATCAGAATTTTCCGTTGTAAAAAGTGAGACTTTGTTTCTGCCACGGTGCTTTGACATATACAGTGCTTGGTCCGCCTGCTCTACAAGGGTCTTAGCAGTAACAGGCTCGTCGTGGTGCAATACAGAGACTCCTATGGATATCGTCACGTTCATGTGGTTGTTTTCGTATTCAAAATCGAATTTTTCGATATTTGAACGGATTCTTTCCGCAACCATAACCGCAGCGGCTGTTTCCGTATTAGTAAGCATTATAATGAATTCCTCGCCGCCATATCTTCCCGCCATGTCGTGCGTGCGAATTCCGTCAGAAATAATGCCCGCCACCTCTTTAAGAACGTAGTCTCCGCATGCGTGGCCATAAGTGTCGTTGAACTTCTTGAAAAGGTCTATGTCGAGCATCAGTACGGCTATTGGCTGCTTCTGCGCAACAGCGATATCGTATTTGTCCGAAAGGACGGTGAAAAAGTAATGGCGAAGCTTAAGCTTTGTGAGCATATCCGTCGTAGTAAGCTCCATGAGAGAAGCGTTATATACGGCAATGGCGGCGAGCGTCGCTATAGTTTTGATTTGATCAATTTCATACTTGCTGAATTTAACGCCGTCACCCAAATCAATGCGTTCTCCCAAAAGAAGAATGCCGGAAAGCTTGTTTTTATGCTTAAGCGGAACAACAAGCGACGGATGAAGCGATTTGAACGGAATTATCTCCGGCTCGCCTTTGAACTGCCGCTGCAAAGCCGTGAGCGTCATAGGAACGTTTTTTTCGAGCAGATATTGAATTTGTGGTTGTCTTGTTGAAACAGTGTAAGAAATGAAAGTATCCGGCTCCAGTCCGCTGTAGAAGTTTCTTAGCTCCAGAGTGTCCGAACCATAATCCTGAGAGACGAACATACCGGCTCCCAAAACTCTCATCTGGCACATACATGTATAAAGGATTGATTCTATAAGCGTTGAGTGTTCAAGAACGGCACAAAGACTCTTAGAAATCTCAAGCAATTGAGTAAGATCGTATACGCGTTTTTCGTAAAACTTGAGTTTCTCTCTGTTTGTTCTCCGCTTCCTTGCGGGTTTGTTCCGTTTCTTTTCCATAGACCCTACTTACTTATAAGAACCTACTCATCTCTGTTGACATCGCCAATTATAGCATAATTTTTCATAACATCAAGGAAAATACTCCATTGTGCAAAATTTGTTTCCAAGAATTCGGCGTTGTCACGGTTTCTAGGCGAAACAAAAAGAACTTTCAAGTTGGAGATAAGCTCTGGCTGCGGTTTCTTAGAGTCCGGAATAAGTTCCTGAAGCTTCTGCCACAGCTGATATATCGAAGCAACTTCTGATTGTATAAGCTCCTTCGCCTCTTTGTTTATGTTATTTATCATCTGTGTAAGATTTTTCAAGAAATCAGGATTCGTGCGGCTGTCTCTAAGATATCCCGTCATAAGGAGCGTATCGTTCGGCTGGCCTTTTGTGAACGAATTCTCGAAGGCTGCGACATTTCCGGAACCTTCCACGCAGTTGTACACAATGCTGGAAAACTCTGTCTTGTACTGCGGATTGTTGAAGAAGCCTTCTACCACAAGGTCATTAAGAAGAGCCTTAACTTTATCAGAGATATAAAACTCTTCGAAAGATTTGATTATCTGGAGCGGCATAATCCAAAGGAACGAACCAGCCCCGCACTGCTGGAACAGA
>JAEEGH010016588.1_pt1 | contig 15816 bp, 13 predicted proteins | sample 9134181 | NCBI WGS metagenome assembly JAEEGH01 (sample SAMN16246544, study PRJNA631951) | gut metagenome | biome: gut microbiome; feature: rumen; material: DP-attached | host: Bos | place: Iran: Karaj | collected 2018-10
AGACTCACTTACGAGACCTGTTCGATAAGACTAATTTCAACGATGTCAAAGATCAATTTGGTCCCCTCATTCCGGGGCTATTTGATTAATATTTAAACTCGTCCCATTTTAACGGGACACTAATGATCTGATCTAATGTTTGCATGTATTCTACTCTTAGTGTTATCCTTATTTTTATTATTTATGCATGCGTTCGCATCCGTTCGCATGCATTCGTATGTATCGGTGCCTTTCTCCTTTGCCCATCGAATCCTGGCACTTTCGCTACTTTTCTTGCATTTCTCTTCATAGCTTTTCCTGTCTCGATCTATCTGCTTTTTAAAGGAGATGAACAAGGCCCGCATGAAATTGTCTTCAAATTCTGGTTCATTTCCTGTATTGGCATAGTCTAACATAGCCACAAAAAACTTTCCTATTTGTTCGTGGGAAAGGCATTTGATACTTTCAATCCAGTCCATGTGGATGAGAATAGCAGGTACTTTCTTTTTCTTCATTTTGTATTATGCTTTTTGTGAATCCTTTATTCGATTTCCCATACTCATCCTGCCACATTGTTTCATCCAATCGTCAATCTCTGATTGAAGGAATACCAATGCTTTGTTAATCTTGTGGTGTGGTATCTGCTTGTCTGACACCCAACCATAGACTGTTTGTTTGACAGGGTGTGATGGGATATAGTTACATAGTTCATCAACATCCATCCAATGTGGTAAACAACTCTCTCCTTGCCTGTTCAGCAAACTTTGGGCGGTCTTTTCCAGACCCTCCACTTTCTCAATGAGGTAGGACAATGCACCCGGCATCTCCTCCAATGTTTTTAATCTTTCCATATTGTTTGTTATCCTTAAAAATCGGATGCAAAAGAACAACAAAAAAATAACTTTTCAAGAAAATATTAGAAAAAGTTGAAAATTTAACATTTCGGGGACTAAACAAAAGACCATAAAAATAGAGGTAAAGTCGTTAAAAATAGCAAAATACGGCCTAAAATAGCAGATTGTTTGGGCAAAATAGAAAACAATTGAAAATAAATCACTACCTTTGTGGAATAAAACTATAAGTATGGAAGATATAAACCGACTGAAAGTCGTATTGGTAGAGAAAAAGCGTACTGCGCGATGGCTCTCAATGCAGATGGGTGTTAATCCATCTACAGTAAGCAAGTGGTGTACTAACTCTTCTCAGCCTGATGTTGCAAGTCTGCTTAAGATAGCCGACTTGCTGGAGGTTGATATAAAAGAGCTGTTGGTTAGAGAATACGAACAGTTCCTATTGTCAAAGATAAAGAATTGAAGATATGCCTGTTGATAAACAAGTGACAGAACGCTATCGGGTCTTGAACGAGTGCTTTAGGAATCCCTACAGAGATTATACCATCGATGATCTTGTCGATGAGTGTAACAAGGCTTTGCGCAGACTTGATAAGCCCGAAGTATCGAAGCGCACTATTCAGAACGACATTGTCAACATGGAGACAGATTATGGCATCAGGTTAAACGAGAAACTCCGTAAAGGCCGCCAGCGTATTTATAGGTATATTAATACCGATTTCTCCATCCATCTTGTCCGCATGAATGATAAAGAACGACACAAGATTCAAGATGCCATCTATGTGCTGAGAGATTTTGAAGGGGAGCCTCTTTACGATTGGGCACGAGCTTTTCTTATGCAAATAGAGGGAGGCTTGTTTAGTGAAGACAACACGCCAGTCGTATCATTCCAGTCGAACCCAGATTTGAAAGGCATTTCGTATTTCTCAGAACTATTGCAGGCTATTCTCACCAAAAGAGTGTTGAAACTCAGATATACACCTTATGGAAAAGATACGCAGACGGTTAACGTCTATCCCTATCATCTGAAACAATTCAATGATCGCTGGTATCTCATCGCTCAGGCAATAGGCTATCAGTCTTTTGCCCACTATGCCCTTGACAGAATAGATGGCTTCGAAGAGATTGCTTTACCTTATATGGATGCAGAGGTAGATTTCTCGGAATACTTCGACGATGTCATAGGCGTAACCGTTCCGGATGGTGATGCAGAAGATATTGTCATCAAGGTAACAGGCAAGCGATTCAACTATATCCGCACCAAACCCATTCATCTCTCTCAGCGCATCATCGAAGAAGCGGAGGGCTATGCTATTATCTCCATCAACGTCAAGGTAAACAATGAACTAGAATCCCTGATACTTTCCTTTGGTGATGATATGGAGATTATTGCCCCTGCAAGTTTCAGGGATAGGATCGCAGAGAAAATTCTGGCAATGAATCAAAAATATTTGAACAATGCAGAAAACCTGCATAGTAAGTGAGTAATTTTGCAAACGAAAACAAGATATACGAACATAACATTATCAATATGAACAAAATAGGTTTTAAGAATTTTAGAAAGTTTCAAGATTTTCCAACCATAGATTTGGGAGAAATCACTATATTGGTAGGCGGAAACAATGCAGGTAAGTCTACACTTGTGAAAGCCATACTTTTAATGCGTGACTTCTTAAAAAGTAGAATAGAAAGCGTAGATAGAGCGGGTAACGTTTTTAAATCTGTAAAGCCCCAATTTAAGTTTGATGCAGAACATGTGAATATTGGCGAGTTCTATCGTGCATTCTGTCGTCAGAGTCCAAGTAAAGAAGATACTATGGTTTTCACAATGAAAATAGACAAATTCTGTTTTGTTGTAAATATCCATGGAGAAAGAAAGCCTGGTGTTATACCTGAGGTTTCTATGATTGCTGTTTCTGATGAAAAAGATAATATTCATTTTACATTTGATTTTGTAAAAAATCAGATGACTGCTCGTTTTGTTTATGACAAGGAGGCTCTAAATAGTTACGAAGAAGAGGGATATCCCATAGAATTAAGGATAAAAGAACTGCATAATGCTCTTTCTATGAGCAAAAATTTGAATGAAATCTCCAATATTAAATTGCAGTTGGAGCAATTAGAGAAACAAGTCAACTCGCTTAAGCCAGATTATAATATAACAGAAGAAGATTCTGTTACAGTTAGCATGTCCTATTTTATCGGTGATAACATTGGAGAGTATGTTATCACAGAACTCATTAAAGGTTTTGTTAACTATGCTTATGTTGGAACATTAGGAGACAAGCGTTCTAAAGCATTTAAAGAACAAGAAGCAAACAAAAACTTTATAAGGGGAAAAGAAACACAAATAAACGCTATAGCTAAAGAAATTGAAGAGGTGTTTAATAGACAGACAATAGAATATGTTTATGCTCATTCTGTTGCTCAAACTCCTATATACGCCAACTGCATAGGGTCAAGCGATTACACCAATCGTACAATACACGAATTCTACAATGCACGCATTAATACTGGCGAAGAAGAATTCGACTTTATAGAAACTTGGCTCAAAGAGTTTAAAATAGGGAACTCTCTGAGAGTTGTGTCACATTCTGGCGATTCTTATCAAGTCTTTATTAGTGATGATGAGAATCCAGATGGCATGGACTTAGCTGATAAAGGAATGGGATCTATTCAATTAACTATTTTGTTGCTCCGCTTGACAACTCTTATTCGAAAATATAAGGGACAAAACCTTACCGTGTTATTGGAAGAGCCAGAGCAAAATCTGCATCCAGCTTTGCAAAGCAAATTGGCAGATTTGATATTTGAAGTCAGTCAAAAGTTTGGTGTGCGATTCATAATAGAAACTCACTCTGAATATTTGGTACGCCATTCTCAGGTTATAGCTGCTAAGCAATTATATGAAGAAGATGCTTCTTTAGATGATATCAATAACACGATAAAAGTCTATTATATATCACAGGAAAGAGGTGTAATAGATATGTTGTTCTTAGACAATGCCAAATTCAAAGATTTTTTTGATGAAGGCTTCTTTGATCAAGCTGCTCGTGAGGCGTTAACAATTTCTAGACTTGAACGTGTAAATAGAAAATAATCAGCATGCAGTCAAAGACAAAGATATACATTGACAAGGATTCTTTAGAGATTATTGCTCAGGATTCAACTATATCCGATAATTATTATAAGAATATTATCGAGATTTTCAGAAGGCATGGAGATTTGTATCTTGACGTGACCGAGGAAGAGTTGGATTCTATTCGTGAACCAAAAGACCTTAATGACCCTGGTGATATCTATACTTTTATTGAAGGGAAAAATATATCTTGGCCATTATCTGCTATAGATAATTTTGAAGCTATTCATGAAAAAGAGAAGCAGCCAGACATAAATGGTAATATCGTATACATCCTCAATAAGAAAGAAGAGGTTAAATTATTAAGAGAAGAATATGGAGTTTTAGCTATCTATATTGATGATTTAACCGATGACATTTTCTATTATTATTTTGAACCTGATTTAGATAAGGATTATGTCTTAGGTAATGCTACAAATGGATGGCAGTGTATCCTTAAAGAAGAAATTAGTTTTTTACCACCAATAAATAGCATAGTAGTCTCGGATAGCAATTTACTCACCAACAATAAAAAGAGTAGTGCTACAGGTGAAAATCACTTTTGTGGCTTAGAAAATCTAAAAGATTTACTTAGTATGTTGTTGCCTAAGGATATTAATGTATCATTTTATATTCTGATTATTTGTCCACCAACATCTAAGTTAGAAGAAGGCAAAACGAATAAGATTGTGAAAAGGTGGATAGCGGAAATTAAGAGTTTAAGAAACTATAAAATAGTTGTTGAATTCCTTATTACAACAAAGGCTGTCCACTCTCGAGATTTGTATACAAACAATTATCAAATACATTTAGATAAAGGCTTTTACGTCTTTGAACCTTGGACAAAAAGAGTGCATAAAGAAGGGGTGTCACACAATAATGTTAAACTGTTCACTTATCTTTATTCTCCTTTCAAAAGAGGGAAGAGCGATTTAAACAGTGCTTTAGTTGATTTAAATTTAATTTCTAAAATGTACGATGCCTACTTAAGAAACACAGGAGTTTCAAGGATTATTGACTTGATTGATGATCCAGTCAAATCCTGTGATCTTTGCCAAAACAGAATATTATTTTAACAATGCAGAAAACTTGCACTGCAATCGTGTATCTTTGCACTCGAAATCGTTTAATAGACAAAAAGAAAGTAAAATGAAAGATAATAATAGAAAAATAACAAGTTCAAGAATCTGGCAGGTATGTTCGCACATCCGAGGTGTAATGCCAGATACGCAGATGCAACAAGTCGTTATTGCATTTACTTTCTTGCGTCGTATCGATTGCATAATAGGAAAGTATGCAGAGAAGAGCCAAGAATTCTATCAGAAGAATTATGAAAGGTTAAGCGATGAGACATTGGACAAAAAGCTTAGAGATATATCAGGTGGTTATTCATTCTATAACTATTCAGGATATACCCTAAGTAACATCTTGCTCTCAAATAATTCTATAGAGGTCGTTCTAAATACATACCTTCAGGGGTTCAGTAAGAACGTACAAGAGATTTTAGCTGGAATGGAGTTTCAACAGAATCTGGGCATTTTATACCGCCAATCAAAATATATTGTTGAACTATTCCAACTTTTTTCAGAGATGGATTTGTCAAATGCAACAATAGATAATGAAGAATTTATTGAACTTGTATCATCTGTTTTTTCTTTAGTAGGTGGACTCAGAATTTCACAATTCTATAGTTCCTTAGAGTTGTCAAACCTGATAGGTGAATGTCTATTTTCTAATAATGTATGTAGTGAAAATAACAATATCGTTTCCATTTATGATCCTGTTTGTGGAACCGGGAGCATGCTTGCAGTAGCAGGAGAAAAGGCAAAAACCATAGTCACACATCAGGATAACATATCCCTAAACGGACAAGAATTGGCTGCTTTCCCATGTGCAATAGCAAAGGGGCTGGTTCTTCTTTCGGGCAACGAGAATAGTCAGGTGTTGTATGGTAATACATTAACAGATGATTTCTTCCCTAATTCTCATTTTCAATACATAGTTGCCGATATGCCTTTGGGACTGCAATGGAGGCCCTTTAAAGAAAGAATTGAGAATGAAAGCTTTGATGTGAAGGGGCGTTTCCATATTGGCCTGCCAAATGTCACTGATAGCCAATTTCTATTTATTGAGCATATTCTCTCAAAAATGGATGTAAAGGGTAGCCGCGCTGCATTCATTACCAACTCATTTGTGTTATGGGGTGGAAATGCTGCAAGTGGAGAGTCTCGTATACGTAGGTGGATGTTTGAAAATGATTTGGTTGAAACAATCATTGCTTTGCCAAGTGGAATGCTTGCTGCAACTAATATCCCTGTATATTTATGGATACTTTCTAACAAAAAGAATCAGGACCAGAAAGGAAGAGTCTGCCTTATTGATTTGACTATTCAAGAAGAAAAAGGTAGTCGCATATCTATTGGTGAAGGTTTTGTAAAAACTGCTGTTTCTTTGTATAAATCATGGAGTAACTCTCCAATGTCCAAGATTGTAAATAATGAACAATTTGGTTTTTACGAAGTAAATCTTCTGGAAGATGGAAAGAAGAAAGAAACAGTAACCATCTCACTTGACACAGATATTAATGAATTTGTGGCAAAGGAACGCCAACCCTATGCTAAGGGTGAAATAACAGTTGATTATAGTTCCGTAGAGAAAGGTTTCGCCATTCAATTTAATGAATTTTTCCAGACTGAAGAAATTGATATACCATCGCTGAAGGATGCTTCATCAGAGATGGCCCAAATGATTGACGCTATTTCTTCCATGAAAGGCATTATAGAAGAAAGTCTAAATCTCAAGGAAAATTATTCCGTTCCACAGAATTGGCGCGAATTTCCTTTGCGCGCAGTCGTAGAAGTGACTTGGGGAATTAATAGGCCACCTGTTCCCTCCGATAATGGATCAGGATTACCTGTTCTCTCAGTCCCCTATTTAAGGAATCCGTCTAATGAAGAACAACATTATAGCATAACGCCTCAAACTAAGTGTGCTACGCACCAAGATGTACTTATCATTGTGAAAGGTGCAAACACTGGTGAAATTTTCAAAGGAATTGAAGGAATTTTGCCACCTTCTCTCGCATCAATCAGGTGTGCCAATGAGGATATCGTAGTTCCACAATATTTGTATTATTTACTAAAAGGGTATGAGAAAGCATTGATGTCACAAGCCAAAGGTTCTACTATTAAATCTTTAGTATCAAAGACCATCTTAGATTTAAAATGTTGGATTCCGACAATTGATGAGCAGCTAAGATTAGTTTCTTATCTGGATAAGGTCATTGGAAAAATAGATAATGTTGCAGAAGTTCTTGGCAATGCAGGCAATGTATTCTCAGAATATCGGCAAACACTAATCGAAAATGTAGTTCATGGAAGAGCATTGATATAATGAATCTTTCTGAACGATGCAGAAAACTTGCATAGTAAGACAGTAAATTTGCACTCAGAAAACAGCAAAACGTATGGCAAAAATATATAAGTATAAAAACATCAAAAGTAGTGTGAGCCACCAGAGCACAGAGGCTTTGGTGGAACAATTTAATGCTCTTGTTGGAAAAAGATACTGGGCTTCTGCTCGTGCTGCTCATGATGCTGCTTTGATTGATACACTTGTTGACAGAGGTGTTGATGTCTCTGCCGTCTATGATGGTGCTAGTATTTCGTTCAGAGAACATGTTGTTCTGAATGAGGATTTGAATAAACTATTTGTGGTAAGATAACGAAAATATATATGGCTAAGAAACAAAATAAAGTTCAAAAGGAAGAGACATTAGAGACTATACTCTTTAATTGTCGCAACAGCCTTCGTGGAAGGGCTGCTATGACGGATAAGCGTGACTTGTTGCTGACATTGGTATTCTTGAAATTTATTGGTGAGCGATTCAAGGAGCAGCAGGAGAAGATTCGCGAAGGATTCAAGGAGCAGGGCATTGATGATGAGGGTTTCATCGAGATGCAGTTGAAGCGTCCTCAGCACTATCTGCAAGATGGTGTATTCTTCCTGAGTGAAGAGACTTTCTGGGACAACTTGATTCTGACTCCGGCAACAGGTATGGCAGTTGCTTTCGATACTGCTATCAAGATGCTTGACGATAATGAACCAAAACTGAAGAATGCTTTGCCACAACAGATTTTCACCAAGACACAACTGGAGTCTGGTGTGCTGAAAAGTGTAGTTGACGAGATAGAGAAGATAGACCCTAAACGCTTCGTAGAACACGACTTGATAGGTCGTGTGTATGAATACTTCCTTCAAGCATTCTCTATCAATGCTGATAAGGAAGAAGGTGAGTTCTATACCCCTCATAGCATCGTAGAACTGATTGCATCCCTTATAGAGCCATTCGATGGAACTGTCTATGACCCTTGTTGTGGTTCTGGCGGTATGTTTGTTCAGGCTACCAAGTTCATCGAGGCACATGGTGGCAACACCCAGGCTGTGAATGTGTATGGTCAGGAGTCAGAGCCTGCAACCTATCGTCTGGCAAAGATGAACCTTGCCATTCGTGGCATCAGTTATCATTTGGGTGACAGAGCTGTTTCTACCTTCTCTAACGACCAGCATAAGGATATCAAGGTGGACTACATTATGGCTAATCCTCCTTTCAACCTGAAGCGTTATGCTGATTATGGCGACTTTGAGAACGACCCTCGATGGAAAGGCTATGGCACTCCTCCTACGAGTAATGCCAACTATGCTTGGATTCTGCACATGCTTAATAAACTGAATGTTCAGAATGGTGTGGCAGGTTTCCTTCTTGCCAATGGTGCCCTTGATGATGATGACACGAAGGCTATTCGCCAGAAGCTGATAGAGAATGACAAGGTGGAAGCTATCATCGTATTGCCTCGTAATATGTTCTACTCTACAGACATCAGCGTAACCCTATGGATTCTGAACAACAACAAGAAGGGTGGTCCTCGTCATGGGCGCATGCTTCGCAATCGTGAAGGGGAGGTGCTGTTTGTTGACCTCAGAACATGGAATGATAATATCTACGAGAAGAAGTATGTGAAACTCTCTGACGAGCAGATTGCAGAAGTCTGCAAGATATACTTTGATTGGGCAACAACAGCTTCTGAGAAATATGCCAAGCCAGAGCTTTATTACGCAGCCCATCTTGATGAAATTCGCGAGAAAGGTTTCTCGCTTGTCCCGAGCCGCTATATAGAGTTTGTGGATAGAGACACTGAGATAGACTATCAGTCAGCCCTCACGCAGATGAGTCAGCAGTTTGATGCGCTTAAAAAGCGTTGGGACGAGAATGAAGCTACACTTGTAAATGCTTTTAAAGTGTTGGGGTATGGAAAAGAGTAAGAATATCACCCTGTTGGATCAGGACTACTTGCAGTGGGTGAAAGAACTGAGCACCCGCTATCGCCGTAGCCAGATAAAGGCAGCAGTAAAGGTAAATGAGGAGATGCTCCAGTTTTATTGGGAACTGGGCAGGGACATCGTGGAGATGCACATAGAAGAACGATGGGGAGAAGGTGTAATGAAGGCTCTTTCCACCGACCTTCAAAAACTGAACCCTACTGCCCATTGTTTCTCAAGAACAAATCTTTACTATGTGAAGAAGTTCTATCTTACTTATTCCTCCTATACTATAAAAATCCCTCAACTTGGGGGACAAATAGAAAAAATCCCCCAGCTTGGGGGACAAATTACTCAACACGTTGAGGGGAATGCGGGCGATGCAAATACTCCACAAGTTGTGGAGCAAATCAAGAGAGACATAATGTCTATTGGCTGGGGGCATCATAAATTACTGATGGACAAATGTTCTGACAACCCACAGAAGGCTATCTTCTTTGTCCACCAGACTGTGCTAAACGGGTGGAGTCGCAGTATGCTGCTCAATTTCCTTGATACAGACTTATATGAGCGACAGGGCAAGGCATTAACCAATTTCAGTACAACTTTGCCTGAAGAGACAAGCGACTTAGCTCAGGAACTGACAAAAGATCCATACGACTTTGCTTTTACAGGTATCACGGGCAGATATAATGAGCGACTGTTGAAAGACAAACTGCTGAGCAACATCACCCAATTCATGGTGGAGTTGGGAACAGGCTTTGCATACGTAGGAAAGGAATATCGTCTTCAGGTTGGTGAGAGGGAGCAGTTTATCGACTTGCTATTCTACAATCTCAACCTGTCGTGTTATGTGGTGGTGGAAGTGAAAATCGGCAAGTTCGAGTTTGCTGATGTAGGTCAGTTGGGTGGATATGTGGTGTCGTGTAATCATCTCCTGCGAAAGGAAGGGCGTGACAACCCTACTATTGGCTTGCTGATATGCAAGGAGAAAGACCGCATACAGGCACAATATGCTTTAGAGTCAAGCAGTCAGCCATTAGGCATTTCCGAGTATGACCTTGAGAAATTCTATCCAGAGAAAGTGGAAGGCACCATCCCGACCATTGAAGAGATAGAACGACAACTGGAACGCAGGATGGAAGAAGAAAAGGAGGATGGAGATGAGTAAGGTGAAATGGGTAAGACTTAGCGAGGTGATTTCTGTATTTGACAAAAGAAATACAGAAGGAAGAGCTTTACCTGTATATGGTATCAATAAGGATAACGAGTTTATGCCAACCGTTGCAAATCTTGAGGGTGTTGATACTAGTAAATATAAAGTTCTAACCAAAGGAGTGTTTGCCTTTAATGGTATGCATGTAGGGCGAGACATTGCTATTCCTATTGGTAAATACGACTTTGATTCAGATGCTTTGATTTCACCCGCTTATACGACATTTAAGATAAATGACAATCAAAGCCTGTTGGTTGAATATTTCGAGGTTATTATCAGGGTAGATGAGTTTGATAGGCTTGCATGGTTTTATTGTGATTCCAGCATCAGAGGTGGTCTTGACTGGAAGCGATTTCTTGATATTGAAATTCCTCTCCCTTCTCTTTCCGAACAGCAGAAGGTGGTGAATGCCTGGAAGGCATTTAGGGAAATCAAGGAGCAGAATGAAGCGAAAGCAGCTCCATTGATGCAACTCTGCCAAAGCTATATCCAGGAGTTAAAACATAAATATCCTGCACAAGAGATTGGGCCGTATATTGAGGAATCAGATAAGAGAAATACTGCTGGGGATTATGGAGAAGAATCTGTTAGAGGCCTGGCAACCTCTAAAGGTATGATAGATACAAAAGCGAAACTTACTGGCGTGTCTTTGTCTTCATATAAGTTAGTTTGTCCTGATGAGATTGCTTTCGTTCCTGATACCTCACGACGTGGTGATAAAATGAGTCTTGGCTTGAATGAAACAGAAGAATCGTTTCTTGTTTCATCAATTTCTTGTGTCTTTGGCGTAAAAGACAAAGAGAAGCTACTTCCTGCATTCTTGTATCTTTGGTTTTGTAGACCAGAGTTTGATAGATACGCAAGATTCAACTCATGGGGAAGTGCTCGTGAAGCATTTTCATTTGATGACATGAAACGAACAGAAGTGCCTCTTCCTCCTCTCGAAGTTCAGCGTGCAATTGTAAACATCTACAAGTGTGCCAATGAAGCCAAGCAAATAGCAGCAGAAGCAGATAGACTCTCACGAGAAGTCTGCCCAGCGTTGTTACAACATGTAATTCATAGTTGATTATGGCAAACAAAGGAAAATATTACGAAAGTCAGTTTGAGGAGGCTACCATAGAGCTGTTGCAAGATGCTCAATGGCAGTACACCTTTGGCGATGAGCTGCATCGTAAGTTCACAGACCCTCTGATTGAGGAGGATTTGCGAACATTCCTCAATGCTCAATATGTCAAGAAAGGACTGACAGAGGCAGAGATGGATAATGTAGTGGCAAACCTCAGGAATGTTGGTGGGCAGAACGACTACTATGCCTGTCAGAATGCGTTTCTGCTGTATCGTGATGGCTATGACTTCACATATAGCGACAATCGTGGTACTCCTTTCCGTATGGAGTATATCGACTTTGAGCATCCTAATCGTAATATCTTCCGTTGTGTAAACCAGTTCGTGATGGAGCAAGGTCAGGAAAATCGCCGTCCTGATATTCTGCTCTTCGTTAATGGTATTCCTGTCTGCATCATAGAACTGAAGAACCCCACTAAAGCCAATGCAACCATAAGGGATGCACACACCCAGATATGCACTCGCTATATGAGGGACATTTCTTCTTTGCTTCGCTATTGTGCGCTTGCAGTCATAAGTGATGGTGCAAAGAATGCACTTGGCACTCCTTTCACTCCATTTGAATTCTTCTACGAATGGAAGAAGGTGGAGAATGAGGACAAAGCTGGCAAGGGACTTGACACCCTCAGAACACTTGTCAAAGGTGCCTTGTCGCCAACAAGACTGCTGGAGATGCTACGCGACTATGTATATTTCCCTGACCCATCAAAGGAAGATGATACGACAGAGATAGTTTGTCGCTATCCGCAATTCTTTGCTACCAGAAAACTGAGAGACCACATACTACAACATCTGCGTAGTGTAGGAGGTGATGGTAAAGGTGGTACATACTTTGGTGCAACAGGTTGTGGTAAGACATACACCATGCTGTTCCTGGCTCGTCAGTTGGCACTTCGCTGCAAGTCACAACTGGGTAGCCCAACGATATTGATCATTGTTGACCGAGAGGACTTGGAGACTCAAAGTGGCAAGCTGTTTGGACGTTCCAAGCGATTCTTGGAAGATGAAGCAGTCAAGGTGTTTGAGAGTCGTCAAGAACTGGCCAATGAGATGATCCTAAGAAAGTCAGGGGGTATCTATATCACCACCATACAAAAGTTTGCTGAGTCAACAGGATTGCTGACAGAGAGAACCAACGTAATCTGTATGAGTGATGAAGCCCATAGGACACAGAACAATCTTGGCACACATTTGGTTATCAATGACGGTACGAAAAGTAAGAATAGCGAGATGCTTGCCAACAATGAGAAGATAGGGGCAAAGGTTACTTATGGCTTTGCAAAATATCTTCGTGATGCATTGCCCAATGCTACTTATGTAGGATTTACTGGTACACCTATTGACGAAACGGTTCATGTGTTTGGTCAGGTGGTTGACCAATATACCATGCAGGAGTCAGAGGCAGATGGTATTACTGTACCAATCAAGTATGACCCACGCTTGGCTCGTGTATTTATGAACAGGGAACAGGCTGAGAAAGTGGAAGCATATTATAAGATGTGTGCTGACGAAGGTGCTACTCCAGAGGATATAGCCAAGAGCAAGGCTGCCATGTCGAGCATGCAGGTCATTATTGGTGATGATGATGTGCTGGAGAGAGTGGCAAAGGATATTATTGCTGACTATATAAAGCGCACGGAAGGCATTGACCGCTTGCAGAAGGCTATGATAACCTGTATTGACAGACCAACTGCGTTCAAACTCTATAAGAAAATGCGTGAGCAGATGCCCTTGTGGTTTGAGAAGAAAAAAGCACTGAATGAACTCACTCTGACAGCAGACGAGAAAGAGAAGCTGAATGACGTAGCTTTCGTAAACATGGTGATGACTACCGACAAAGATGATGAGAAAGAACTCTATCAATTGTTGGGAGGTGGTGCCAGCAAAGAATATCGAAAATTCCTGGATACAGAATTCAAGTCAGAGAAATCAAACTTCCGCATTGCGATTGTAGTGGATATGTGGGTAACAGGCTTTGATGTACCAAGTCTGACATTGCTTTATAACGACAAGCCTCTATCGAAACACACACTGATACAAACCATATCACGTGTAAATCGTAAATATAAGGATAAGGAATATGGCTTCGTAATTGACTATATCGGAATCCGTGAGGAAATGAAGAAAGCCATGAAGAAATATGGTGGGGAAGTGCCTCCAGCAGAAGACTTGGATATAGCTTATGGTATCTTGGGAAATCAGTTGCAGCTATTGAAAGAGATGCTGATAAAACTGGATTTTACACCTTTCTTCGGCAACAATGATTTGGTTCGCCTGCAGTTCTTACAGGAGGCAGCTGAATACATCTTAGCTAATAGTGTGGAGAGGAAAGGCGAGGTGTCCTTCATCAAACGATTTAAGGAGCATGTAAAACGCCTTCGTTCTGCCTTTAACATCTGTAACCCTGCAGGCATACTTTCAGAAGAGGAAGTGATGTGGTGTCAGTGTATGATGGGTATCTGTTCGTATGTCATGAAGATGACTGCGACAGAGCATGATGCCGAAAGCATGAATCGTCATGTAGAGCAGATGGTGAAAGAAGCTATACTGGCAAGTGGTGTAGAGCGATTCTTTGAAGAGGGAGAGGAAGAAAACATATATGGCGATGCCTTTGTGCAGGAATTAGAAGATGTCAAGATGCCATTTACTAAGTTCCAGTTGCTTTGCAAATTGGTGGCTAAAGCTATCAAAGTATATAGAGGGACCAATAAGATTCAAGCAGAGAAATTCCAGATAATGCTTGAGAAGGTTATTGACGAGTATAATACTCGCGATAAACTGACCTTCACTAATGAGGTGACAGAAGGTGTGGTAACAGGTGTCGTGAATATTGTTGAAGATAAGATCAGCACTCTTACTGACAAATTAAAGCAGATACTGAAAGACTTGAAGGTAGATAGCGAAAAGTTCAAGGAGTTGGGTATTACCTTTGAGGAAAAGGCTTTCTTTGATGTTCTGACAGAAGTTAGAGATACGCATAAGTTTGAGTATGCAGACGAGCGATGCATAGAACTGGCCAAGAAGATCAAGTTGTTGATTGATGATACAGCTGTTTATGCTGATTGGCTCAACAATGATAATCTTAAAAATAAGTTGGCATCACAACTGACTGTTCTCATCTACAAGGAGGGCTATCCACCAGAGTGGGACGAAGAGGTGTTTAAGAAGGTTCTTGATCAGGTAGAGAATTACAAGAAGAATGGCACTTCTAATCTGAAGTTTACGAAACTTGCAAATGTAGAGGATGATAAGGATGTTCGCAACTTGATATACAATCGTCTGCAAATGGATGCTAACATAAGCGATATGGAATTGCAGCGAGAAGTGACAGAACTTTATGGTACTCGTTATCCAGATATGGGGCTTAACGACTGGCGCCATATCATTGAGGCTTATACACCAATGGTGAGAGAGACCGCTAAGTCTAAGACAAAAGAGGTTTCTATGCGTCATTATGGAATGGCAGCAGAACCATCTACAGAAGAAGACGAAGAATGAACAATTAAAAACTTAAAGATATGGCATTCTACATACGCTATCATCCACTGCGACCTGATGGCGGATGCTGGTATTCTGAGAATAGAGAAACATGATGATCGTCTTTGTTTCCGTAATCCTGGACTGCTTAAGTTACCTGTAGAGACCATCTATCGGGGTGGTAACTCAAAGGCTCGTAATCCGAAGATACAGAATATGCTTCGAATGATTGGCTTTGGTGAGAATGTTGGCTCAGGATTCCCAAAGATAATCGCTGCATGGAAGGAAACCAATTGGGGTGAACCACAACTGCTGAACAAACTGGATGTAGATGAAGTGGAACTGATATTGCCAGTCCCATCACCTAAGTCAAGTAATGTTGGGTTGCCTAATGAGTTATCCATAGAGTTGCCTGAAAGGTTATCTATAAGGTTATCTAAAGAGTTATCTAAAGGGTTGTCTGAAACGGCTGCAACCATTTTTAAACTGATATATGCTGATAACTATATCACAAGAGGCGATATTGCCAAGAAGGTAGGTGTCTCTGTGACAGCTGTTCAAAAGCATGTTAATAAACTGAAAAGCATCAGACTTCTTGATAGAGAGGGTTCTGCAAGCCATGGACATTGGATAATAATAGATAGCTAGTGGTGCAAATGTGATGCATTATGTCAAATAAATAATCCGCAAGAGACTGTGTGTCAGTTTCTTGCGGATTTTTTAAAGTG
>JAEEGH010016592.1_pt1 | contig 15815 bp, 17 predicted proteins | sample 9134181 | NCBI WGS metagenome assembly JAEEGH01 (sample SAMN16246544, study PRJNA631951) | gut metagenome | biome: gut microbiome; feature: rumen; material: DP-attached | host: Bos | place: Iran: Karaj | collected 2018-10
CTTGGTAAGGATATTATAGCATAGATACCGGAATTATAATAATATCTTCCATCCGTTCTTAATTCATGAAATTATTGAAAGAGCCACTCTGCCCAACTGTAATCTGTCTTCTGCAGATATGGGTATCTCTTCTCCGGATTTCACTTTTCTTCCGTTCATAAATGTCCCGTTTTTCGAGCCCAGATCTTCTATGAAAATACTGTTATTCCTACAATTAAGTCTTGCATGTCTCCTGCTGACACTTGGATCGTTGATGAACAGATTATCTGTCCCTTTTTGTTTTCCCAAAACCACCGGCCAGGATGTCAGCACTTTTGTTTGTTCTTTGCCATTCTCATACCATACTATCCTGTGTACTTCCTGCTCACTGACATCAAAAAACATTGTGAGATTGTCGTCGTCCTCCTCTTCCTCCGGGCGAACTCCGCTGCATTTAATGACGTCCTCATCATCTGATGCGCCCCAATAATCATCAACGGTAACTATCCCGTCCGGCATCTTTATATCATCTTCTTTTCTTTCCCTTCTTTTCTGCAGAAACGACCTTATTGAAAAAGTTTTTTTACTTTCTCTTCCTGTTGAGATTACATCATCTTTTGGATCCGTCAAGAAATTGTCTACCTTCTCTTCATAAGGCATTGTGCAGACAGCTTCCGATTCGGTTAATTTGCTTTCTTTGCTGTCTGTCTGAAGCCTTTTTATATATGTGCAGAATTTTTCCAGCGAAAACAATTCTTCTTTTGACATTCTGTAGAATTCATATGCAATCTTTACTGCCTTCTCATCATTGTGGTCTACTTTGTCCAGTAAAAAATCCGCAAGAAAATAGTATCTGCCTTTGTTCATATGATGCAGCGCTATCATCTCATCCGTCTCGTAGGGTACACATAAAAGATTAAGCGAATCATCTTCCACATCTACAAACATGTATTCCGGATTGTATACTATGTTCTTTTCATCCAATAAGTACTCTCTTGCCCTAGTTCCGATTGAAAGCAGTTCAAGCAGCATATTTTCCAATTCCGTAGAAGACAGAATGCTATGCTCATATTCGGTGACAAGAGAATGCATGTTGGATACTTCGTATTTAAGAACAGCCTCTTCATTTCTGTATCCGCACCTGCAACTAAGCAGATTCTTTATGTAATTCTCGGTCAGCATTCTAAGAAGATAGCGGTCTTCCTCTTTCACCCTATCTTCAAGCACAAGATAATTGGCTCCCAATTCTTCAGTTATTTCCATCATTCCCTCTCTTTCCGGGTCTGTGCAAAACCCTCAGCACTGCTGCCGGATCCAGCCTTATCACACCGGCTTTTCTTTCTGTAATCAGTTGTTCTTCGTTATATATCCCCAGTTTTTTCAGTCTGTTTGTGATATAAGAAGATGCGTTTGTTTCAACCTTAAATCCCGTCACTTTCACATTCCCGTTGTTTTGATACTGATATATCTGCTCATTCAGGAGTTCCCCCAACTCATCTCCTGTATATGTCTCCACCACACTGTCCGCCGTATTTTTGAGCCTGCTGCCTCTTAATGCCGCAATATAACAGCTTTGCTCCACCACCAGATGATTGTAGAGGAAAAATGTAAAATATATTCCGAGTATAAAAAGCATGAATACCAGTGGAACCACAAATGACGCTTCCAAAGACAGATATCCTGTCATATTCTTTTGTCTTTTCAGTATTTTGCGCATAACAGATAGGCTCCTGCAAGTATTGTGATAAAAGGCAGTTTTGTCTTGTCCTTTATTGTTTTCACTGCGATTATCAACGACAAAAAAGAAGTAACTGTCATTGTTATGATAAATGTAATGGGATTGCTTAACTCAGCTATGCATATCATGAGTAGTCCATCAGCTTCCCCTACCCTTTCCGGCTTTAACCTAGAATAGGCGCAAAGGAAGCCCCCGGGAATCATATTTATGACTCGATCTGTAATAGTTCTTTTTCCGCTTATAAGCTCTGTCAGCATATATGTTGTTGACATAACAACAGTTAACATAACCATTGCAGTGGGAACAGTTCTCTTCTCGAAATCAGATATGGCCAGCAAGATTAACAGGGTATGCATACATATTATTAACATCACATTTGGGGCGGTCATCTGACCGGATAATTCAGCCAAATTCATATCTGTCTACCTCCCGCAAACACTGCATGGCGGACGTCCTTCCACTTCCGATAAGGGCACTGTTTTTATGGTTCTCTTAAGACCACTACAGGCAGGACTGTTATGATATCTGTTCCCCTGATCCGTAATAAAGAGCAAGCCCGTTGATTTCCCTCCACCGCATTTTTCGCATGGTCTATATTTTTCTCCGTTAGCGTTTCTTTTTGATGCTATATCATCACTACTGCAGACACTGATATTTACTCTCAGATGGCTGCAATCCTTTGACCTGTGGTAAACCGATCCCGATTCAGTTATATAGACATATTCCTCGTCATCAGTCAGATCAATTCCGGACGTAAGATCGTAACCGGTCCATTTCTTGCTGCAGGCAGCCACTTTAGCCGACGAATCTTCGAAAGCAATCTTTCCTATAATAGGACGTATTGGCAAAGTGTCCGTTAGTATTATCAGGTCATTTCCACCTTCAGCCATATGAGCCGCTACCGAAGCCTCATATACTTCGTCGTGAAGCTTTGATAATCTTACCGAATAACCTTCATACATAATGAATAAAGACAGAAGGTTTGCAACAAAGAAAAGAAAGATTGGAATTGCCAATGCGGCTTCTACACTTGCGGAACCGCGATTGTTAAAGAGCCATGCCCCTGCCTTTCTGCAAATCACCTTTTTTAATTTTTTGATTGTTAGATGGGAGTATACGGGATTCGTCATAAGAGAAGATTTTTGTGCAAGTTAATGGGTTCCTTCTTTACGATCTTCACAGAAAAGCATGGGTATGGCCCTTTATCATTCATATGTTGCAAATCTTTTTATACTGCAATCGTAATTGTAGGCAGAAGATATGTTGGCCGTTGCGTAGAACTGATATATGGCATTGTCCATTCTGAAGTTGGAATTGCCGGGTGTTAATCTGATGTCCATCTCCATAATGTCCATCAGTCGCATTGTTGTCCTGTCGTAATCGGCTGATTCCAAAAAGAGCGTAAGATATTTTTTATAGTCCATATCCCCGCCGGGTGGCGTATAGTCATCCAGACAGGCTGCAAATGCCACCATTTGAGCAAGAGGAGTATTCCAACTGGCATCAGTTTTAATTAAAGTCAATCCGTGACCGTCATATAGTATGCGCATATCTTTTGCACTCTCTGCATAACCCCATGCAAAAAGAATGGTCCACTTTACCGCTTCCGTCAGTTCAGGAAGACCTATGGCAGACGTAGCAGCCAGCGCCATCTCTTCAGCCTCCATTTGCTTTGACCCCGAGGACATCAGATATGCCATGTTGATTGCATAACGGGTTTTAAAGATCTTATCTGCAATCTCCTCCATGTTTTCCATATCGGAATCCTTACCGACTATCAGGTACTCTATTTGATATGTAAGGGCTGAGCCGTCTTTCTCATCACTGTAATATCCGCACTGATCGAAGATGTATTTGTAAAATAACTGTCTTGAGACCAAATCGTCCGGGGCCTTTTGGTATGGTCTTAAGCCTTCTCCGTCTCGTATATTTCTGCCCGATATCAGCCCGCTTATGTCTGTCCTTCCGAATCTCATGGCAGCCGGATCTTTAACTGCATAATACAGTGCTGTTCCCGGGGTAAGCGTACCTACCGAGTCAGCCGGATTACTTATGGAGTAGGGTTCCTCATCCTCCTCAAGATTGGAATTCAGTTCATTCATAATCTCATCGACCTGACCGTTGGCACTGTCTCTTTCCCCACAATAAGCGTCATAATCCGACAAATAAGCCTCCAGATCCTTTTCGTTGTTTATGGAATCCGAAATCATATCAAGACCGTATATTGCCTTCATATATCGATCAATCTGATATCTTAGGACCCGTCCTTTGTTATCCGAGGCATAACTTATTCCGCTTATGAGCGCATTATCTGCTCGGCATGCGGTAAGGTCCTTTCCTTTTCCGAGTATTCCCGAAGAGCATTCATCATAATTGATATTCATGTAGTGGATAAGATGTTTTGCGACATTTTCAGGTTTCCCGTTGCCACTGCCATATGCACTGTCAATAAAAAACAGTTTGTACTGCTGTAGAAGTTCCCTGTTGTATTCTGCCAGTAGACTGTTTATTCCAAGATCTGCCACGCACTCTGTTTGAAATCTTATTGTCCTGTTTCTTGCGGCAATAAGCATTGTTGTGATCAAAGATATGATTATGCCCAGAGAAAGCGCCACATATACTGTGATGTAGCCACCGTCTCTGTATTTGTTTTTGCCTGTCTTCATCGCTTCAAAAATGTCAGATGCTGTTGGCCTGTGATGTGATCTTACTGAAAATAGTATTGACAAGATTGGTTAACTGGGTCTTGAAAATAATAACCAGACTTATAAGCACAACGATTATCAATATGATTTCTACTGTGCCCATTCCATCCTCCTCAACCATTAATTCTCTGATTCCTTTTAATCTGTTCATATTATTCCTCCTTATATTAGCTGTAGCCTATGCCCCAAAAGACATATAGGCAGGTACCATTATGATCATTATTACGACTCCAAGCATAAGTATCATTGGGAATATCAGCTTGGTCTGAGCCTCTTCCCCCATCTTTCTTGCGAACATCTTCCTGTCCTCAAAAGCTGCTTTAACCTCGGTCGACAATGCTTCAATCAATCCGTCGGTTCCCTTTTTGAGATTCTGAGTAAGCAGAGCAGACAGTTTTTTATATGTCATTAAAGAACATCTTCTGCCAAAGAGCTCATATGCCTGTCCTTCATCCATTCCATCCTGTATCTTTCTGACACATAAAGACAATTCTTCATATACATACTTCTTTCTTCCGAAAGCTCCCGCTTCCTCTTTGTAGTCCTTTACTATCCTTTCTATCGATCCTCTGATGGTCATCCCCGAACTTATAAGCAGCTGAATCTTACTTACCAGTTCCGAATAATCCATGGACAGTTCTTTATTTCTCTCCTCATATTTCTTCCCCAAATCTCTGTCCCCTGCTTTCCATACCACAAGCAACAGCAAGGGCAGTAGCACCAGCGCAACCGGAATAATCGGCGATGAGCTTTCCTCCCATGTTATTCTCTCGTTATTCACAGACCCCGGAAGTTCCTGATAATCCAAATTCTCCGTAGCTTTATCTCTGCTCTCAATCTCATCCATAAGTTCTTTCAGCCTTAAATCAGCCTCTTCCATTGCAGGAGGGTACAGTCTCAAAGGATAGCTGTAGGTCTTTTCATATTCGCCGTATATAACAGTAAGATTCAGATCAACGTCCGCCCCTTGGGCGTATTCCTCAGTATCTCCAAGTTCTCCGTTATTCCTTAAGAGAAGATAATCTCCGCTTTCCCACCTTATCTCAAACTCCTCATATCCTTCCGCTTCTGCGGGCAGATTCATGTCTTTGTCTATGTAATCAAACGACTTATTCTCTCCCAGAATAATAGGCTTAAAGTATCCGTAGATTTCATCCATTTTTTCTTCTGCCTCTTCTTCCGTATACTTTTGCTCGTTGACTTTGAGATCTATGCTTCCGTAATCATAGTTATCGGAATAGGCCCTTACTGTAATTGATTCGGCCCCCTTCTTATATGTATTCCGTACGATTCTGTTTTCCGTAATAGCACTCGAATTGCTTCGATCGTACACAAGCAAAGCGGTTATGAATATCAGACCTCCGCTTATTAACAGCACAGTCTTTAACTTATCTGCATAATAATCCGCTACGAGACTGTTCATACTTACACCTGGACTGATAAGTGACAGTCTTTTCTCCATGTCCGCTGAAAAGGGCTTCTTACCATTTTCCTCACAGAACGATACATATCGCTTGATAAGTTTGTATGGCAGTTTTTTTATCTCTCCTATGAAATTGTGTTCGATATATTCTTTCTCTTTCTTTTTTCTCATGGATTCAGACCTTGATATCTACAATTTTTTCTGACATGTACACTGAAAAAACATATACCGCCAATGCCACAGTCATGATTACCACACCTGCAAGGTTGTGATATAGCGATTCAAAAAAGCCCGGACTCGTTAGCTCGATGTAGAAGATTATTAGAAAGGGAACCATATTCATAATCTTCTGTTCAAATCTCTTGGCACTTACCATAGTGTCAATCTCCTGCATAACAGCAACCTTCTCATCTATCACATTTATATAGGATTCCATTATTCTGTTGATATTGCCTCCGGTCTGCTTGCCTATATACAACACTCCCGCAAAATCACTTATATCTTTTATCCCGCTCCGGTTTGCCAAGTCTCTTATCAAGCCGGTGAGTCCGGCATTGTTGTTAAGTCCCCTCTTTATGATGGCGAGTTCCTTTACAATGTCACTTTTCTCACCGTAAAAGCCTTTCATCTCTTCGAAAGCTCCGCAAAATGCGTTTTCCAAAGAATATCCCGCCTGAACCGATCCATTCACCGACACCAGCATTTCCTTAAATTGCAACATCAGATTTCTTCTTCTTTTTTCTCCCAATTGTTTCCTTTTCCTGAATACAAAAAACGGAACAAATGGAGACATGAATATAATTGCGTAATAGGATCTGTAAAAAAAGTAAGCAAAGACCGCAACCAACCCGAAGGCCTGTATAATGCTTATGGCATATTCCTTTATGCTCATCCTGTATGTTTTGTAATCAGTTGATTCCTGCTGCTTTAAGCTTTTCAACACCTTTCAGCTCTCCCACTTTTTCAAGTCGCCCTATAACGGAAGATTTGCTTTCTCCGCTCTCTTTGAATCTGTAGATAGGATTGACAAGCACCTCATGTCCGTCAAAACCTTCCACCTCCACTATTTCCAATACTCTCCTGGATTTATCTCTTAATCGTCCCAACTGAACAATGATGTCAACGCCTCCCGCAATCTGTCTTCTTATCGCATTAACAGGCAGTTCTGCTGCCATCAGTATCATTGTTTCCAGTCTTGCAATAGAATCCGTCGCACTGTTGGCATGAACTGTTGACATACTTCCGTCATGTCCGCAATTCATCGCTGAACAAATCATGTCCATTGCTTCTCCGCCTCTGCACTCGCCAACAATGATCCGGGTTGGCCTCATGCGGAGACTGGTCTTTATCAAATCCCTTATCACAATTGCTTTTCCTGCATCCGTGTTGGCATTTTTAGTCTCCATTCTCACCAGGTTATCAATTCCCTGAATCTGAAGTTCCGCGCTGTCCTCAATCGTTATTATTCTTTCATCCGCCGGAATAAAGGCTGACAGGGCATTGAGGAAGGTCGTTTTTCCGCTTCCGGTACCACCGCTGATAATGATGTTGTAACCGCTGATGACAAGTTTTTCCAAAAAGAGGGCTACTTCATTATCAAGGGAGCCTATCCTGATCAGATCTTTCATCATAAAGGGATCTTTGGGAAATCGCCTAATCGTTAGGATTGGCCCATTAAGTGCCACCGGGGAAAGAACTACATTTACACGAGAACCGTCTCCCAGTCTTGCATCCACAATAGGAGAGGATTCATTTACAACTCTGTTGCATTTGGCCACAATCTGCTGAATTACATTTCTCAGAGTCTCTTCCGAATCAAATCGTCTTTCAGACTTGTAGAGACGACCGGCTCTTTCAACAAATATATTGTTAGGACCATTGATCATTATCTCCGTAACACTCTCATCCTCTAAGAAATCCTGCAGAATATCCAGTTTTCTCATTGAGTGGAAGATCTGTCTGCTCAGTTCTATCCTCTTTTTCACCGGAATATGAAGATCTCCCTCAGCTTTTTGCAACTCCTCGCCTATCATTTTTTTCAGGTTTTCATCGGATACATCCTCCAGATATTCGAGTTTACCTATAAGTTCTCTTTTTATCCTGTTAATAACGTTTTCATATTGTTCCATCATTCTTTGTTTATGAGATTCTTTACATATATGCGAAGATCATTCCCGCCTGTTTTTGCAGATTCGCTTTTCTTTACTACAAGGTCATATACGTCACATTTATATATTTTCTTCTCCATATCCTCATATCCCAGAATCTTCAATTCATGCATAAACTGTTCGGTCTTCGCTTTTGCCGCCATGTCATTAGTTACTGTCATATATATTCGGTCGCAGAGACTTAATATCTCAAACAAACCTTGAATACCCTCAGACAAATCCAATATCAGATGTTCATAATCGGTTCTTTTCTCAATCTCTCTGATAAGATTAAGCCACTCTTCCGAATTCATAGATCTAAGATCAACATGACTCTTCATTGGAGGTACCATGTGCATGCCCCCGGTCTGCCCCGATATCTCTGCTATGTAAGAAGCCAGTTCTGTATTACCTGCTCCCACTGCATATATCAGATCCGACAGGTCATTGTCTCTCTCGTCATTAAAGAATCTCCCCATTCCCGCAAAGGATTCAAAGTTGAGATATAATGCCTTGGAGTGTCTACTTAATTCTTCCCCCAGTGCCATCGCAAGACTTGTCTGACCGGTTCTGTGAACAGGTGTGAAGAACCCCGTTATCTTCAATTCCTTCTTACGCTCAAGTATCTTGTCTACACCTTTTGTTTCTGCTGCAAATCCAAGCAGTTCTCTTATGATCTTCTCGCAGTTTTGATACTTGTATATTTCTCTGCGATCATGATCGAAATTTCTGTTATTGCGCTTGAAAAGTATTATTTTTTCAATATCTTTTTCGCCAAGCTCCGGCAGTTTAGACTCCTCATCCGCTATGATGATATCAATGTTCTCCCTCTTTAAAAGGTCTTTAAGACTGTCCGGATCATCTCCTGTTTTTACTAAAAAGGGAAAGCCCTGCTTGTTATTGATGTACTCCGTCAGCTTTCTTGCATAAGCTACTTCTTCATCAAAAATCATGATTGTGTGATTCATATCTACCTCTCAAAAAATGGAAAAATATCAAGACTTGTGGCTATTACCGAAGCCAGCACTGCCACAGCCAAGGGCAATGCTAAAGATATGGTGTCAATCTGCGTTGGTTCATGGTAATAAGGCCGCAGACGCTTTTCAGATAAGCAGGTTTTTACGTAATCCGTTAGACTTTGGATTCGAGACGCAAAACAAGAACTCTCTGCAATTTTAATAATTGCCATGATTGCACCAACACAGAATGCCGACACCAAAATAATGAACATATCAGGGACATCATAATAGAATGGGATAAGTGCATATAATTTCACGTCTCCCGCCCCCATGGTTCCGATAATGAAAAAAAGATAGAAGATTGCCATTATAGCCAAACATCTGCTGAGTGCGTCCAACATACCGGACAATCCACCCCTTGCAAAGGCGTACAGCAATCCTGTCAACAGCCCAAGAATTATAAGAACATTGGGAACCTTTCCCGTCTTAAGATCAAAGACTGCAGCAAGTATAGAAACAGACAATATGCCTATCAAAACTGCCATCTCCTTTTTTAGTTTTAAAACTGAATCAATCGACCTGAATGGTCTTAACGAAATGCTCTTTAGCCGACTCTTAAGCCTGCAAAGCATCCATATGATACAGATACGAGGCAATCTGCCACGTGTGTGAAGCGTCTGTGTGACGCCTTCGATTTAATGTGATTTGAAATATATCATCAAAAAAAGGAGTTTGTAAACCCCTTTTTTCAAAATTCTTTATGTTTTGTAACTTTTCGACAATTTCTTTTCTGAAAGTTCGTTAGATTTTCACGAGACTTTTAGATCAGTTTTTTTCTGAATTCGCTTCCGTTTTTTTCAAAGCCCATACTCTTCATATAGTCTTCGTGACCCATGCTTTCCTTCGAAAAGCACAGCGTGTTGATGTCATATTCTGGCAGTTCTTTGTAGAGATATTTGCCTACGGAAGTGTCGCGGAATCTGGGCACGGCGTAGTCCAGAACTATCTCACAAACTCCTTCTTCCTGATCTTTTCCAAGAAACAGTCCTGCCGGATTATCTTTGAACATGACCACATATGCCTGGTCGCATTCCTCTGTGTCCTTTTCGGTAAAACTGGGGAAGAACTGGTTGATATCTTTTATATATTTCTCAATAAAAAAGTGGACGATTTCATTGTCGGCCTTCACTTTTACCAGATTAAAGGTTCTGCTCTTGTCAGCCAGTTTATACAACTGATACAGATTGATAAGTATCAGGCATATGTTCATAAAGGCAGTCGGATAGGAATGGATTATAAATGCATAAGTGGTAAAGATCACACTTCCTATTGTGTTAACGATCCTCAGTTTCTTCACTGATGTCATGAGCATAGAACATACCACCAGCAAAGAGCCCAGATATCCTACGCCTTCTATTATCATCTCTCTTGTCATATTTTTTCCTTCTTTGTCATGTTCGGATAGAATTTATCAGTCATTCAGGTCATTCAGAAAAGGCTTCAGCTGGGAAAGCATGTTATCGATATTCTCAAAAGCAATGCTCTTGGTTGTTCCCAGTTTATTGGCTTCAACAATATGATCCTTAACTGATTCATACTGGTTCTCAATCTTTCCAAAACTCTCATAGACTGTATCCAGTTCTTTTTTTGCCGTAAGTGTGGCATTGGTAATCTGCTCCTGAGTCCTGGCCGTTCCGTCCACTGCTTCTCCGATTTCAACGAATTTGTCCTTTGCCAAAACAATGTTTTCCACATTCTCCTGAAGCGCATTACGGGTTACTCCCACACTCTTCTCTATATGCTCACTGCCGGCATTAACATCCTCTATACTCTTGATGACATTGTCAACAAGAGCTTTAATCTCATTTGCCAGATGATTGATCTCTTCCGCAACAACAGCAAATCCTCTTCCCTGTTCTCCTGCTCTCGCTGCCTCAATAGATGCATTCAGAGCCAGAATATTGGTCTGATTGGCTATGGATGTGATCTTTTTCATATAGTCGGTGATCTGCTCAACAGACGTACTGAATTCACGGAAAACATTCTGAATATCCTCAAAATCGTCTTCTACTTTTTGTGAACTCTTCTGAATATCATCAACTTTTTCCTGGGCCGAATCAACAGAATTCTTGACCGATGCTCTTACCTCGTCGAACCCTTTTGTGGCAACATTGACCTCCTCGAACATCTTTTCAAAGAGTTCCATCTCATCCTTTAATTCCAGATCTTTTTTCAATACATCATCAAAGGAATCCTTAATATTATTAAGCTTTTCCAGAGACTCAACTTCCTTTTCGGCCAGTCCCTTCAGATTGGTCTTGATACTGCTGACTACAACGTCAACCGGCGAATAATCTATCTTTTTCTTTTCTACAGCTAACTGCTGATCCTGAATCTTTTTTGAAAACAAACCCATTGTTCCTTACCTGCCTTCCCCGAAAACAACGCACGACATCGACTGATTGATGAACTGAGAATTGCAATGTTCACCATTACCTACGAATCCGCAGAAATTGTTGACCTGGCTCATTATCCTTAGATACTCGTCCATAAAGTTGTTATCATTGAAGAAGAAGTATCTGAATACACAGTTTACTCCGAAAGAACCCTGTATTGTTCTGAAATCGCTCTTGATCTGATCTGCAGTATCCCTGGCTATCTGTCTGAAGTCACCTGTCTCAAGTATGGTGAGAACATCCGAGTCATTAACCTGCCTGTAACAGCAGATGCCGTTATCCTTTACCTCTTTTATGGATATGATACATATATCGTCACCGGTCACCTTACCAAAAGGATTACTGAAGGTCTGAGTAGCTATCTGGCTTTCAGAGATACCAAGGGCATCCATGTATACTTTCTTGGCAGGTATTCCGTTCAGCTCACCGATGTAATAATCACTGTGATTGGTTTTGCTGGCTATGTAATTCACAGGATGCTCGGCAGCTCTGTATATATTTTCTTTATAAGCCTTAACCACACCTCCGGGATTCTTAACGAAGGCATATGCGTCAGCGTCTTCATATACTTTGCCGTTAACAGACACCTTTCCGTTAAACGCCGTTCCTCCTGTAAGAACCACCTTGGCCGGCTTTAATATACTGTCCACGGTTGTGAGCATTACGGCATCGTTGCCTGTGCTGAAATTGATACATGCAGTATCATTGGCTCCGGGACCGACTTTCTGCAGATTGGCCTTGAATTCCATTATGTCGGTTATCGGTGCCGTTGACACTTTTGTAAGAACACCGCTTGCTGCCTTAACATCAAAAAATGCTACTACCCCTACTCCGCCTTCAGTGATCTTGTCATCGTAAAAATGGCCCGTTGTTCCGATACTCGGCACACCCGGGAACAGTTCCTCAAGCTCAGCAACATGTCCTTCGAACTGATCATCATTGGAAATAAACACCAAAAGGTCCGGATTATTGAATCCACTTACGGCTTCCTTCAGATTGCCGCTGTTGCTTTTCTTCTCTTGTAGTCTCAAGCTTTTACCTCCGTTTCACACAAAACCCATATCCCATAAAGCGCGTATTACATAAAAATACCTCCTATGCGCTTTCAATAATTTTAGCATAGGAGGGTATTGGCGGTAAACAAGACTATTTTTTGATAATCAAGACTTTTCTTTGCTATACATGCAATCAATATCATTTACAAAATCTCAGTCAGCTCCATCGGTGTATTGATAACATAGTCCGGCTTTTCTACTTTTCCAAAGCCGTATGCAGCAAATACAATGGGAACTTTTGCCTCAATACATGCGTTGGCATCCATCTGGGTATCTCCCACATATATGGGATTCTTCAGTCCGTTTCTCTCTGCAATAAGGCTGATATTGCCGGCCTTCAGCAGATTGGAATAAGCCGGACAGAGAAGGTCCTTGAAATAAGGTCCAAATCCCGTCTTTTCAAGCATAAGTTCTATATATCCCGCCTGGCAGTTGCTGACGATGAATAAGGGATATTTCTTAGACAATATCTTAAGCATGTCTTCAAATCCCTCGTATACAACTCCTGCCTTTTTAGCCAGGTAATCGTGCTCGTATTGGAAGCATTTCTCGCCTACTCTATCCCTTGTCTCCCTGTCTGCCCAGGGAAGTATGTCCTTGATAATGTCATCCATCGGGAGACCAAAGAGGCCTTTTAATCTCGCTGCCGTCACTCTTTCTTCAACGCCCGATTCCTCGAGCGCAACGTTCCAGGCATCCTCTACAACCGGAGTTGAATCCCATACTGTTCCATCTACATCAAATATTATTCCGTCTGCCATATTTCTTTCCTCTGTGTTATGTTAATCTAATTCTTTTTTCTCTACCGTCTAATATTACTTTAATAACTGTCTAAGTGCAAGGAAGACCGCTTCATTCGTTCGTCGTTGACACGCATCGCGAATCGATATATAATTTTCTACACATCATCGAATCTATTTAACAAAGATGTCAGCCTTCATTTCAATTTTACCTGATAAAGTTTTTCCTTAAAAAATGAATAAACCGCTGTTGCATCATCGAGAGGCTCAGATTGCATACGATGAGGCTTTATTAAGTTTTCCCTTTAATCCGGTGCATATGTTATAATAAGCCTATGTTTTATTATATAATTCAAAAATGACAGTTTTCCTAAACTAAGTCAAAAAGTAAAAGAGCTTAAGTCAACTGAGGGAGGTGCCAACGCTATGAGTGCAATATCAGAAACCATATATGCCGAAGGCAAAGCCGAAGGATTGGCTGAAGGCAAAGCCGAAGGGCGTATGAATCAACTTATCGAACTTGTTCAATCCGGATTGCTCACCGTTAATCAGGCAGCTTCCGTTGCGAAAATGTCTGAAGAAGAATTCAAAAAACTTATGGAAAAATGAATTTCAAAAAAGAGTCCAAGGGACTCTTTTTGCTTATAACAGACCGCTGATATGGTATACTTTTACTATGAAAATACTATTCTACAGATGGCAAGCTTTTAATGAAGATTTAATTGAACATAACCTAATCCAAATGGGTCACGAAGTCGTATCCTACGACAAAGAATGCACCAATTACACCAAGGATCTTAAGTTGGCTTCGGATATGATTCCTTTCATACATAATAACGGAATCGAAGCCATTCTATCAAACAACTATTTCCCCATAATATCGTCCATTTGCGATGTAGTCGGGATTCCATATTACAGCTGGGTATTTGACTGCCCACATTTAACCCTGTATGCAAAACAGGCCTTTTTAAACTGTAACCACATCGGCATATTCGACAAAGAACTGGTTGATACACTGATCGCCAAGGGCTGTACAACCGTTCACCACGTTCCACTCTCTACCGACACAGATACCTTTGGTAAGGTTATAAGAGAAGCAACTGACACTTCTCTTAAACGCTTCACTTCGGATATATCATTTATCGGAACACTGTATACAGACGATTATCATTACTATGATTCGCTGCAAATTGACAGCTCGGTCAGGAAAAAGACTGACGACTACATTAATGAACACCTTTTCAACTATGAGAGCTCGGCCGAACACCTCCCCCAAGAGCTGGCTGAATCATGGTATGAATCCATGGCATCCGCCGGACTTCTTTTGGACGAAGCTGAATTCTATTCATCCAAAGATTACATATTGGAATCATCTGTACTGGAAAAGCACATCACGGTAAAGGAACGCCAGATCTTCCTTTCCACCATAGCGGAGAAATATTCTCCCGAAGTATTCAGTCTCTATACCAATTCAGATCTAAGTTCCATGCCTGTACTGCAGGCCCACAACAAAGGTATTGTTGACTATGATAAAGAGATGCCTCTTGTATTCAATCGAAGCCGGATCAACCTTAATATTACCCTTCGTTCCATACACTCAGGAATCCCTCTTCGTGTAATGGATATACTGGGTTGCGGCGGTTTCGTCCTGTCCAACTGCCAGCCGGAACTTGCAGAATTCTTCAAAGAGGACGAAGAGATCGTTCTCTACAGAAGTCTTGAAGAGTGTCTGGATAAGATTGACTACTATCTGTCTCACGAAGATAAGCGTGCGCAAATTGCCAGAGCAGGCTTTGATGCAGTAAAGAAGAATTTTGATTACAAGACCGGGCTTACTAGGCTTTTATCTATTTAAATTTTTTTAACGCTAAAACCTTATTTCTTTTATTTGACTCTCTACTTCTCAAGAGGACATGTATGACTAATCGTTCAATTAATCTTTTGCGTAAACTATCTGATCTGCTAAAGGACTTTGTTCACGCCGATTCTGAAGACCTCAGTAATATAATGAATGAGTACTCTGAGCTTTCTGAGCGTGAGAAAGTCGTTTTTATAGACTTAATATATGATTCTCTTAAAGATTCAAAGCAACAATTGCTCCAATTATTAACTCTTTTCACTTGTAGTGACAATAATTCCTATGCATTAAAGCTAATTGGCAAAATTGCCTTAGAGGCTGACCTGAGTCCGGAAGAATTGCTTGAATTCTTTATTCAATACAGATATGTTACTTTCGTGGCAAACTCATGTTCTCGTGGGGAATTAATAACTATATATAAGAAATTAATAAAGGAATTAAAATCACTTCTGTCTCATTCATACAATTACGTAGATTATTCGAAAAGAAATAGTAATCGAGTTTTACTCGTTACCGATCAAATTCTCAGCGAACTTCATGCCCCTACTCTGATTTTGGTTAACCAATACTATTATCTAAAAAAAGCCGGCTACAAAGTTGATGTTTTGGTAGTCAGCGAAAGAAAAATACCTGTTCCTGATATATGGATTGGTCATGCTGTTTATTTTGATAATATTACCAATCAACAGGGACCATTTACTCTGAATTACCAGAGACAAACAATAGAGGGAACTACACTTTTCCTTGAAACATCT
>JAEEGH010016594.1_pt1 | contig 15814 bp, 11 predicted proteins | sample 9134181 | NCBI WGS metagenome assembly JAEEGH01 (sample SAMN16246544, study PRJNA631951) | gut metagenome | biome: gut microbiome; feature: rumen; material: DP-attached | host: Bos | place: Iran: Karaj | collected 2018-10
TTCGCAACGCGCGTTGAAGACCAGCCCCTTGCCGTCCCATTTCACGAAGCCCCACTTGCCCGGAATCATGATGCCCGTCGGTCTGTCGGCGGCATCCTTGCCGTCGAATTTGCGTCCGATGACGATAATTGGTGCCGTCACGCCCGGCCCGACCTCAGGATTCGCCCGCGCCACCAATTCGTTCTCTGGAATACGAATCGACACAGTTCCCAGCGTATCAATGATTTGCTGCACTTCCTCCATTTTGTCCGGGGTCAAATATCGTACACACATGGCTATCTTTTTGCCTGTTCGAGTTTCATTTTTTGTGAAAAACTGTACATTAAAGATAATCGATCATTCGTTATCCGTCTGAAAACAGCCGCACCAAACGGCTACCTGTCAGTTTCATATAAAATAATCCTTCATGCCGTCATTTCCCACTCATCAGGAACTCAAAAACTATTCTGTTGACGAACTACGCGATCTCTGCGCAAAGCTCCGCCAGCGGATTCTGGAAACAACCGCCCGCCAAGGCGGTCATCTGGCCTCCAGCCTCGGCGCCGTCGAATTGACCGTCGCCCTTCATAAGTATTTTGATTTCAACGGAGACGACCGCCTGTTTCTCGACGTCGGCCATCAGTCCTACGCCCACAAGCTATTGACAGGTCGGGAGGAATCTTTCGAAAAACTGCGTTCCATCGACGGTTGTTCAGGCTTCACGCGGCCAGAGGAATCTCCTGCCGACGTCGTCTATGCAGGCCATGCAGGTGTCGCCGTTTCACAGGCGTTGGGTGCAGCGGAAGCGAAATCGTTGAAAAACGAACCCGGCCGTTCCATCGCCGTCATTGGCGACGGATCGCTCGGCTGCGGCATCATTTGGGAGGCCCTCAACAACATCCCGTCATCCTGCAAGCAGTTGCTTATCATCCTCAACGACAACCAGATGTCGATTTCGCCGAACATCGGTGCCTTCCGTAAATGCCTCAATCGCATCCTTTCCGGACGTTTCTACAACCGCGTCCGCCGCGCCATCCGTTCACATGGTGAACGATTCGCGACTTTCAAGCGTCTCCTCCGCCGCGCCGAACATACCCTCAAAGGCTTTTTCATGTCCGATGGTGTTCTTTTCCAGGAACTTGGATTGCGCTATTTCGGCCCTGTCGATGGCAACGACATCAACGAACTCTGCCGCATCCTGCCGAAATTGCCTTCCGACCGCCCTGTCCTCCTCCATCTGCTCACCGTCAAAGGAAAAGGCTACAAGCCTGCCGAGACGAAACCAGATGATTTCCATGGCATCTCCCCCTTCGACATCGCCACGGGCGAACCGCTGAAAAAATCCACGTGCCCTTCCTTCTCCGACTCCTTCGCACAAGCCGTCACATCGTTGGCGGAAGAGCATCCGGAAGTGGCCGTCATCTCCCCTGCCATGCTCCAAGGTACTGGTTTCAAAGAATTTGTCGACAAATATCCGGAACGTTGCTTCGACACAGGCATCGCGGAATCCCACGCCATCGCCTTCGCGTCCGGCCTCGCCAGCCAAGGCCTCCGCCCCGTCGTCGCCATCTATTCCACATTCCTGCAACGCGCGTTGGACAACGTCTTCCATGACGTCTGCCTGAACAACCTCCCTGTCATCATCGGCATCGATCGTACAGGAGCCGTTCCGGATGGCCCCACCCACCATGGCCTCTATTCGTTTTCATTTTTGCGTCAAATACCGAATTTGACGATACTTGTGCCATCCTGTTGCGTAGAAATGCGCCGCATGCTGCAATATGCATGGTCACTAAAATCGCCCGTCGCCATTTGCTACCCACGCGCCGCATGTCCTTCGGAACAAACGGCTTCTACGCCACCATCTTTGGAATCGCGTCAGGCATGGATCATGCAGAATCCGTCCGATGCGAATTTGACGATTTGGGCAAGCGGCGGCGAAGTCGCCCGTGCCTTTGAACTCGTAAAGCTTCTGCAAGACGTGAAACCGTCCATCCGGCCGCGTATCGTCAATCCACGCTTCCTCCTTCCCTTCGATGACGCAACAGCTGTAAAACTCGCCGATACGCCGCAAGTCATTCTGGATGACAATTCAACAGATGGCTTGACGCACAGTGTTCGCAACGCCCTTTCCAAGGCTGGCAAACAAGCAGAAATACTTTCCTTCTGCTGGCCGGACAACACCATCGTCTCCCATGGTTCATTGTGTGAACTGCGCAAAAACAATGGCCTTACGCTTCCGCAAATCGCCCAGACGATATTGGAAAAACTGCAATAGTCAGCAATTTTTCCCATAACGACCAGCCAGTTTCGCAATAACCAGATGTGCGACGTTTCAATTTCCGCTACCCTTTCTCAGCAAATTCACAATCTCTGAATAAAGAGCATCATATTGCCGTATTTCATCGCAGAATGCGGAAAATTCACCATATATCTGCTTAATGCATGCCTGAGTTTTCGCAATGTCGTCAGTACATTTATTCCGCAGCTTCAAACGGGTGATTTTATTGGATATTTTCAATCCCATCATGACAATGAGACAGATAGCCGCCAAGACCAGTAATGGAATCATCCATATAGCGGCATTGCCGCCGGCTATTCTACATCCTAGACTTCCGGCTAGCGACAAGCCGCAAATACCGCCTGCAACATAAACAGGAACATCGCTTACCTTCGCCAATTCGCCATCACGAATCTCCTCAAAATAATGGACGACTTTGGTGTTCTCTGATTCAAAATTCATGAAATCCAAATCCGTACTGTATCCGTCAATGACAGCGGGATGAACCGTTCTCATCATATTCAGGTAGGCTTTCCGGTAAGCTTCACATGCCATCTCCTGGAATGGACGGCACATGATAAACAGGCATGATTTAATCTTCCCATCTTGACAGGGCGATTTTGCATCATAAATCCAGTCAATCATCTCCTGAAGGAGATTCAGCTTGCTTTCATTATGCGCATTGGCTGCGTGTTGCTCGTCATTCGCAACATCCACATCACCTTTCAAGCGAATGATGCGTTCATTGTATTCAATGGTCTTGAAAACCTCTATTTCAGCGTCGTTCGGCGTAGCGACCAACTCTTCAATATAATTCTCCAATATGCGGTTCTTGTGCTCATGCGTAAACGAGACTATATGCTGGAAAAAATCAACGATATTCGTATTATTTTTCGCTTTCCCGAGGACGCAAGACAGTTCCGCAGCATCTTTAAGATGCTTAGCCATCGTTGGATAACTATTCAATGGAGCATCCGTCCCCATTATATTGAGATAACCGACAATCGTCTGGCTTGCCTTGGCTGACGCCATTGGATCCATCTGTGTCACCAGCTGAAATACACGCCAGACGAAAATTTCAACTTCTTTGCGAAGCTCTTCATCGACATCCATAGAGATGCATTGGCACATTAGAGAAAACAAAAGCAGGAAAGTGCCACTGTCCGCCCCTTTGAAATCATCCTCTTCATAGCATCGCAACCATTTCAGCGCCGCTTGCCTGCGCTGCATCCGCATATTGAAGAGCATGTAGAAAATGATGCTGTCCTTTCGAGAGAGCTTCACCGCCCGCTCCACACAACGCCGAGCCATCGCCTCATCATCATTATACCAGGCCACAATGCTCAGCAAAGCGCATGTCAGCCAATAGTCCGGCAACTGCAAATGGTTGATCTCCACTGCACGAGTGATGACCGACATGTCAACCATCCCCAAATTCATGTTGTCCAGCATTCCCTGCACAATCTTACGTATGTTCCGATAATTGGCGAATTCATAATACTTTCGGTTGTTGCATTCGCGTATTCGCTTTGTTGCCGACTCCACGTTCTTGAAACGGCGGAAAAGAAATTCGATGTTCTCCTGGATTTCAATAGAGGAAATCCCTTTTTGTTCAGATGACAGTATGTCGTTGTTGGCATTCCCGAGCTCGCTCTGCACCCTGGCATCATAGCTGGAGAGTTCACGGGACGCATCAGAGGCGGCTGAATTGATGGCGTTCAATTCAGAACGCAACTGGCTGTTGTAGGCCCTTTCCTTCGCCAACCTACTTTTCAATTCACTTAATTTCATGCTAAGGGCAATGTTGCTCATTTGCCATCCTCCTGAACATTTGCCAATGACGCGGCGACCGCATGCGACCGCCCCCACTCCTGAATGCGTGCAACCATCTCCGGATTACTGCGACTTATGGAAACAACGCTCTGCAAACTGAGCTCCAATTTCGATACATCAATGTCGCCCAGTCCTGAAACAAGAGCCATTTGCGCAACATCTTTCACTGCGTATTCGATGTCAGAATACGAAAAACCATCTGATGCTTTGACCAGACGCGACATCGCATCGTCGGACAACTCGATATGCAACGAAGACAACGCATAATGGCGAATGGCCGCCGCACGTTCGGATGGCGACGGCAAATCCAAAAAGAATATTTCAGAAAAACGCCCCTTGCGGAACAGTTCAAATGGCAAGGCGCGAATATCGTTGGCCGTCGCCACAAGAAAAACGCGGCTCCGCGACTCTTGAAGCCAAAAGAGGAATTGCCCCAAAACACGTTTGCCGACATCATTGCCGGCGTCCGAAACGGAAAGCGCCTTCTCAATTTCATCAATCCAAACGATACATGGCGAGACATTGTCAATGAATTGCAATGCATCCTTCATCCGTTTTTCGCTCTCCCCCACCCACTTGTCATAAATGGTCCCCAGATCGAACCGATAAAGCGGAAGCCCCCACTGCTGAGCCACCAGTTTGGCGGAAAGTGACTTCCCGCAGCCCGGAACACCTGTCAGGAGAATCCCCTTGGGAGCGGTCAAATCCCATTTGCGTAGCTCTTTGTCCGATGCGAAGAAAAGGCTCCGTCGTTCATCAAGCCACTTTTTCAGCGTTTCCAGACCATCGACTGACAACCTCTCATTCAGATGGACTTCCTGAATGCCGGCCACCGCAGCGTAAAGGCGTCCCTTCTGGCTTGCCAGTGTCGTTAAGGATGAATGATCAAGTTTTCCGCGGCTCACCAATGCGGCGGCCAGGATGTTGTCCATCTGTATCTCGGTAAAGCCCCCCATCAGTGTTGCCGCCAAATGAATATCGTCCTCCGTCCAACTGATTTGGAAACGCCCGCCGTACGTCCCCACGAATTTCTGTATCTGCGTTTCTCTTTCCGTCTGATCAGGAAGATCCAGACGTGTCAACATTCCGAACTGCGCGATTCTGGGCCATATTCTCTCCGGCGTGATGAGTATCAATGTGCTGTCGGACTCACAGGCAAGATAGAGGATGTTCAACAATTCGCGACTGTACATGTTGTCGTCAGAAAGCCGTTTCACATCCCCGAATGCAAAAGTGTTTTTGCGTTTGCCAAGGAAAAGGTCAGCTACGAAAGGCAGCGGATCGTGGTCAACATCCTGACGCCCTTCACCGTTTATGTTGCAAACCTGCCGTGACTCCGTATAGTACCCGATCGTGATGTTGAGTTCTTCGGCGAGTTCTCTCAACATGCGCTCCACCCTTTCGCGTTCCGCCGAATCAATGATGACCAACGGTGTACGCGCCAGAATGAACGTTTTTATTTCAGCTTTCGTTGAAAGGTAATTTCCCATATTCTATTAAAAAATCATGATTAATCAATTTTTTTGCCAAGCATCTTTTTAGTCGTTCCGTCATGCGGCCCCGCCATTCCTGCATGACTCGCCATACATGGAATCAGGGAAGAGGCGGATGCGCCGTAATGCTTCCAATGCGTCCTCAAGCGGCTGACTGCCGTTTTCAAGGGCTTCACGTTCCAACGAGCGAATCACACCTTTCCAGAATTCCGACATTCTCTCCTTTAAAGAGAATTCCGTGCTCTGTCTGAACTCATCGGGCAGAAAATCCAGCTCCCTGAAAAACAGGGCGAGGCGTATTTGTCTCGCCAATCGGTGGAACAACAAATCCAGCATGGCAGTATCTCCCTCTTCTAGAACCTCTTGGCACCGAATAGAAAAACGACTCACGGTCCGATCAAGCATTTGATTCACACATTCCAAAATCCTTTGCTGGAAGACTGGAAGAAGCGGTGTATCAACGCCACGGAAAACGCCCAACCGCATCCGCAAGCAGAGCTCTCCCGCGTCCTGAGGGCGTTCCTGAAGACGCTGGAAACATGCAAGCCATTCCTCATAGCTTTCAGGAGGTTCTTCGCTTCGTGTCATTTCAAGAAGGTGGTTGGAGGTTCAAGATCCCAGGCAGGCAGACGCTTCTTCATTTCCGACAGCTTCTGGGGGGAGAAATCCAGTCCCTCTTCCTCAGACATCCCGAAATTTTCCTGCAGCCGCTGTTTCATCAGCGTCTCAAAATCCAAGTCTTCCTGTTTGCCTGTGTTTGTCTGATTTTCACTCATTTGATAGTCTCCTTTCTTGGAAAACGATGCCATTGGCCTCGAATATGGGAATTTTACTGTATATTACTTACATAAAGTCGGCGACTCCGAATATTTCATCTTTTTTGTCAAGCATTTCCCTGGCTTGGCGGCGGTATTCTGTAATCTCATCCTGGCAGGCCTTCAAATTATTCATGGCAGCATTGCGGCGTGACTCGAACAATTTCCTGCCATTGAAAAAACGATATACGAGAAACAACACGCTGACGGCTGTTGCTATCAACGCCCACGGTGTGACGAAAGCAAGCCCCACGGAAATCAAAAGAACGGCTATCGCCCAAAAGTTGACGCCGTTAAAGTAAGAAAACTGCAATTTGTTATCTTCAAAATACTTGTTCATACTCTGAAGCTGTTCATTCTGGTCTTCGCCATTGCTTTCGAACGTCCATCCGTCAATATTCAAGAGAAAAGGCGTGCGTAATCGTTCGGATAATTCCGCAATAAAGGAGTCAACGGCCCCCTTGAACCATTCTCGCGTATGTATAAAACCGAATTTGCGCACGGAAGGCTCTACCGTACCATCCTTGTCGTAAATCGCCCAGCCGATCATTTGCTTGCCAATGTTATAATTCTCCTCCTGCAGCCGCTTCATGGCCGCATAGTATTTCTCCGCTTGCCCCATGTCCCCCTTCTTGTCAATGACGCATTGGAAATAAAGCTGCTGTTTTTTCAAAACCAACTCTTCTTCATCATAATTGGATATCAAATCCAACAATATTTTATCCAGACGCTTTTTGTAATTACCAGCAACAGGCTGTCCCGCCGCCAGACTTTTCACAATCTCCAGCAGTAGCGGCATCTTCGTGCAGTCACGGTAATTTGCCTGCAAGTCGCCAGCGTTGGAGCAAAATTTGGCCATGGTCTGGAATTCATATTGTATTTCAGGTGTCAGATTCACAATGAATTCATAATAAATATTCTGCAGTTCCTTCACAATGTCTGGATCGTCTCGAAGCATCACAACCCAGCTGTCAATCTGATCTAGCACATTCTGTTCCAGTTCTTTGTCATTTTCAAACAGCCCGTTGAGAAACGCCGCCAACAGCACGGCCGTCTCCCGCTGAAGCCTCTTTGGATCCAAAATTCGCATGTAGGCGTAGAACCATTTTTTTGCCACCGCCACACGTTCGAACCGCATGTTCATCAGACAGAAGAAGAGGCAGCTTTTGATCGGATCGCGACGGCAACATTCCATCAAGGCGTTTTCGGCTGTTTCACGGTAATTGTTGACCCAGGCCGTTATGGAAATCAGTGCGTAGGAAAGCCAGTAGCGTGAACTGGTCACCCACAGTTCTTCGGACAGCTCCTGTATCGTGCTGTTGCGCACCAGATTGATGTCGCAGTCACGAATGATCCCCATGACTGTCCGGCGGACTGAACTGTGATTTCCAAACTGCTCCTTGAGCACCTGGTCTATGCGGATCAGATTCTCCTGGGCGATCTGCATGTCCTCTCCCTTCATCATCTCCTGACGGAATTGCTCAATCTTATCGAACAGTTTCGACATCGTGACATCCATGTCATGGGTGGTTGAACGCACATCGCTGATTTTTCCACTGACATTGGATTCGAAACTACTAATGGCGCTATTCAAAGATTGTATGGCTGAAGATGCACTGTATGCCATGGGTTGTTCTCCATTTTGATGATAAATCCGTCCGCTTCTCTTTTTCTGTATTTATTTTCAATGGATTTTTTACACGGGATTCTTCTTGCTTACATTTTCTTAATTCCATCGTCCTCATATACTTTCGATGGCTTTTAGCAAGCCGTCCAAGTCCGCGTCCGCTGAATGAAAGGCTTCCTTCCATTGTCCAAGGGCGTCAAGCGTCTCCATCAGGCGGGCGGCTACCTTCTGCATATGCTCATAGTGATTCTGCAAGATATGGATTCCGCGTCGCCAGAGAATGAAACTGCCGATTATACACGTAAATATACCGACCACCAGAAGCACGGGATTCTTAAACTTGAAAAGCAACAGAAGAAGTACCAATCCAACCAGCGTCACACCTGCGCCGATATGCATCAGCTTGTCAGTAAACAGCAACTTGCCCCGCTTTCCGTTGAAAAAACGCACCAATTCCTGCCGCGATTCTTCCGCTGGCTTTCCTCCACATAACAACTCGCAATCCTCGAACTTCAGTTTTACCTCTTCTTTGAAACGGCTTCTGTATCCTTCGGCAAAGTCCGTCATGCCCGCCAAGATGTCCCGCTTAAGCAGGACAACCGCAAATTTCCGAATGCTTGCGTCCAGATTGGCGACCTGCGAGGCAAATGCCCACCGCAGAAGCAAATCACCGAAATTCTCCTTCCTGGCAGGAAACAGCATCTCATAATAAGCCTTGGCCTTGGCCATATCTCCGTTTGCATTGATCACCGCCTCATTGTAACGCATCTTCTTGATGACTAGTAGTTCCGACTCCTCATAGTCGCTAATGAGCGAATACAAGATGTTTTCAATGCGTTCAGGAAGCTCGGCCGCCTTGTCGGGCTGACATTCGCGCAACAGACTATAGTACTCCGCAAGCTTGGCGTTTTTTTCTGCCTGGCTCAACAAGTTCTCTAGCTCCCCGTACGATTCACAATGATATTTCAACAGTGGATATTCCTTTCGAGTCGTATAAGGTACGTTCTCAGCATACTGTCTGGTATAATTTCTGGCACGTTCATTGAACTGCGGCTCTATTTCATGCAGTTTTTCGAAAAAACGCTTGTAGCCTTCCGCCACTTTTACACCTAACTCCACGTCATTTCCAAACGCCCCATGGAAATACGCTTGCAACAGATATTGGCATTCCGCTCCAGGAGACTCCGCATTGATTTGTTCAAGATATGCCACATACCATCTACGAGCTGTTTCGTTGCGGTTGAAGCGCAGATTGACCAACAGGAAGAATAGACAGGCATGGTAGCTGTCCATCGCCAGGCTCTTGGAAACAGCCCTTTCCGCTGCCGCGCGTTCTTCTGATACCCAGAGCATCACAGCCGCCATGGCATATGCCAACCAGTATTCCGTATTCTGAAGGTATATGTCTTCCACTTGCTTACGCAATCCTTCACTGGAGATGATCTGGGCATCGACACCGATGATGTAGCCAAGCGTTATTCGACGTAACTTGTTGTAGAAATAATAACGCGTATGGTATTCATCGGTCGCCCTGCTGAGCAACTTGGATGCCATGGAGACGTTTTTGTAGTTGAAATATTTTTCGCTCAGATTGTTGATTGCGGCGAACGTCTCCTGAACCTCAAGCCCGGCCTTGTTCACTTCTGTGGACAATCTTGACACCAGTTGGTAGGTCTTCCCTCCCATGGCGACCAAATTGCGTACCACCGAACCAAGATCGACAACTGCCTGGTCCAGTTCATACTCCAGACTTTCGTTCTCACGCTGAACGCTTTCGATTCTGGAAATTGTGGCGTCAATTTCACGCTCCAGCCTTCTGGCTTCATCTCTGTCATCACTCATGCAATCCCCTCCGTCTATTTATGGAAGAAAAAGGAAAAAACGTTGAAGTCATCGCAAATGGCAAGGGTGTTCGCATTCAGCTTCCCCTTGTTCTCGCTGGCGTATGTCTTGAATTTCACCTCGGAATCATTGACGGACAAAGGCGAAGACAATTTCATGTTGCCTGTTTCGGCCAGCAACCTGGCCATGTCCATTGCGCATCCAGATGAATCCGGGCAAGTCAAAACATAAGCCTGAAGAAGCGAGCAGACCAATCGGTTGCCCAAATGGACAATCGGACAACGAAGGCTTGACGGATCCGCCACGCAATGCGTGAGCATCTCCTCCGTAAGACGCTGTCTGCCCGATGCCTCCGGAATTTTCAAGACAAAATTGACAAGCGCGGTTCCCGAATAATTGCTGCTGGCCGTATGGATATGATCGAACAACTCCTGATTGAAACGCCCCGGAGCCACCTGCTCGAGATAACGGCTGGCGGCGTCGTTGGGAAGCTGGACACCATTGTCAAGCATCCGCTCTATCATCGGCAGCATATCCTCGTCCGTAACGTCTTGGTGGGTAAGATGAGCCATTACATCATCAGCCGAAAACTTCATGCCTTTCCTCGCAAGCAGTTGGAAAATGCTGTCCCTAACGGCTGGCGAATCCTTTGATGACGCGATGTATTCAGAAGGCAATGCGTTGAACAGGCTTGTGTTCAACTCCCCTTCCAACAGGCTTTCCACCATCTTCGTCTTCTCTTCAGGTGGCACACCGTCGAGAAGCACATATTTTTTTATCGTGACAGGCGACACTTGTCCAGCCGCTTTGTGCAGAATGGGAAGAAGCAAAGCACGTTCTTCAGGCGGTTGCTGTAAATCGCACAGATACATTGCGAAAAGCCGTTCCGTCCCCCTTGGTTCTATGTTGCATGACAACGCAGTCTGCAAAACCTCAGCCTTCTCACGGGCCTTCAGTTGCCTATTGGCAACCAGAATCACAAGTTGCTCCGTACAGAGATACACATACTGCCCGTTGCCAGACAGCGTTTCCAAGACCATGCCAGGCATCTCCGCGCAGGCGCTCCCAAATGCAAAATCCACCAGCACGGCAATCTCCTCGTCTCGAAGCTTACGTCTGCAATAGGCTTTCACCAGCTGCCGAACCTGTTCCACAGTGGCGTCACAGCCGCATCGCCGGAGAATAATGCCAAGATCAAGGACAATGCCAGCCTCCTGAAGGGCACATGCCAACGCCATGATCGTCTCACTACCATCCGATGTCTCAGCGACATATCTCTCCAATGACTCCTTCAATTCCGGTGGAAGCGTCCTCGTTTTGCAAATGCGTAACAGTGCCGAACGCTTCTCTTCACCGTCTTCCATGCGTTTCAGCACTTCGACAAGCGCCTTGCCACTGTCCAATGCCTTCGTATTCGACAGTATGGCCTCCAGTTTCCCGTAATCCTTCGTCCGCAACACAAAAAAAAGCAGGTTGGTGTTGGCCTCTTTTGATATAATCCCTTCGATTTTCAGATGTTTCAGCATCAAGTCACGGCGCACTTCATCGTTCAAGGAATCATAGACAACGGCCAATGTCGCAAATATGTCAGCAAAGGAATCGCTCTCATCCAAAAACTCATAAAAGGCGATTTCAGACTCATCGTCGCTCTCCGCCAGTTTTTTCAGTCGGTCGTAGCATTTTCGGAGCTGTTCCATGTAATTCGCCACCGCCCCCTTGTCGCCTCCCTTGTTTATCATGGCAAGCATGGAAAAAGCCACTTTCGCTACCAGGCTTCCGGCATAACCGCCATCAATCTTGTCGCACTCCGCAAGATTCTGAAACGCGATGTCAAAACGGCGAAACGCCATCGCCGCCAACGCTTGCTGCGCTACACTGCGCACCGTGAATGGGCCAGAATATTCCTCCTGACGCTCTATCTCGGCTCCGCAATATATGCAACGCCAGACTTTCTTTTCTGGAACATACTCTAGCTTGCCAGCGCACTGCGTGCATTTTCTGGCCGTGTAACTCGTACCCATCGCCGCCCTCCGCTGCTATTTCGAGATGGCCAGCTTGCGGTTACGTTCACCATATAGTAGCTCCAATGCGCGGCATGTCGTCTTTCCCGCCTCGAAATTACCTTCTTCAATCTGGCTACGTAAAGTCTCCAGCTTTTCCTTAATCCGCATGTCAACGTCTTCTACGGCATCCGTCATCATCGGGTCCGAATAACGTATTTTATCCGCCAACACCTTCAATGCATCCTTCGTATCCTTGTCCGTGCAACCATCCATCAGCGTCTCGACATCCACCAGAGTAGCACGGAGATTGAAAACCTGCTTCTTGTAATGGTCTGATATACCGACGGCGGCATTCCGGGTCATCACGGCGACAATCGACATGAAAAGAAACGCCGCCAGAATGACAATCTGCACGCACAATGCCAACCGTAAAGTGACAAAATTCCGTGCCAACATGAAAACGAAACCGACAAATAGCTGAACGCCAAGATAGTACAATGAAAGAGAAATAACTGGAATCCCGAAGAAAGCGGCTTCTATCGTGAAATCGCGCCAAGCCGCCCAAACAGTCAAAAACTGTATAACGAAGGCAAGCATCGTGAATGCGTAACTTGTCCAGAATACGCTATTGTATTCACGAAAACATAGGAAAACAATAATGTTGAAAACACCGGCCGCGATAAGGCTCAAAATGCCAAGATTTGTAAATGTTTTTGCTTTATTCATGGTTGATGATATTGTGGATGTCGTTTTAAAATGATTGAATATACTTAGTTAACGCCCAGCCTGCATCTCAGATCTTAGCACCGCATTCGGGGCAGAACTTGCAACCGTCCGGCAGCGTTTTGCCGCAGGAGGGACAGAGGCGAGCCAGACTGTGGCCACACTCTTGGCAGAATTTGGCTTTCGGCACTTTTTTGCCGCACCCCGGGCATGTCACTTTCCCTTCGTCCTGCGTTACACCAAGCTTTTCTCCGCAATTCAAGCAAAATTTACTGTCAGGTGACGGAATCTTCACACCGCATTTCGGACACAGAGGCCCTTCTCCTTGCATCTGCACCGAAGACGGGGCGGCAGGTTGCGGTTGTGCAATCGTTTCCGATGATACCGAAGCTGCCGGCTGAGCTACAGGCGATGAAACTGCCAGCGGATTCAAGGCTTTTCGCGCAATATCTGCAAGGGCGCCGCCCATCGTGCCGCCAAGCATAAAACCACCTACCGCGCCACCGACACCGCCCAGAGAACCCTGATTGGACGCAAACTGCTTGGCGACTTCCATTTGGCGCTCCTCTTGCCAGGTATATCCTTCTATACGGCGACCCATCCTGCGCTCCTTGGCTTCGCTGACTTTTTTATAGTCGTTCTCAGGAACTTCGATAGTCTCCAAATTGAAATAATGGATACTGATCCCATAGTCGTCAAAAACCTTGTCCAACTTCTCTTTGATGACACCGCTCATTTCAAACAAATTGGCGTTCATCGTGAAATAGCCGATTTTGCCATTGATCATTATACTTGAAATGCTGTCTTTGACATGCGAAGAAATGATGCCACGGAATTTTGACACAAGCTCCTCAGATGAAAAACTTGAACGGAAGCCTACCAGTTTCAGCATGAATTTACGACTGTCGTTCACGGAAAGCGACAGGCTACCATGTGCCATCACATGCATGAAAATGTCATATTCGGGATCATTCAAGGCTATAGGGCCTTGTGTTCCCCACAGCAAATCCATGCGATGGACTTTGTTGATGAAAAATACCTTGCAGGGGAATGGACTCTTCCCGTCCGTCGGAATTTCCAGAATTTTCCGCGCAAGAGGAATATTTGGGACATTCAAGGTATGACGTCCAGGCAGAAATAAATCCGCCGCATTGCCATTCACCACAAGAAGCGCCTCATGCGTCTCATCCACAATCAACTGCGAAGTTGCATTGACATCCTCGACAGGGTACTTCCATACCAGAGTATCCGGACTTCCCTCAAATTTGATGACTTCAGCAATGGCCATTATGCTTCTCCTGCAACGGGCGTTTTGCCAAAGACGCCCTACGATTTTATTGACGTTGAACTTGTTATTGCTACTGCATGCCAGCATAACCTGTCTGCATATAACATATAGAGGTATAACTGTATTTTTTCTAATTTTATATCGCTTTTTTCACTGTTCTAAAAGATTTGTCTTGTATGTACCATCCTTTCAACACACCTCAACATGAATGTCATCTTACTATAGGTCAGTTTCTTCAGAAATCCAACCATGCCAAAACAATTTGAATGACTGTCTTTCAGATAGTCAGCATATTTCTGCCATAACTTCCCGCGCCAATTGCACCCATTCCTTCGCGCGGTTTTCATCGTTTTCCAACGTCTCCACATCCTTCAGCGTGATGTCGAAACTCGTCCCTTTCAACGTCTCAATGCCTTGCTGCAAGTCATTCCGCGCCACTTTTTTCCAATTATCGCCAACCAAATGCGCAGGCCGTGGACGGAAGCTCAAAACATATTTTCCACCGGACGCCTCCGCGCATTTCTCCACGTTGGCGAACGGGCTGACGGAAATCCGCCGCAGATTCGGTATCTGCTTCAGCATGTCGATCTTACGTGTCAAATCTTCACAGCAGCCGTATGCCACCAAGCCGAACTCCTTTAGAATCGGCAACTGGTATTGCAACAAAAATTCATCATGGTGTTCCGGTGAAATCAACGCGAATTCCTGCGCAGCCATGAATCCCCATAACTGCTTGCGTTTGACTGGCCTGTCCATGGCCGGCCACGGCAGTTCCTCCGCATACGGCATCGCTTGGTTGCGATGCGACAGCAACGACCAGTCGCCTGCCGCCTCCGCCTGTTCATGGACGGACAGCACACCGCGCCCCATGCGGTCGCAAAGCCGTTTCAGTTCGTCCGGCGTATCCATGATGTCCAACATAAAGTTCTCCATGCCACGGAGATAGCCAAGATCCGTCGCGATGTCGCCATGCCACATCGTGTAGAACGGCGTGCGGTCGATCGCCACAGGCAGGATGTCGCCGACAGCGTCATTCGCTGCCTCGAACATCTGCAACGTCTTCTCTTCGTTGATCTTGTGGACAGGATCCACAAAACCGGAAAGATCGTTCAAATCTTTTATCGGATAATCCGCCTTGAAGGAACCGCCCTCCACATCGACACGCGTCAATTTGACGTTATACCCCCAACCAGCATGCGCAAATACCGTCGGCAACGTGATATACGGTTCGAAAATCGAATCGTCGCTCAAGCCGTACCACGCCAGTTGATAGCGGAAAAACTGCTCCATCCGGCGTGCCAACGGATCTTTTGTGACCAACTGGCAGTCCACCCGTTCTTTGGCGGCAAAGGCCCGCACGTAAATCAGCGGCTTGTGGTCCAGAAGGCTGTTCAGGCGGCTCCATGCGCGACGACGCGGCATCTGGATGGAATCATCGGAAATCTGGCGGTACTGCTCAGCCAGACCGCGCAAGATGTTTTTATCAGCGGAATTGATCATAAAGGCATGTCTGTAGATAAAAATATTGTATTATCATAATTTGATTGTAAAACTGTCATTTTCAAGCATACCACATACAAAACACACATGGAATCGCAGAAAGGAGTCTTTGCCTTTCCGTCCGCCACCACTATATTTATTTAATTGTTAAATCACCCAAAACACAGGATGAATATGGACAGCATCAACAATCTTGAAAAATTTCTCGCCAAAATCCACAGCGGGCAGACCTGCCTAGGCATGGTCGTAACACTTTCGGACTCAACCGTCAGCGAACTCGCAGGCGACATCGGCTTCGATTTCACATGGATCGACGCGGAGCATGGGCCGTTCACCATCGACCAAATCAAACAGCACATCATGGCCTGCCGCGGCACGGATTGCGCGCCGTTCGTCCGCGTCCCGTGGAATGAACACGGCATCATCAAAC
>JAEEGH010016597.1_pt1 | contig 15813 bp, 9 predicted proteins | sample 9134181 | NCBI WGS metagenome assembly JAEEGH01 (sample SAMN16246544, study PRJNA631951) | gut metagenome | biome: gut microbiome; feature: rumen; material: DP-attached | host: Bos | place: Iran: Karaj | collected 2018-10
TAATTTGTCTGCGCAGGATACTCGGCAGCCAGTGTGTCAATTTGTTTCACCACAGGCATGATGCCTGCTTGTTTGCGGCGGTTGCGTACCACGAGCAATGCCTGGTGCATCGTCGGGAACTCCTTCTCCAAACCGAGCGCACGGGCTATCTGGAAGTCTGTGAAGCCATAGACCTTTGCCTGACGCAGCAGGTCGGACTCCAGCGTATTGATATTCTGCTTCTTCAACTGCTCGTCAATATCAATGATATGCTTCAGCTTGTAGAGGAACCACTTGTCTATCTTTGTCAGTTCATGTATCTTGTCAATGGTGTATTCCGGCAGATGCATTGCCTTCGAGATAACGAAGATACGCTTGTCAGTAGGCTCGCGCAGAGCAGCATCAATATCGGGAATCACCAGTTCCTTATTCTCCACAAAGCCGTGCATCCCCTGCCCTATCATGCGCAAACCCTTCTGGATAGCCTCCTCGAAGGTACGGCCAATGGCCATGACCTCGCCGACAGACTTCATACTACTGCCTAGCTCCTTGTCCACGCCATGGAATTTCGACAGATCCCAGCGCGGAATCTTGCACACCACATAGTCCAGAGCGGGCTCAAAGAATGCGGAGGTGGTCTTGGTGACGCTGTTCTTCAGTTCAAACAGTCCATAGCCCATACCCAACTTAGCAGCAACAAAAGCCAACGGATAGCCGGTAGCCTTGGAGGCCAAAGCAGATGAACGGCTCAAACGGGCATTGACCTCAATGACGCGGTAGTCTTCAGACTGGGGGTCGAAGGCATACTGCACGTTACACTCACCGACGATACCGATATGGCGGATAATCTTGATGGCCAGCGCACGCAGCTTGTGGTATTCCGAATTGGTCAGCGTCTGCGATGGGGCAATGACGATAGACTCGCCTGTATGGATGCCTAAGGGGTCGAAGTTCTCCATATTACAAACGGTGATGCAGTTGTCGTAACGGTCACGCACCACCTCATACTCTATCTCCTTCCAACCTTTCAGCGACTTCTCCACCAACACCTGAGGTGAGAAGGAAAAAGCTTTTTCTGCAAGTTTGTCCAGCTCCTCCTCATTGTCACAGAAACCGGAGCCTAAGCCTCCCAAGGCATAGGCTGCTCGCAGGATGACAGGATAGCCCAACTCCTTGGCAGCCTGACGGGCATCTTCTATGTTGTCACAAGCCTGGCTCTTGATGGTCTTCACGCCTATCTCGTCCAGTTTCTTCACAAACAATTCACGGTCTTCTGTGTCCATGATGGCCTGAACAGGAGTACCCAGGACCTTCACGCCATACTTCTCCAGCACACCGCTCTGGTAAAGTTCCACACCACAGTTCAGTGCCGTCTGACCGCCAAAGGCCAGCAGGATGCCGTCAGGGCGCTCCTTTTCTATGACGCGCTCCACGAAATAGGGCTGCACAGGCAGGAAGTAGATTTCATCGGCCACGCCCTCACTGGTCTGCACCGTGGCAATATTCGGATTGATGAGCACCGTCTTGATGCCCTCTTCACGTAAAGCTTTCAACGCCTGCGAACCGCTATAGTCAAATTCACCGGCTTCACCTATTTTCAATGCTCCGCTACCGAGCAGCAGTACCTTCTTGATATTATTGTCTCTCATCTTATATTATCAATTATCCATTATCAATTGTTAGAGTGCTTCCAAGAAACGGTCAAACATAAACTCCGTATCGACAGGACCGGAACAGGCCTCAGGATGGAACTGTGATGAGAACCAGGGGTTAGTCTGGTGGCGAATGCCCTCATTGCTTCCATCGTTCATGTTGACAAACAACTCACGCCAGTCAGTACCAAGGGTTGCAGCATCTACTGCATAACCATGGTTCTGTGAAGTCACGTAGCAGCGGTTCGTGCCAACCTCACGCACGGGTTGGTTGTGCGAGCGGTGGCCATATTTCAGTTTATAGATAGTAGCACCGGCAGCCTTTGCCAACAGCTGATTACCCATGCAGATACCACAGATGGGCTTGCGCGACAGCGACATCTGCTTGCGGAGGACGTCCACGGCATCGCTGCACCTATCCGGGTCTCCAGGGCCGTTGGCAAGGAACAGCCCGTCAAAGTCCATCGCCGTATAGTCGTAGTTCCAAGGCACCCGGATGACCTCTACGCCACGGTTGATAAGACAGCGGATAATGTTCTGCTTGACACCACAATCGACAAGTATCACTTTCCTGCCAGCTCCTTCATTATAGCGGATGACCTCCTTACAGCTGACACGGTCTACCCAGTTGACGGCGCCATAGTCTTCTTCGGCAACTGCTTCATTCGGCACGTCTGCTTCCTCCTGGAAGACAAGTCGTCCCATCATGACACCATGTTCACGCAGGACCTTGGTCAACGCACGGGTATCTATGCCTGTCACCCCTGGCACCTTCTCGCGTTTCAGCCAGTCGCCAAGACTCTCGCAGGCATTCCAATGGCTGTACTGCTCCGTATAGTCACTGACAATGATTGCCGTCGCGTAAATCCTGTCACTCTCCATGTAAGTGGCGAGACCATTCTTCTCAATACTGAACGGCGGCACGCCATAGTTGCCGACCAATGGATAAGTCAGTACCATCATCTGACCTGCATAGCTCGGGTCAGTCAATGACTCGGGGTAACCCATCATGGCCGTGTTGAAAACAACCTCTCCTGCTACATTCGCATCATAGCCGAACGACAGACCGTGGAATTTAGTTCCGTCCTGAAGGACGAGTGTTACTTGTTTCATTCTTTTTTTTCTATTTATAAAAAAGGGACGACCGTTCAAGCGGCACGTCCCATATCATTCATTCAACAGTTACGCTTTTAGCCAAGTTTCTTGGTTGGTCAACATCCTTACCTTTGCAGACGGCAACGTGATAGGCCAACAGCTGAAGAGGGATGGTGGCAACCAGTGGTTCGAGGCATTCCAGAACATCTGGGAGCTCTATCACCTCGTCGGCTATCTTTGCTATCGTTTCATCACCTTTCGTGACAAGAGCGATGACCCTACCCTGACGGGCCTTGATTTCCTGAATGTTCGACAGCACTTTCTCGTACATGGCGTTGTGCGTGGCAATGACAACGACAGGCATGTCCGAGTCTATCAGCGCTATCGGTCCGTGCTTCATCTCGGCAGCGGGATAACCTTCGGCATGGATATAGCTGATTTCTTTCAGCTTCAATGCACCTTCCAAAGCTACAGGATAGCTATAGCCACGTCCTAAGTACAGGAAGTTATGGGCATAAGTAAAGGTACGCGCAAGGTCTGCAACCTTATCGTTGGCTTTCAGCACCTCCTTGATGACTTCCGGAATATCATTCAATCCCTTGACGATACGCAGGTACTCATCACGCTTAATGGTGCCTTTAGCCTCGCCTAATGCCAAGGCAAACATCGTAAGCACAGTCACCTGACCAGTGAATGCCTTCGTGGAGGCAACACCAATCTCAGGACCGACATGAATATATGTTCCCGTATTCGTAGCACGGGGAATACTGCTTCCAATGGCATTGCATATACCATAGATAAAGGCTCCCTTGTCCTTAGCCAACTGTACGGCAGCCAAAGTATCGGCAGTTTCGCCCGACTGACTGATGGCAATCACCACATCGTCCTTCGTCACCACAGGATTGCGATACCTAAACTCGCTGGCATACTCCACTTCCACAGGGATGCGGCATAATGACTCGATGATCTGTTTGCCAATGAGTCCTGCATGCCACGAGGTACCGCAGGCCACAATGACAATGCGCTTAGCCGACAGCAGCTGACGACGGTAGTCTATCAATGCCGAGAGCGTTACATGGTCGCCCTCTACGTTGATACGTCCGCGCATACAGTTGGTCAGGCACTCTGGTTGCTCAAAGATTTCCTTGAGCATGAAGTGCGGGTAGCCGCCCTTTTCTATCTGTCCTAAGTCAATGTCAACCTTCTTGACAGCCAGCTCTTGCTCTTCGCCCAGCAGACTCATCACCTTCAGGTCTTCACCGAGACGAATCAGGGCAATGTTGCCGTCTTCAAGATATACAACCTTATCTGTATATTCTATAATAGGACTGGCATCACTGCCCAGGAAGAACTCCCCGTCGCCGATACCCACAACCAGCGGACTCTGCTTGCGAGCAGCCACAATCTGGTTGGGCTGGCGCTTATCCACAATGGCAATGGCATAGGCACCAATGACCTGATAAAGTGCCACCTGAACGGCCTCTAACAGTTCAAGGTGCTTCTTCATCATGATATATTCCACCAGCTGCACCAGCACTTCGGTGTCGGTGTCCGACTGGAACTTCACACCTTTCTCTATGAGTTTCTGCTTGATGTCGGCATAATTCTCAATGATGCCGTTATGGATGATGGCCAGGTTATGCGACTCGGAAAAGTGCGGATGGGCATTGCGGCTCGAAGGCTCGCCATGAGTGGCCCAGCGCGTATGGGCGATACCAATAGTACCACTCACATCCTTATCGCTACAATAATCACAGAGATTGTCAACCTTGCCTTTCGTCTTAAAGACATTCAATGCACCGTCATTGTTAATCAACGCAACGCCAGCACTATCGTAACCACGATATTCCAGTCTTCTAAGACCTTTGATAAGTATCGGAAATGCTTCCTTTGTGCCAATATATCCTACTATTCCGCACATATAGTCCTAATGTTTGTGTTTAATCGGCTGCAAAGGTACTATAATTTTGCAAAACAACCAACGTTTTTCCGTATTTTATTTTATGATTGTATCAATGAAAATCCCTCGCCATGCGACGAGGGATTCTTTGGTAATTAATAGAACTTAAAGTAGTTCTTGGCATTGTTATACGAGATGTCTTCCACCATCTTGCCAAGTAATTCGCGATCATCGGGAAGCAGTCCCTTCTCCACGTCATTGCCTAACAGATTGCAGAGGATACGGCGGAAATACTCATGGCGGGGATAGCTGAGGAACGAACGGCTGTCGGTAAGCATACCTACGAAGCGACTCAGCAGACCAAGTACGGAGAGGGCGTTCATCTGGCGAATCATGCCGTCCATCTGGTCGTTGAACCACCAGCCAGAACCAAACTGAATCTTGCCAGGCTCACCACCTTGGAAGTTACCGAGCATGGTGGCAATCACCTCGTTGGCACAGGGGTTCAATGTATATAATATGGTACGCGTGAGCTTACCCTCCATGTTCAGCTTGTTCAGGAACTTCGACATGGCCTTGGCGGTGTTGAACTCACCGATAGAGTCGAAGCCGGTGTCAGGGCCAAGTTGGTTGTACATGGCGGTATTGTTGTCGCGGATGGCGCCATAGTGGAACTGCTGTGTCCAGCCAGCCTCGGCATCCATCTCAGCCATACGGGTGAGGAAGCAGTTCTTGTACTGACGAACCTCCAAGTTGCTCAGCTGCTGACCGCGCATAGCCTTCTCGAAGATGGTCTCAATCTGTGAGTCTGTATAGTCCTCGTCGTAGAATTCCTCGATGCCGTGGTCGGAAAGCTTAGATCCCTGCTCGGCAAAGAAGTCGTGACGCTTCTGCAGAGCATCCACCATGTCAGCAAATTTAGTGATGGTAACGCCGCTGACGTTCTCCAACTGGTGAACATAGTCGCTGAACTCAGGCTTCTCTATGTTCATGGCCTTGTCAGGACGCCATGCGGGAATCATGATGGGGTCATCCTGAGCCTTGTGCTTGGCATACTCGATATGGTTGTGCAGATCGTCAACGGGGTCATCAGTAGTGCAGACACACTCCACATTGTAGTGCTTCATCAGGCCACGGGCAGAGAACTCGGGCTGCTTCAGCTTCTCGTTACACTCGTCGAAAATCTCACGGGCAGTCTTTGGCGACAACAGCTTGTCAATGCCGAAGGCAGTCTTCAACTCCAGATGCGTCCAGTGGTATAGCGGATTACGGAGTGTATATGGAACGGTCTCAGCCCATTTCTCGAACTTCTCCCAGTCAGTGGTATCTTTGCCTGTGCAATAGCGCTCGTCAACACCATTGGTACGCATGGCACGCCACTTGTAGTGGTCGCCACCCAGCCACAATTCAGTAATGCTCTTGAAACGATGGTCGTTAGCCACCATCTCGGGAATCAGGTGACAATGATAGTCGATGATAGGCATCTTAGCCGCATGGTTGTGGAAAAGGTCCTGTGCGACCTCGGTCTCCAAGACGAAGTTCTTGTCGTTAAATTGTTTCATAATCATTGGTTTGTATTAGTTTATAAGTACTCATTTGTTTGCAAAGATAGAGAATTATTTCCATATTGAAGAATCAAAGCATTTTTTTTTCTGGAAAATTCACGTAAACGATAACGTGGGCGATAGCGTGTCACGACATCAATTATCGGTACTTTTTCATGTCAACCGTTGCATAACTCGTTTTTTTTGTGTAAGTTTGCAGCCCAAATGGAAAAAGTATCTACAAATCAGCATTTTCGAATGAAACATCTTACCATTGTCATCTTAGCCGTACTCCTGCTGTCAGCCTGCCAGGAGTCACTGGAAGAGCGCTGCGAACGGGAGGCCCGTGAATATACCGAGAAGAAATGCCCTGCACTCATTGTCAAAAACGTGACCATCGACAGTATGGCATTCGACAAGTCAACACATACCATGACGTATTACTACACGTTGGATGGTGTGCTCGACGATGCAAAGGCCCTGAAGGAGCATAATCTCAGAGGCATGCTGCATAAGGAACTCAAGAACTCCACCCAGACACAGTTGTACAAGGAGGCGGGCTACAACTTCCGCTATGTCTACTTCTCGACAAAAAATAATGGAACGAAGCTTTTTGAAGCAACGTTCCATAAGAAAGACTATCAGTAGTCCTTAGTCCTCGACAGCCTCAGGCTTCATATTCGTGTAGACGGTCTGCACGTCGTCGAAGTCTTCCAGGCGCTCTACCATTTTATCAATGGTCTCACGCTCCTCAGGCGTCACATCCTTCAGGTCGTTGGGGATGCGGGTGAACTCTGCACCTGTTACCTCAAAACCGTTCTCCTCCAGATGCTTCTGGATAGCACCGAAGCTTGAGGGGTCACCGTAGATGGTGATGCTATTCTCCTCTTCGTCCTCGTCGTATTCATCCTCCACGCCGTAGTCAATCAGGTCGAGAATCAGCTCGTCCATATCCAGACCGTCCTTCTTCTTGAAGGTAAATACAGCCTTGTGGTCAAACAGGAACGACAATGAACCCTGTGTACCTAAGTTTCCGTTGAACTTGTTGAACACCGAACGAACGTCACCCACCGTGCGGGTGGTATTGTCAGTCAAGGTGTCTACGAAGATGGCGATGCCGTGAGGGCCGTATCCCTCGTAGGTCACTTCCTTGTAGTCGCTCTGGTCCTTACCCATGGCGTTCTTGATAGCACGCTCGATGTTGTCCTTCGGCATGTTCTCACGCTTAGCATTGGCAATAATGGCACGCAGGGCGGGGTTCATGTCGGGCTCCGGGCCGCCAGCCTTCACGGCAATGGCAATCTGCTTGCCAATCTTGGTAAACGTCTTAGCCATGTGGCCCCATCTCTTCAGTTTCGCAGCTTTGCGATATTCAAATGCTCTTCCCATTGTTGTTATTTATTTCGTTATATCGTGATTTCGTTATTACGTGATTTCGTCATTTCGTTCATCGGAGACGCTTAACGAAGCTCTGCGTTGAGTTGCTTCTTGAGGTTCGTGATGAGCTTAGTCATGATGGCCTCAATCTGCTTGTCACCCATTGTCTTCTCGGTATCCTGAAGAATGAAGTTGACGGCATAGGATTTCTTGCCGGCAGGCAACTTGTCACCCTCGTAGACATCGAACAGCTCTACCTTCTTGAGGAACTTCTTCTCCGTCTGACGGGCTATCTCCACAATCTGACGGAATTCTACGTTCTTGTCAATGAGCAGAGCGAGGTCACGGCTGACTGATGGGAACTTGGGAATATCCGTGAATTCCACCTTCTGCTTGCGGATGACCTTCATCAATGCCGTCCAGTTCAGTTGTGCAAAGTAGACAGGGGTATCGATGCCGAACTGGCGCTGCAGCTTCTTGGTCAGCACACCCATCTCGATGAGCAGCTTGCCGCCACGGTTCTCGATGGCCAGACCGGCAGAGAAGATAGGATTCTCCGAATTCTTACGGACCAGCATACCAGGCTGTACACCGATACGTGTCAGGATGTTCTGCACGTTAGCATCCAGCTCAGCGTACGAAGTCTCTTCGTCCTGATGAGCCCATGAGCCTTCTACGCGCTTACCCGTCAGCCATAGTCCAAGATAGTTCTGCTCTTTATAGGCCTGCATGGGGTCGTCATCGTTCTGCTTCTCAGGTGTGAACTGATAGATATTGCCGAATTCGAAGAAGCGGCAGTTGGGACTCTTGCGGTTGGCATTGTAGGCAATGCTCTCCAAACCACCATATAGCAGTGTGCCGCGCATGACGCTGAGATCGCTACTCAGCGGGTTCATAATCTTCACCAGGTTCTGGCTCTGCGTCTCGTCATAGTACGATGACTTGGTCAGCGAGTTGTTCAGTATCTCATTGAAGCCGGCACCCACCAGTTGCTCGCTGACGAGGTTGGCCAGTTTGTGCTTCTGGTCCTCGTCACCCTTGATGACGAGACTTGACTTCAGCTGTGTGGGAATCTCCACATTATTATATCCATAGATGCGCAAGATGTCCTCCACTACGTCGCACGGACGGGTGACATCAACGCGGTAGCCAGGAATCTCCAGCTTCAGTCCCTCCGCTGTCTCTGAGAGGACTTTCATCTCCAACGAGTCACAGATATTCTTGATAGCCTCTACACCTATCTCTTTACCAATAAGGCGGTTAACGTAGTCGTACTGAAGTTCCACTACAGGGTTCGCCATAGGCTCTGGATAGACGTCCTTAATGTCCATCGACACCTTACCGCCAGCCAGTTCCTTGCAGAGCAGGGCAGCATATTTCAGCGCATCAATGGTGCCGTTGGGGTCTACGCCACGCTCAAAGCGGAACGAAGCATCGGTCGACAGACCATGGCGGCGAGCCGACTTGCGAATCCATGTAGGATGGAAGTAGGCCGACTCTAACACGACGTTCTTCGTGGTCTCGTAGGTTCCTGAACCCTTGCCACCGAATACGCCAGCAATACACATGGGGTCTTCGGCATTGCAGATGGCCAGGTCGCGGTCACTGAGCTTGTGCTCCAAACCGTCCAGCGTCTGGAAGGGTGTACCCTCGGGCATGGTCTTCACCACAATCTTGTGGTCTTTCACCATGTCGGCATCAAACGTGTGCAGGGGCTGTCCCAATGCCATCATCACGTAGTTGGTGATGTCAACGATATTGTTGATTGGACGCAAACCGATAACGTTCAGTTTCTCCTTCAGCCATTCAGGCGACTCCTTGACTTCGCAGTCGGTAATGCTGACGCAGGCATAGCGCTTGCAGGCCTCGGTATTCTCAATCTCAACATCAATAGGGAGGTCGTGGTTGTCAACGGCAAAGCCATCGAGTGCAGGACGATGCAACGCGGTCTGGTAGCCGTTCTGCTTAAGCCATGCATAGAGGTCGCGGGCCACGCCCCAATGACTCAGGGCATCGGCACGGTTGGCGGTGATGTCCACCTCGATAAGCCAGTCGCTCTCCAGATGGTAATACTCGGCGGCAGGCGTTCCTACCACTGCGTCGTCTGGCAGCACGATGATACCGGCATGCGAGGTACCAATGCCGATTTCGTCTTCGGCACAAATCATGCCTAACGACTCGACGCCACGCAGCTTCGACTTCTTGATGACAAACTCCTTGTCGCCGTCGTAGAGCACACAGCCCAAGTCGGCCACAATGACCTTCTGACCGGCAGCCACATTAGGAGCTCCGCAGACTATCTGCTGCGGTTCGCCCTTACCCAAGTCGACTGTTGTTACATGCAGGTGGTCAGAGTCAGGATGCATCTCGCACGTTAGCACCTTGCCAACGTAGAGTCCCTTCAGACCGCCCTTGATACTTTGTACTTCTTCGAGTGCGTCAACCTCCAAACCTGTCGACGTCAGCGCGTCGCACACCTGTTGCGGCGTGAGGTCGAAGTCCACGTACTCCTTCAGCCATTTATAAGAAATATTCATTGCGCAATAATGTTGTTTCTGAAAATCGGGCACAAAATTACAAAAAATCAGGCAAAGCACAAAACCTTTGCCCGATTTTCTTATTAAGAGGAGAATTTACTTGAAGTAAACTCCTACTTTACTTGAAGTAAACCCCTACTTTACTTGAAGTAAATTCCTACTTTGCCTAAAGTTATTCTTCCTCCGGGGTGATGAGCTTATAGCCCTTGCCGTGGATGTTGATAATCTCAATCTGCGGATCGTCCTTGAGGTGCTTGCGCAGCTTGGTGATGTAGACGTCCATAGAGCGGGCATTGAAGTAGTTGTCGTCAATCCAGATGGTCTTCAATGCAAAGTCACGCTGCAGGATCTCGTTGGCATGCGAGCAGAGCAGCGCCAGCAGTTCGTTCTCCTTGGTGGTCAGCTTGGTCTGCTTCTCGCCGATGGTGAGCAGCTGCTTCTGGGTGTCGAAGGTGAAGCGTCCGATGCGGTAGAGTGTGCTCTCCTTGTTCTTCTTGCCTTTCACGCGGCGCAGGATGGCCTCGATGCGCAGCACGAGTTCCTCCATCGAGAAGGGTTTTGTGATATAGTCGTCGGCACCGATCTTGAAGCCTTCCAGGATGTCCTCCTTCAGCACCTTGGCGGTCAGGAAGATGATAGGCATGTCGGGGTTGGCCTGGCGGATTTCCTGTGCCAGTGTGAATCCGTCCTTCTTAGGCATCATCACGTCGAGCACGCAGATATCGAATTTCGACTTGAGGAAGGCTTTATATCCAGCCTCACCGTCCACACACAGCTCGGCCTCATAGTTCTTGGCCTGGAGATACTCGCGAAGCAGCATACCGAGGTTTTCGTCGTCTTCGCACAAAAGGATTTTCAACTTGTCGTCCATAATCTTTACTATTTTGAGGGTTAATACTATATTATTTATCTAATTGAGAATTGAGAATGGAGAATGGAGAATTATGATTACTTTAATCTGCAGATTTTAGCATAGAATTCTGGGCTTGCCAGGTTATCAAAACTCTACAATCTACATTCTACACTCTACATTAATCGTTAACAATCTCTTCATCGCGGATTACCGGGAGGGCAATGGTGAACACCGTGCCGCCGTCGGCCTGCTTGTTGGCTTCTGCCTTGATAGAGCCCTTGTGCAGCTCCACGATTTTCTTCACGTAGGCCAGTCCCAGGCCGAAGCCCTTCACGTCGTGCTTGTTGCCGGTATGCACGCGATAGTACTGGTCGAAGATTTTCTTCAGGTTCTCCTTCTTGATGCCGATACCGTTGTCGCGCACCGAGAAATACAGCTTGTCGTGGTCGTTCCACGTCTTCAGCCAGATGTTGATGGGCTGGTCGGGCTTGCGATACTTCACGGCATTGTCGAGCAGGTTGTTGATGACATTCTGGAAATGCACCTCGTCCACATAGATGGCGCTGTCCACTGCACCGATGTCGGTATATATCTTTCCGCCCGTGTGCTCCACGCGCAGCGAGAACGAGTGGGCTATCGTCTCCACCATTTCGTTCAGGTCGAGCATCTTCTTCTTGAAGGTCGCCTTCTTGCGGTCGAACATCGACATCTGCAGCACCTTCTCCACCAGGAATCTCAGTCGCTTGGTCTCGTCGTTGATGATGCCGCCCAGGTGCTTCGTCATCGCCTCGCTCTTCTTCACCGAGTCGTCGTTCAGCATCTGCGCTGCCAGCGAGATGCTCGCGATGGGCGTCTTCAGCTCGTGCGTCATATTGTTGATGAAGTCGTTCTTAATCTCCGACAGCTTCTTCTGCCTGAACACCAGCACCAGGGTGATGATGAACGTGATGAGCAGGATGACGGTGAACACCACCGAGGGAATCATGAAATACACCGACGAGAAGATGTAGCTGTTCATCGTGGGGAAATGAATGCGCACCACGCCACTCTTGTTCTGCGGGTCGTTGCGGAACAGCACCTGCGAATACACGTATTCCTCGCCCTCGTCGCTATAGTCGGGACAGCGGTACACCTCGCGCCCGTCGGTTCCCGACACCGTGAAATGATACGGGATGTTGATGCCGTTATGCATCAGCTGCGCCTTCAGGTCGCGGTCGAGCAGCTTGAAGTTGATGCGCTCGCGCAGGGGCTTGTCGCTGGCCGTGAAGAGGATGCTGTATATCACCTCGTCGAGCAAGGCCTTCTGGTAGACGTAGCGGTTCTTCACAATCTCCCTCATCGACTTTGTGGCCGCATTGATAGAGTTCTTGTCGTTGCGCAGAATCATCGCCTTCGGGATGTTTGCCGGCTTGGTGGTTATCGTCTTCAGCTCGAACGAAGAATACACCGTGCCGTCCTGTCCTGCCACCGAGTACTGGTGCGACTCCTGCACGCTGCCGTCGGGTTTCCCCGTCCTGGTTCCCAGAGAGTCTTTTTTCATGGCGCGCCTTTCGGTGGCATTCACGTCCTTTTCCAGATAGCGTAGCGTCTCGTTCAGTTCCAGGTTTCTCGAGGCCTGATAGAGCGCCTTGTTCACGCTCTCGTCGAACTGCTCCTTTTTCATCTTCACCATAGCCTCAATGTATTTCAGCTGCAGGAAGAGCAAGGCCAGGAACGAGAATCCCATCACGACCGCAATCACCCATATGGTAGTCTTCTTCATATCGAGTATTCTGTTATATTGACTGCAAAGTTAATGCATTTCGCCCTACGCGCCATCAAAATTGTTAATTAATTTGGTTAAATTCTATTATGTTAACCAATAAATAGTGTTTTATTTAATAATTATCAATTTAAATTTGATAATAATTCTTTTTTCAACACAGAGGTACAGAGTTACAGAGGTCTTCTGTTCAGCCGAACCAACGGTCGCTGGCCGAAGGGAATTGAAAATCGACGGCCGAAGGGAAAGTCAAAAGCAATTTCCGAATTCGGCTGCTGTGAGTTTAAGTAACTATGTTTGCAGACGCTAACGATAAAGTGAATCATGCGAGATACCGCTCTCGGGGGCTGCGTGCCCCCTGCCGCAAGGCACCCCCTCGGTGTTTTTCATAGTTTTAGTCATAAAAAGTTGGTACGATAATAATTGGATAGTATCTTTGTAACTGCGAAGTAAACGAGATATATAAACAATCAAAACCGTACCGAGATGCAAAGTAACAAAATTTCCTTCAAAGGACAAAAGATTTTCATAGGAATCGACGTCCATGCGAAAAGTTGGAAGGTGGCGATAGCCCCCGAGGTGGGAATAGTAAAGGGTCATTCCCAGAAGCCTTCCGCGAAAGAGCTCTTTGACTTTTTGAAGAAGAATTACCCGGATGGCGAATATCATGCTGTCTACGAGTCGGGGTTTAGCGGGTTCTCCACCTACTATGCCCTTACGGAGGTCGGTATCGACTGCATGGTAATCCATGCTGCCGATGTTCCGACTACGCAGTATGAGGAGGTGATGAAGACGGACAGGGTTGACGCTGCGAAACTGGCGAGGTCGTTGAAGGCGGGCCAACTCAGGGGCAACTACGTCCTGGAGAAGCAGTACATCGACGACCGCTCCGTGGTCCGCATACGAAGAACGATACAAAAGCAGCTCAACGGATACAAGTCGAGGGTCAAGCACATGCTGCACTGCCATGGCGTGGAATACCCAGAGCGCTTCTCGAAGAAACAGGCTCACTGGTCGAGGGCTTTCATCACGTGGCTGATGAAGGACGTGCGGCTGATGTCCGACACTCGCACGTCGCTCGATCTGCTTATCAAACAAGTGGAGGTCATCAGGAGTACGCTACTGGAAGCAACGCGCCAACTGCGCGAGCTGAGCCAGACGGAAAGATACAAGCGTAGGCACGATTTACTCAGGACAATTCCCGGGATCGGCCCCATCACTACCATGTGCATCCTGACTGAGGTGTGCGACGTGAGACGGTTCCACAACGAGAACGAGTTTGCCGCCTATCTCGGACTGATACCCACGAGCCACAGCAGCGGCGAGAAGACCGTACATGGCGAGAAGACCTTCAGGGGGAACAGGCAACTCGGGCCGATGATCGTCGAGGCTGCATGGGTAGCCATCGTCAGGGATGCTGGCCTTGGGATACAGTACCTCCAATACAAAAAGAGGATGGAACCACAGAAGGCGATTGTGAGGATTGCGCGAAAGCTCTCGAACATCATCTTCTCCGTACTGAAGAATGAAAAGGAATATGTACCATACCAGACGGGTAATTGACATACGGATTATCAGACAACTTCCCAGAACGACTCCTGACAAATGCTGATGAGCCACAGGCTTCATCTTGTATAAGATTGTTGCGTTCTAACCTATCATCTGAAGAAGTAAATTGATGGGCGGAAAATGGACATCCGTGTCATCTCATAGAAGTTTGTCTGATAGGTCTGTTGTCGGTAGTCATTCGGTACCCAACGCAAGACGTTGGGCTGATAACTACGCCTTCTTCAAAGGTCATCGTACTAATTGGCTTCACGCTAAGTGATTGATACGGAATAGTTAATAAACAATAAATATTTTCCAATTATTTGGATAGCAACATAGAAGGATTTGTAATGCGATTAAATCAGCTGCCGTTTCTCGGATTACAAATCCTGATACTCATTGCGGTCGCATTACAAATGCTCCCGAACCGGCTCTTCTCTGATTACTGACCCCACCCCTGCCCCTCCCCTACAATGGGAGGGGAGTCCAATAGCCACTCGTACTTAATGTCAGATTTTTGAAGATTTTTGTCTTTTTTCCTCTGTGGTTCTTTGTGTCTCTGTGTCTTTGTGTTCAAAAATAAAAAAGCGAGAACCCATTCGGATTCTCGCTTATCAAATTTATAGTTAAAAGGACATAGTGGATTAATCGTCTTCGGCAGCCTCTTCCTCGTGCTTCTTGATGAGGTCGTTCTGCACGTCGGTGGGAACAAGCTCGTAGCTTGCGAACTTCGTGGTGAACGAAGCGCGGCCACCGGTAAGGCTCGAGAGCGTGATGCTGTAGTTGGCCAGCTCCTTCTGCGGAATCTTGGCCTGCAGCTTCTGATAGCCAGCCTCAGAGTCCATACCCATAATCAGCGCACGACGGCCCTGCAGGTCGCTCATCACGTCGCCCATGTAGTCGGCAGGCACAAACACCTCGAGGTCGAAGATAGGCTCCAGAATCTTCGGGCCGGCATTCTTGAAGGCCTCGGCAAATGCCTGACGCGAAGCGAGCATGAACGAGAGCTCGTTGCTGTCCACGGGGTGCATCTTACCATCATATACAATCACGCGCACGTCGCGGGCGTAAGAACCCGTCAGCGGACCCTGTTCCATGCGGGCCATGACACCCTTCAGGATGGCGGGCATGAAGCGTGCGTCGATGGCACCACCCACCACAGAGTTCATGAATACCAGCTTACCGCCCCACTCCAGGTCGATTTCTTCCTTCGACTTGATGTTCATGCGGAACTCCTGGCCGCCGAACTTATAGACCGTGGGATCGGGCATGCCCTCGGCATAGGGCTCCACGATGAGGTGCACCTCACCGAACTGTCCGGCACCACCCGACTGCTTCTTGTGGCGATAGTCGGCGCGGGCGGCCTTGGTGATGGTCTCGCGATACGGAATCTTCGGCTCCTCGTAGTTGATCTGAATCTTCTCGTTGTTCTCCATACGCCACTTCAAGGTGCGCAGGTGGAACTCACCCTGTCCGTGAACGATAATCTGGCGGAGCTCCTTCGACTGCTCAACCACCCATGTGGGATCCTCCTGACGCATCTTGGTCAGGGCAGCCATCATCTTC
>JAEEGH010016600.1_pt1 | contig 15813 bp, 23 predicted proteins | sample 9134181 | NCBI WGS metagenome assembly JAEEGH01 (sample SAMN16246544, study PRJNA631951) | gut metagenome | biome: gut microbiome; feature: rumen; material: DP-attached | host: Bos | place: Iran: Karaj | collected 2018-10
AAATCATTTCTGATACAGTTATTTGTGATGGGAGTTCTTTTTGGAAGTATGATTCATATAGGACAGTCAGAAGGATTTGACTCTATGGTGGTATGCGCTATGTCGGTAGTGGCTGTTGGAGCATTTGTTCTAGCTGTTTCATACTATGCCATGAAGAAACGAGTAAAGATGTTTCTCGAAGATGATAGAACATCGACAATAACCATGGATGAAAACGGCGTGGAGATAAATAAGGGCGACACTCAGATTATAAGACTTGGCTGGGATAATGTGGCTTTTGTTAGAACGTTCAAGGAATCAACATCATTCTTTGCTAAGGACGCCAGTGGGATCGTGATATCTGTTACTAATAAATATAAAGAACAGATTATGGAATATCTTAATACCAATGATACTGGTGTACAGATTATTTGCACTGAAAACAAGCGATAAGTAGTGGGCTTGGATACACTTCTGGATACACCGGATTGGCCTGCATTTCAGATTAAGGAAAAGAAATAATTGAAAGCTTTAACACATTTTATAATTTGCATAATATCGTTGGTTATAACTCTTACTGGCTGTACTGCTTCCAGTGATAAGAAGGTCGATCTGCCTGAAACAGACAGGATAGACAGTATTGAATTGCAGTTTTCTGACGACTCATGCACTGTTTCTAAGATCGTAAGTATTGATGGCAAAGATAAAGATACGATCACAGAGCTGATAAGGACGACCTGTAAAAAATGGAGGGAATCAGTCAACGACAATCCGCAGGAAGTACCATATGTCATCGTTAACTTCCATACAGTGAATCAGGATGAAGACAGAAGTCTGTATGTCTATAAACAGGATGATCAGTACTATGTTGAGCAGCCATACAGAGGAAGATGGACTACTACTGAAGAATTGTTCGATTTGATCAGTAATTACTCTGAGGAAAACGCAGACCTCTATAGTACCGAAGATATTACAGTCGACAACATTTCAGAGGTCATCAATATCTTGAAAAGCGCCGGCCTCACAAATGCTGATGTACTTGAAAAATGGGTGACAGATACATCGAACAACAACGAAAACACCGGAGAGAGCGGCTTTTCCGACGCGGACTGCCGTATGACTGTTATGCTGCTTGCAGGCGATGCCATTAGCTATGACAGTGTAAATGATAGGTACGATGGCGACTATCTGATGTTTGACATTGACGCGATCGAAAACAAAGAGGAGTACAGCATGCTTCGTGATAAGGAGAAACTCTTTACTACAATGTTCGGGGAGACTCCTTATTCAGGTGGCGGGTTTGCTGATGCGCTGCCTGACAACTGGAAGAAACATGGCATAGTTTTCAACAACGATAAGTGTTCGATCATCAGCATCGTCTTTAAGACTTACGATAAGGATGAAGCATATGTAGGTCATACCGGTATCCTGATCGACTGTCAGGATATAGCTGACGCAGATGCGAAATATGTGTTCATTGAAAAAATTGCTTTTGGAGATCCGTTCAAAGTGACTAAGCTTAATGAGAAATCAGATCTTATAGAGATGCTTTCAGAACGCTCAGATTACACAGTGGAAGAAGGCGAACCGGCACCTGCAGTTTATGAGAATGATAAACAGATCGGTGAGCTGAAAAGATAGGCGGCAGACAGTAACTATGAAGAGAAAACTGATCATAATAATCATCATAATACTACTTGTTATACTGGCGTTATTTATCGTTTGGCTGCCAACGTTTCTTATGACAGGAAACAGGCAAACTATAGAAGAAGCTTTTGCATGGCAGACGGATCACTATGATACTTCTTTCTATGAAGAACTTAAGAAGACAGATTACACTATGGAGACGAGCGACGGATATGTGATCCATGCAGAGCTGCTTGAGAATCCGGAGCCAACTGATGATTATGTCATCATCTCGCACGGCTACACGGATAACCGCATGGGCGCTCTGAAATACGTGCCGATGTATCTGAAACTCGGATTCAACTGCATAATATATGATCTCAGAGGTCATGGCGAAAACGAGGCGACATTCACAACATATGGCATCAGAGAGGGAGAGGATCTTGACTGTCTGATCAGGGATACGCGTGAAAGATACCCGAAACTCAAGGTGCTGGGTTTGCACGGAGAGTCACTTGGCGCAGCTACAACGATCACTTGTCTGAAGTACAAACCGGAAGTGGATTTCGCGGTCGCGGACTGCGGTTTCTCAGATATTGAAAGTGTGCTGAAAAACGGCTCGCCGGATATCTTAATAGACCTCGCAGATATCGGCAGCAGGATACGATACCATTACGCCATCAAGGACATGCGCCCGATAGACTCGCTTGATGAAAACACGATCCCGATCCTTTTCATACATGGTGCTGATGATGATCTGATCCTGCCAAAGAACTCTGAAGACATGTCAAATAGAACAAAGGGGATCAGCAAGTTATGTATCATCCCGGGAGCAGGGCACGCGATGTCGATTCTGACAGAGCCGGAAATGTATGCAGACACGGTGAAAACCTTTTTATCAGAACTTAGCAACTAGTTGTTGGAGGAGCGGAACATGGCAAAGTATATAACTACTGTACCCGGCAGTCTGGAACAGCTGAGGAAATACATATCTCATAACGGACCTAATCTCGGTGCGACTTTATCTCTTGAAGAAGAGATATCCGGAACCGCAGATGGCGTTAACTACTGGATAGGAACATATGAAAGATATGCTGTTCTGGGAGAAAACAGGGTGAGCCTTAATATAGTTCTTCTTGAGATCAGCGAAGGCGTCAGAGTCATTGCTACCTCATCCGGCGGCAGTCAGGCGATGTTTCTGAAGATCAATCACTGGAGTGAGGACAACTTCCTGAATGATTTTGTAAGCATTATTGAGACTTATGTGAAAAAGACAGGTAATTGATAATGTGGAAAAGACTGATAGAATGGATCAAGTCATGCTTTGCGGGAGACGCTGCTCTCAGCAGCAAGAGCAAAGCTGAATTAGATATGAAGATGGCAGATCATAAGGCAAAGAACCGTGTCTGGAGAGGACCGCTGAATGGATAGAGATAACGAAAAGGTGCTCTACAACGTCCTGTTCCCGATCTGGTTGCTGGTATTCTTTCCGTCATACCTGTGGCTGATACTGATCCCGGCGAATTATATGATCGACAGGATCGTGCTGAGATGGAGCCTTGGTGATATGCCTGATAAGGGCATGTTTTGCAGAAAGAATACATGGAAGATATGCCTTGCGGGGTTCCTGGGAGATTTTGTCGGAGCAATCGCACTGTTTTTCATTTCGGAGCTATTGCTCGGATTCGGCGATGATGGCGCAACATTTATTGAAAAGGCAGGCGATGGGATCATGTTCGATCCTTTCACAAATGTACTGTCTTTTCTGATCATAGCTGCCGGTATCGCGCTTTCTGCTGTCTGCATCTACAAGCTGGACAAAAGAATTCTTGGAAAGACTGAGCTGGAACCGGAGCAGGCTAAACGTGCGGCACTCAGGCTGACGCTCTTCACAGCTCCATATCTGTACCTGATACCAAGCCGCTGGTTTTACTGAAAAGGTGACTTTGGAATGGAAAAGAGCAAACCTGCATTGAGAATATCGATCATGATAATGGCACTTATGGTGCTATTTCCGGTGAATGCTTTCGCAGACTCATCATGGGTATGGATATCCGAGAAAAGACCCTTTGATATACTGCCGTGGGTCGCAATGGGAACGATCCTGATAGAATGGCTGAGCATCTGGCTCATACCCAGGACCGGTCATGCATTCAAAGTATTAGGGATAGTTATGGTGGCAAATGCAGCATCATTTCTTCTTCCGTATGCGTTTCTGGAGGCAGATCTTTCCTGGTATGGGACGTTCGAACACATTCTTGATTCCGGTCCGCATTATATTGTAAGCGGAGTGTTTCTGCTGCTTACATTACTTGTAGAGATGCCGATTGTTTACAACGTGCTGAAAAGCAATGTGCAGGACAAGGGGAAGCTGCAGCTGACGATCATAGTATCGAACGTGATAACAACAGCAGGCGTTGCTATAATCGAAAGATTAATAACGGAAGGCTATTGGTAAAAGAAAGCAGAAAGGGCGGCATGATGTCTGGTTCAGGACTATTCAGTTTTATAATACTTATCATTATGGCAGTGATACTGGTACTGCTGATAGTATTTATCAGAACCTTCAGCAAGTACTACAAAGCCAAAACATCCCTGGAGAAGGACGCTATCAACAAAGGCTTTCTGGCATATATGGTAACCAACAGTGCTATCATAGGATGGCTCGTATACAACAGAACAAATCCGAAAAACAGATATAAATAACGAGGAATCTAGATGCTGATAATTGATTTTGTGCTATGCACTGCTTCACTTGGAGCTGCTGCGCTCTCATTCTGGACAAAACGAACGCTATATACAGTGGCAATAAGTTATGTGTGTTTTGCGCTGAGTCCGATCATGGACTTGCTTGATATACTCGCCCGCGCGGGCAAAGATGATACGGCTGGCATTCTGGACATATATCCTACATTCTTCAAAGGATATATAGTGCTGCTGACAATCATTACGGTTATAAACGTACTAGGTATTAGAAATAGAGAGAAGGTGGAGGTATAACTATGCAATGCCCATATTGTGGTAAAGAAATGGAATTAGGCTTAGTTCAAAGCCCTCATGAGATAGCCTGGTTAAAAGGTGATACAAAACACGCCTTCGCTATAGCAGCCGCATATAAAGATGCGATTGTATTATCTCCGCTTAACATTAAAAACATGATTACGGGATGTGCTGTAAGGGCGTTTTTATGCAGGTCATGCAAAAAGGTGATAATTGATTACTCAGACGAATCATGATAGATACATTAGAATTCATTTCCGATAAGATAGGAATCATTATGGGTGTCATACTTGGCATCATTGTTATTATCGCGCTTATAAGAACGCTGTTAAAAGCTTCTAAAGGAGAATCCATAAGCGTGCCTACGGTTGGCGTTATGAATGACCTTCCGAGCAGTGTAACAGGCATCAATAAGTACAATGACATGGCAGAAAGAAGCAATGAGAGAGCAGGAAAGAAGACAGAGTAAAATAATTGCGATAACAGCAACATTTATATGCGCACTGCTTCTGTGTTCATGCGGCTCTGATCCCGGCAGCAGTGATTCTTACCATGCTGAAGGCATTGAGAACTATAACAAGGATGTTATAATCGAAAAGTATGCCGGCGATCTGGACAGCGATCTTTCCGTTTTTCCTGATGAGATCCTTACAGATAAGACCGAATATTCAGCAGATTTCAAGCCGAACCTCTTTGATACTGACGGAAGAATGATTCTTGCATGTGCTTATGGAGACGAACAGTTTTCTGATGAGATAGGCAGACTAAAGGCGCTTTCCAAGACTATCGAATATGATGAGGAGCAATATACGAACAATGTCCTTTACGATGAGGAGTCCTATAACTATCCCGCATATATCACGATAGACGGGTTCGGCAACACTTATGAATATGCACTTATCGATCAGAGCAACAACAGAGTAGTGTATATCTATCTGGCGTATCCTGATGACAATGTACTGAAAGAATACAGCGAGTATGTAAAGAAAGATATGTCAGTATACAAGGAAGAGAGCACTTGGGATGCGTTCTCAATGTACAATCACTCATTCGACGGCGGAGAATCATGGGTCGAGTTTAATAACGAAGTTACAATGATCGCGACCGGCGATGGAACTGAAGATGAATAATATGAAAACGATAGAAACCGGCGGAATAACATATATAGAACTGATACCTTACGGAACAGATGAATGGTATTACGGGATCAGCTACGAGCACGGAGATCTGTATGAGGCAGAGGAAGTGTTCAAAGAGGGGCAGGATGTCGAGGGCAGGAATCTCTGCCTGATCCATTATCCTGACGGTGAAATATACAGACCAGTGCCGAAGCAGCCGGGTATCTATCCTGCCGAACCGGTCTACCATGATGGCAGCATCTATATCCTGAGTGTGGATTTTCTGAAGAGTCTGATACAGATACTTCGGTTTGATTGCAACAGTCATGAGATCGATATAATTGAAGAACTGCCGCTCAGCTGCGTCAAGAACTGCTATAATCTGCATCTGGATACAGCGCCGCTCACCCTCACAAGACAGTGCGTAGGCACAAATGAATTCGAGATCATCTGGCCAGAGAAGACACAGTTTGAGATGGGTGACCATGACAGCTTCTATCTGAGAGACGGTGATAAATTGTATTTCAGCAGATGGTATGAAGAAGGCGATGATGCAGATTACAGATACTGGGAAGAGACTGTAGTCCGCGATCTTACAGGAGAGATCATTGAAGTATATCCGGGTGATGTCAGAAAAATGCCTAACGGAGAAATGTGGCATCTGAAGTAGAGGAGTCTGGCATGGCAGATGGGAAATGGGTTATGACAGAAGCGGATTCGAAGAGAGTGGATCTCACTTTCAGCGGCTCCGGCAGGCCGGATATGAGAGGATTACCGAATTACGGGCAGCACAGGCCGGTCGATGATCGAGATGGAAAGGCTGAAGCAAAGTGCGCTTTCTGCGGCTCTGATGATCTGCAGTCAGGCTTCGGCGGATGCGGAGAGGGGTTCGGATATCGCTCATTCAAGTGCAGATCATGCGGCGGCACGACAGACTTTGTGTATAAGGATAACATAGGCAAATATTTCAGATAGATTCAGAATACGATGTGTTACATACAGGCGCAGCCAATACCGGTTGCGTCTTTTTTGTATGCTTACAAACCGAAAGAAGGGAGGACAAAGCGTATGACTCAGGAAGAAAATGAGAGGCAGAACATGATCAGGGTGGTCGTCTGCAGGCCGGGTGAGCGTGCTGAGGTGACCGAGATCGAGGATAATCTGCGGTCGATGCAGACAGTAGTCGGAGGTCTGATTCAGGAATATTTTCCATTCCATTCGGAAGATGATCCAAGGTATGACGACCTGGCACTGATCGTAAATGACGAAGGAAAGCTGATGAGGTTGCCGCCGAGCAGGGCGATATTTGATGAAGACGGACGCGTGCAGGACGCAATTGCAGGTCCGTTTTTTATATGCTACGCACCTGTTGAAAGCGAGACTTTTTTGTCGTTGCCTGACGATCTTGCAGAAGAAATGAGGCGGAAATTTGATAAGCCGGAGATGTTTTACCGCACAGATGACGGCATCCAGGTTGTCAGATATATGCCGGAAAAAGATGGCAGAGAACAGGAACGGTAAGACCGGCTGTTGTGGACAAAATGGGCGACACAGGGGGAGAAGGGTCGTCGCATCGAAATAACAAGCACTGCCAAAGCGTCCACAAACGCCCTGGCAATCTTGGTGGGCAAGCCCCCAAACCCCCGTCTGACCGAAGAAATGATGCTGTGGCCACAATGTGGATCACGATGAAAGGAGAAGCAAGATGAGATGAAAATGAGCAGAGAAAAACATTTGAGACTGAGCGACGAGGAATTCAATACGCTGCAGGAGAGAGCGGCAGCTGCGTGCATGTCTGACTCGGCATATATACGCAGCTTGATCATGAACAAGGCTCCTGTTGTGGTAGATGATAGATTCTTTGCGGCGATGGAGCTCATCCGCGAGTTCGCAGAAAAGATCGACGAGGTCGCCATGAAGACAGACAACTCCGTTGATATGATCGCGGTCATGACAGAGGCGAGAAAGTGGAGGGCGTTTCAGAACGCTATCGAGAAAGCATTCCTCCGACCGAAAAGGAGTGATGTCTGATGGCTGTCACGAAGATATGGAATATACGGGGCAAGGCCGGAAGCCCGCTTGAGTATATAGCGAATCCGGAGAAGACTGAGCGCGAGTTCACCGAGCCAGAGAAGCAGGCTCTTCAGGATGTAATCGCATATACGACCAATGAGGACAAGACGGAAAAATTCTATTACACGTCCGGCATCAACTGCAGCGTGGAGTTCGCCCGCGATCAGTTCGATACAGTAAAGATGAGGTTCGGTAAGTATGACGGCAATGTTGCCTATCATGCCTACCAGAGCTTCAGAGAAGGTGAGGTCACGCCTGACGAGGCGCACGCCATCGGAGTGCAGCTGGCAAAGGAACTATGGGGAGACCGGTTCCAGATGGTGGTTGCGACACACGTCAACACAAAGTGCGTTCATAACCACATCGTGATCAACTCGGTATCCTTCAAGGACGGCGGGAAATTCCACGACTGCAAGGATACCTACAGGCAGCTCAGAGAGACATCGGACCGCATCTGTCAGGAGCGCGGACTGTCCATCGTGGAGAACCCGAGAGGGAAAGGCGTAAGCCAGTATGTTTACAAGATGGAGAAAGCCGGCATGCCGACAAGGTACAATGTGGCGCGTCAGGCAATCGATGAATCCGTCGCTCTCAGCCTGACTATCGAGGAATTCAAGTCGGAACTCAGAAAGCGCGGTTACAATTACAGGTTCGATCCGCAGCGCAAGTACTGGACTGTCACGCCACCGGGGTGGAAGAAGGCTATCCGTATCCATCAGCTTGGTGAGAACTACACCCGTGAGGCTATCGAGCGGCGAATCTATGAGAATGATCCGTCAGTCAGGCAACAACGACTCCGGCAGAATTACAAAATGCCGAATCACTACAACCTCCGCCGGCGCATCGACCGCATCATGGGACGGAGCGGCCTTGAGAAGCTTTATCTCCGTTACTGCTACGAACTGGGTTATCTTCCGAAGTACCGACAGAATCCGACAAAGCTTCATATACTGCTGAAGGAAGATCTTCTGAAGTGCGATCAGTACTCTGAGCAGGCAAAGCTGCTCTGCAAGTACCATGTGAACACTGACGAGGATCTTTCGCTGCTAATGGAGAAGATCGAAGCGAAGATGACTGACCTGCTGGCAGATAGAAACGATATGCGCAACAGGGCGAGACGTGATCTGCCTGAGAGTGAGAAGGCTGCGGCGAGGGAGAAGGCGATGGAACTGACGACGGAGATCCGAGAACTCAGAAGAGAACTGAAAGTCTGCAGCCAGGTGCAGGAGCGTTCCGCTCATGTCAGAGAGAATCTTGAGATTATTGACAGAGACCGTCAGCGCGAGAAGGAGAGATAGTGCAAAAACTTCAGATAGCTCGCGATTTGAAGGACGGAATGCCTGAGGTCGATAAACATATCGCTTTCGATAAAAAAGTCGCTTACAGAGGCAAAAATGTCAAAAATCGTACGCTGAGAAGGCGGTTTTTTGAGGGGAGGTGAGACCGGCACAGAGGTATACGAAAAAGTTCAAGGAAGAGTGGGCGTTCTTTCTTAATAAGTGCGGCAAGCTTGAAGATGCGGAGAAGTGCAAACTGTGTGAGCATGACTGCAAGCAGAGCTTCCGTGCCGTAGTAATGTACTGCCCGCATTACCTGTACAAAGACAGGAAGAGGAAGGAGGAATCAAAGAAATGAATCCGGGAGGAGATGCAGCTGAACAGGTCGTGAGACTGTCACTTGAAGGAGTGGAGGTCGCGGCTAAGATATCAGGAGCGGGCGCGAAGAACATCGCGCTTCTTTTGTATGCAGCTCTAAAGGAAGAGCAGAAGACGAAGGGCAAGGCGAGACTGACATCCATGCTGAAGTCAGGCAAAGAGCTCAAGGTCTATACGATCACGAATAAGGATCTTGCGAAGTTCTCACAGGAGGCGAAACGCTATGGCGTGCTCTACTGCGTTCTGAAGGACAGAAAGAACACTGATCCTAATGCTGCGGTGGATGTAATCGCAAGAGCGGAGGATGCGAGCAAGATCCAGAGGATAACGGAGCGCTTCAAGCTGGCGACAGTCAATCGCGCAGATGTGTCACTGGAGATCCAGAAGGACAAGGAAAAACTGTTCCCGAAGGATAAATCAGTAAAGGAGGCACTCAGAGGCGGGCAGGCCGGCGATCAGAGCAGGGCGGCCGCGCCTGAGAGCATGCCGGTCATGGATGAGAGCATGCAGCCTGATCCTGAGCGAGGTCTTCCGCCCGCTTACGATGAGGAGCCAAGAGAGGGGCGGCGAATCATGGGCGGACCTAAGAAGGAAGAACCACAGGTAAACCCCTCTTTGGCAAAGACAGGCCGAGACCCTCTGTCAGAGCCAAACTCAACGCAAGCAAGCCCGTCAAATGGCTTCCCTGGGAAAACTGAAAGACCGTCGGTCAGAGAGAAACTGAATCTGTATAAGGCGGAGATAGCCAGAGAGAAGGCTGAGAGGGCGAAGGAGCTTGCAAAGGATGTGGTCTCAAGAGGTTTGGATGCAGCAAAGGACGCTGCTAAGGCGGTACCGATCAAGGTGCCGGGAAGGGAAAGGTAAACTATGACAGGAAATGATGTAAACAGAACGATGAGTCCGGACGAGTATTCCGAACTCAAGAGACAGGAGAAGGCAGAGGTGTTCGACCTTCTGTCTGATGCAACGCAGAAGCTGCTCTCGCCGGACAAGCTGAGGGAGTATGCCGACAAGCAGGCGCAGCTCTTCAATCACTCCGTATCCAACGTACTTCTCATCATGGAGCAGGCACCGGAAGCAACATGGGTGCGTTCGTATGATGACTGGAAGGCCGATGGAGTTACTGTGCTGAAGGGTGAGAAGGGAATCAGAACACTCGGCTCCTACAGATTCCAGAAGGAAGACGGCACAATGGGCATGGGCTCGAAGGTCGTGAAGATGTTCGATGTGAAGCAGACAGCTATCAGGGACTTCGACATCGGAAAACCAAGCTACAGCAGAGTGCCTGAGGCTATCATGAACGTGTACCCTGCCAGCGTGGAGGTGCAGGAGCTCCCTGACGGTGAACTTGCACACTATGATCCTGACGACAGACTCATCAGAGTGAAGGCGGGTCTTGACCCGGCGACAAAGGTGTTCGTCATCTCAAGAGAGCAGGCGACATATCACCTTGCGGATTTCCATGAAGTCTGGCACGAGGATGTGAGGGATGAAGCCAACATGGCTGCATATATCCTCACAAAGCACTACGGCTTTGAAACACCTGAGATCGACTTCGTGAAGCTCACAGAGAAGTATCCTGGAAAAGAGGAGAAGGATGTCAGGTCACAGCTCGGCGGCATCAAGTTCGCCGTTGACAGGGTAGATGAGAAGGTGCGCGAAGCACTTGAGCTCAGCCGCGGCAGCAGAACTAAAGAGGACAGAGATGCGAGGTGATGTCCGTGAGAGGAACGAGGAAGCTGGAGATAGATGAGTACGAACAGGGCATCCTGATCAACGCTCTCAATCTCCTTCGCAATCAGCAGATCAGAGAGAAGCGCCCCACAGACCCGATCGATGAACTTATCATGAAAATCATCGAGCACGGTCCGAGGAATCTGATGGTAGCTGAGAAGGGAGCAGCCTACGGGTACTCAAGGTAGCCGCAGAGACGAGCTCCTTATCGCAGCCGCCGGAGCATTGCCGGTCGTGTGGATAGCCCTGAGGATCGCGCCGTACTGGGACAGGAACATATTTGACCTAATCACACGTATGGATGAGATCATGTCGGAGCCCTGGCATATACAGTGGACATTTGGCAGCCTGAAGGCTGTTTTATTTTGCCTCTTTATATATGTCATGGGCATCGGCATATGGTTATCCACACGCCGCAACTACCGGCGTGGTGAGGAACACGGCTCGGCTAAATGGGGCGATGCTGCAGCCGTGAACCGCAAGTACAGACAGCGTCCTGACAATATGAACAAGATATTGACGCAGAATGTGAGAATAGGCTTTGATGCTCATAAGCACAGAAGAAATCTGAATGTTTTGGTCATCGGGGGAAGTGGTGCAGGCAAGACCCGCTTTTACGTGAAGCCTAATGTCATGCAGGCAAACTGCAGCATGGTAATATTGGATCCCAAGGGGGAGATAATTCGTGACACCGGCTGGCTGCTCCAGAAGAAAGGATACAAGGTACGGGTACTCGACCTGATAGACATGCCGAGGAGCCACTGCTACAATCCTTTCGTATATCTCAGAGACGACAACGACGTTCAGAGACTGGTGACGAACCTGTTCAAGGCGACGACACCGAAGGGTGCACAGACCCAGGACCCTTTTTGGGATACGGCTGCGCAGATGCTGCTGCTGGCACTCATCTTCTATCTGAAGTATGAAGCTCCCGAAGAAGAGCAGAACTTCGCAATGGTGATGGAAATGCTGAGAGCCGGCGATGTGGATGAGGAGGACAGCAAGTCGCCGAGTGCACTTGATACGCTGTTCTATGATCTCAGGAAGACCGATCCTGACCACATAGCTCTGAAATACTATGATGCATATCATTCGGGTTCTGCCAAGACTCTGAAGTCAATACAGATCACACTGGCGGCAAGACTTGAAAAGTTCAATCTGGAGAGCGTTGCCGGGCTCACTATAACCGACGAATTGGATCTGTGGAAGCTGGGCGAGGTGAAGACAGCGCTGTTCGCGATCATCCCGGACAATGATACGAGCTTCAATTTCCTTGTGTCGCTGTTATATACCCAGATCTTTCAACAGCTGTTCGAGGTGGCCGACAAGAAGTACGGCGGGAGCCTGCCGGTACACGTACAATTCCTCATGGACGAGTTTGCAAACGGTGCGACACGTTCTACGCCCAAAACGGTAGGAATAACCGACAAAAGCGTAGCCTAAGGTCGCGTTTACAATTGAATATTGAAAATGTGGTTTTAGAGAACTGCATGACTGAAATCTCAAATGAGAGGGTAACGCCTTGAAGGGGATTCACTAATACTCCGAATAGCGCCGACTGAGTACAGACAGTCGGGGTTATAGAGCTCGGGGAAGTCGCGTGAAGCGCATCCTAACGTAAAGCCGAGGAAAGCTCCGCAGAGGTGTGGGGTGTGCGTGACAGCGCGGGTGGTGTCTCCATATGGATAGAATGACCAAATCGGCGGTCTGACAAAAATCCCGAAGGTACGGCTCTAAACGAATGACCTGTAGAAATGCAGGGACACCATGAGGTGTGCAGGCGAGGCAAAGTAAAAGTTGTTAGTATGAAATGCCTTCTGCGCTTACAGGGCGCAGGTATGCTGAAAGAAATTTCGAGGATAATGCCTGCAGGGCTAAAGGGATTGCCTAAGTGGAGACGATACTAAGTCATGCGGAACGTGGAAAGCAGCCAATATGGGAGCCGACTGTAACGGCGACGAAGAACCATAGTTGTATCGAAAAGGGGAGAAGCTTCTCCCTACAATAAGTGCATTTATGGCTGTGAGAGTAGAGGCACAGTACCGATGAAGCCGTGATAACAAGCGGTGGAGGGATAGCCTCAAGCCGATAGTCGTTATTACTGATGTTTGCGTGGTAATCACTAAGGAGATTTTCATAGCTGTCGTGGTGAGACAAATGAAAAAATCTATCTCCGCCAAAGGAGATGATTACTATGGCAAAAAGAATTGTGAATAAAGCAGAGCGGAACGCCGAGCGATACGAAGCGAAGGAGACAGGGTACAAACTCTACGAGGACAGCTTGGAAGGCAAAACCTTCGACAGGCTGATGCCCCTCATTATCTCAGAACAGAATATTTTGCTCGCATACCGAAATATCTGCAAGAACGGAGGAAGCAAGACCCCAGGAACGGACGGAGAGACTATAGAACATATCCACAGGCTCTCCGTTGACGAGGTAATCAGAAAAGTAAGAAACAAGCTGAGATACTATCAGCCAAGACGGGTAAGACGAACCGAGATCCCAAAGGATAACGGCAAAATGCGACCACTCGGAATACCGAGCATATGGGACAGACTGATTCAGCAGTGCATACTGCAGATACTCGAACCAATATGTGAGGCTAAATTCCATGAGCGAAACAATGGGTTCAGACCGTACAGGTCTACGCAAAACGCCATTGCTCAATGCTATAAAATGGCGCAACTGCAGAATCTGCACTTTGTAGTGGATGTGGATATTGTCGGGTTCTTTGACAACATCGACCATAACAAGCTAATCCATCAACTGTGGGGATTGGGAATACAGGACAGAAAGCTGATTGTAATAATCAAGCAGATGCTGAAAGCGGAAATACTGTTCAAGGACATAATCATTGAACCCGAGACAGGAACCCCGCAGGGCGGCATACTGTCGCCGCTGTTAGCGAATGTAGTCCTCAATGAACTCGATTGGTGGATAGCAGGGCAATGGGAAATGTTTAAGGTCAGAGAGGGAATCAGCGGACTCGAATTTCCGAAGTACAACAGTGACGGCACCTTCAGAGTAATCGACAGGAGCCCGAAATGGAACAAGTTAAGGTCAAGCACAGAATTGAAGGAGATGTATATCGTAAGGTATGCCGATGACTTCAAAATATTCTGCAGAGACTACGAAACTGCAAAGAAAGTAATGTTCGCAACATCCAAGTGTTTAAAGGAGAAACTACACCTTGAAACAAGCGAGGAGAAGTCGGGCATAACGAATCTGCGCAAGAACTACACGACATTTCTGGGCATAAAATTCAAAGTCGTACCAAAGGGCAACAAATGGATAATTCGCTCCCACATAGCGGACAAGAGCAAGGAGAAAGTCACACAGAAGCTCAAACTTGCATGGAAGGATGTCAAAGACCCTGCGAAGCAAAATGAAATAGACGCCAACATCACAAGATACAACTCGATTGTAATGGGCGTCCATGAATACTACTGCATGGCAACAATGGTATCCGCGGACTTTGCGGAAATAGCCTACAGAGTAAAGGGCAAGCAGAACGGCATGAACCATAACAATAAATCTCTGCCGATTGAAAGAGAGGGAGAGATTGAGAGCAAGCCACTAAAAGCAAAGTACGGCAAATCCAAGCAACTGCGGTGGATAAAAGGGCGAGTAATACTGCCAATAGGATACGTGCAGTATGAATATCCGCGCTACAAACGAAGGGAAGTCAATAAGTACCTGCGGAAGGAATCTGACTGGGCGAATATGGTCAGCTTTGAGGTTATGAAGCACTTTGTAGAGGACAGGGAAAACTACCCAACGCTTGAAATGGCGGACAATGCGCTGTCGCGGTATATCGCACAGCGTGGCAAGTGTGCCGTAACGCACAACCCTCTTGCTCTCAATAATATGAGGTGCATACACATCAAGCCCGTAGACGGTGTCAGAAATGATACCTATGCAAATCTGATTATCTTGGAAAAGGGAATAGCCAATCTCGTTATGACAGATAGCGAGAGAAGAATAGAGGCAATCCTGAAGCGATACAAATTCAAGAAGGACGCAAGGGATAAAATCAATACTCTGAGAGCCCACAGAGGGCTCGAACCAATACAATTCAAGACCACGCAAGCATAAAGGGATAACGCTATCGGGGGAACGCCGTATGATGGGAAACTATCACGTACGGTGTGGAGTGGGGGAAAAGCCCGAGATGGAGACATCAGAGGCTTACCTATCACTATTTAGCCTGCCGGATGATTTTGACAAGATCCTTTCAGTCATGAGATCAAGGGGCGTGTCAGTAAGTATCATCCTGCAGAATCTGGCGCAGCTGAAGGCACTGTTCGAAAAGCAGTGGGAAAGCATCGTAGGCAATACTGACGAGTTCGTATATTTGGGTGGAAACGAACAAGCAACACATAAGTATGTCAGTGAATTGCTCGGCAAGGAGACCATAGACACCAACACATACGGAAGGAGTACCGGTCGGAACGGCAACTATTCCACGAATTATCAGAATACGGGAAGGGAGTTAATGACTCCTGACGAGGTGCGGATGCTGGACAACAGATACGCACTTCTTTTTATTCGCGGAGAAAGACCGGTCATGGATCTCAAATATGACATCCTGAAGCATCCTGACGTGCGGATGACGACAGACGGAGAC
>JAEEGH010016603.1_pt1 | contig 15811 bp, 16 predicted proteins | sample 9134181 | NCBI WGS metagenome assembly JAEEGH01 (sample SAMN16246544, study PRJNA631951) | gut metagenome | biome: gut microbiome; feature: rumen; material: DP-attached | host: Bos | place: Iran: Karaj | collected 2018-10
GCACGTTCAGCTTGTGGAGCTGCTCCATGCCCACCTTGTTGATGTCGGCCTCCGAGATGCCGCTCGAGGTGAGGGAGAAGATGCCCAGGTTGGGGAACTCCACCGAGTGGCCGTTGAGCAGGAAGTTGTGGATGCACTGCGAAAAAGCAATCATCGCTGCGCTCAAGTAGGTCTTCGGCACGATGGAGTTGGCCACACAGTAGTTGATGATGTCGGCAGACCCCATGGTGGTGTAGCGCACCGGGCGCAACACGTAGGCCAAGCCGGTAGTACCAGAACCATTCAGATTAAAGACAGGCTGCTGTTGAGCCTTAACCAAAATTTTTGACATAATGTTTAATGATTTGATGGTTAATAACCCAGGACAAAAACCACCGCTTGCCCTCATCGCGGAGGAACATCCGCGATCTCCTTAACAATAGGGAGTCCCTTCAGCGCAAGGGATCGCGGGTCTGTGCCCGCGATGAGGGCAAGGGCGTAAGTCCAGTACTTACAGTGTCTGCAGGATGTAATCCTTAAACATGACCTGGTTGGGGCTGAGCGCAGGGGCTGGCACTGCAGGGAGCACCGTCACCGTCCCCAAGGTGGGCTCCACCCGCAAGCGGAAATCGGCATGGTTGGCGCGCAGCGCGGTGTAGTAGTCCAATAGTCGTTCGAAGGCCTCTACGGGGCGGTAGAGCCTGCCCTCGAAGGGGCGCTCCTCGTCGCCCTCGGGGCTGAGGTAACCCAGCAAGAGGTCGCCCTTGGTGTGGGCCGCCACCGAGCCGCTCTTGGAGAAGAAGCAGAGGCGTGGCCTCGACTTCAGGTGGGTCAGTGTCCAACATTGATACCTCATCCCAGTATCGTAACCGTACACAAGAGGGTAAGACCCCGGCGGGATGCAGGTCTGCCCTTTCACCCGATGCTGGCCCGGCAGGCGCCAGCGTGGCTCCAGCGTCATGCAGAGCAGGTGACCTTGGGGGTCGCTCAGCCGACCCACGGTGCAGTCCTCATAGAACTGCACGCGGGTGAGCACGAGCGTGGTCGCCTGTCGTCTCATGGCTGCCAGGCTTGGATGTCGGTGGCGTAGACGTCGTTGCCAAAGCAAGGCTGACCGTCCTTCGTGAACTCGAACACACGCACGACGTATTCGACCTGCACGGGGCTACCCACCGCGGCAGCATAAAGGGTGAGTCCTCCACAGGCAGTGACCGCCAGCTCTTGAGGATGCGTCTCGTCGTGGAGCGACACGATGTGGAGGACACACTTCACGTTGTCCTCGCCGTTGCGTTTGGTGAACTGTTTCACCGGGGTGACGGCTTTGATCACCCCATAGATGGTTTGTTTCATATGACATAGATTTAAACTGTAAAGACCCAGGACATACACCGTTTCTCTCGAATCGATGTGGCAAAACTAGTCATATCGAAATAGGGTGTATGGTTTTATGCCACTAATGTTCCAAGAAAATGCAATCCACTGGAAACCAACAAAAAAGAAAATGGATAATGAAGCACCCTAAGGTTCCATTATCCATCCTGATTCGCCCTAACGAGGCCCTCCTGATGAAACTAATGCCTCCGCAAGGGAAGACAGGGGGGCGTTTAGGCAACGGGGTGTTGTTTCCACGCGACGATGAGGTCGGTGGCGGTCTTCTCCAGCGCGGGGGTCAACGCGGAGGTGTAATTGTCATAGTGCGTATAGCCATTGATGGAGAAATAGTTGTCGACGTTCTTCGGGTTGAGGGCCTTGCGGAGGGTGGCGACGGGGACGGTCACCACCTCCTTGGTCTTCATGATGCCGAAGAGGTTATAGGCCAGCTTGAGGTTGAAAGGCTCGTTGAGGCTGCCCTTTTTGAAGACGGGAGCCAGGTCGGGATGGCGGCAGAGGCTGAGGGCGAGGGTGTGAAGACCGTCCTGATAGTGTGACGGTGCCAAGTCCTTCACCTTGTCGAAGAGGTCGAGGAACCACTGCTCGAGCTGCGACTGGAGGTCGGCGGCGTTGTCGGACGACAGCTTCTGGAGCTCATTTTCATAGAGCTGATAGGTCATGAAAAGACGGAAGAACTCATAAAGGCAGGCCTTTTCGTGCAAATCGCGGCGGTGTTTATAAAGCGTGGGAGCGATGACCTGAGGGATAAGTTGGCCATTGACGCTGATGTCGTCGGGCAGGATGTCGTCAGCCTTGAGGGCGTGGCTGACGGGGTGTTTGAGCAAGTCGCGGGTGGTGCTCTCGAGGGCGTGGTTGAGGATGCGGCGGCGCGAGTCGAGGCGGGTGGGCATACCGACGAGGGTATGTACCTCGATCTCGTGAAGCATATAGGGCCACTTCAAGGTGATGAAGGCGTTCCAAGCCGTCTGGTAACAGGCCATCATCTGGGCCAGGTCGGGGTTGTTGAGCTTCGAGTCGGCTTCGGTAAGGAGGCTCTGCAGTTTCTTGAGGGTCTTGTAATGCTCATCGGAAAGATAGGGCTCGTTACGGTGGTGGTTAACCCATTCCTTGATTTTCTTCTTGAGCGCGATGAAGTTGGTGTAAAAGACGGGATCAACGGGAAAGAACTCTTTATTGGACTGGATGACGTCGAGGGCGGCGTCGAGGAAGAGGATGACGTTTTGTATCTCCACGAGGAGGCTATGGGCATAGGCCTTGCGGCCTTTGGGGGTGGTGTAGAGTGAGCAGCCCATGGAGAGGTTGAGCACCAGGGTCTCGACCCGTTCTTGCATGGTGTAGGATTCGTTTGTTTTCATGGCGGATTTAGTTGATGTTTGATAGTGGATAATAGGGCTGTGACTAATAAAAGGTATATTGGGATGATAAGCTTGTGAAAAAGCGAAAAAAAGCTTGCGAAGATAATGATTTTTTTTGAGATTTTCCAGTGTTTTGCCTGAAAAAGGCCTAATTTACAATGATTCCAAAGAAAACAGGGTACCTCAAAACCCAAGGAGATATGGGTTTAAACTTTTTTACACCCACCTCAAAAATAGTTTAGATATGGGTCTTAACTCTTTCAGGGGTGGGTCTGCGGGGAAAAGGGCAAAAAAAAGCCCCGCCATGTGGCGAGGCTCAATCCTGTAAACAAGGTGGAATATCCTTGGATTATCAGTGTTCCCGAAGATGTACTGGGGTATAGATATCCACTTGGTTGGTAATAAACAACGTCGCTTGGGTTTCTTCTTTCAAAGCCAACATGTCGTCTTGGTTGAAATAGTTGGCATCAAAAGGATCCAAAGGATCACAGTTCGGTGTAGACACGGCCAAAAAACGCTTGAATCTAGCCGACTCGTAAACTTGCTTCTCTTCCAAAAGATACTTACAAGTCTTCTTTAATTGGCCAATTCCTTCTATGATGCTATTATAAGCACTTTTTTGAGCGCAGTACTTGAGTTCCAAAAACAGCATCCAAGCCGGAGACGCTTCCCTTATGGCATAAAACATACATTCGCATTGCGAAACTTTTGTTCCGTCTTCACGCATAAACACAGCCGGGTTTTCCTCAAAATTAACAGCCATAAACGGATACCCGTTTTTGTCCGTTAGCTTAAAAGAAGGGATGATACCATTCTCCTCAGTTGCTATCAGTACGCCAGCATAAGGGGCTGGTGTTTTTGGATGGTTGTTGTTATAGTCCGTAAAATCCGCAACAAACACATCCTGTGTATAAGGTCCGGTCTCATTCATCATAACCAAGCAACGTGTTGAAATCACTCATCACTGTCTTCATGACATCATTGAAGTAGTTCTTCCTTATCAGCCCCCTGGCATCCTGAATAGTCTTATGAGGCTCTCCTTTGTCATTTCTCAGGCAACCATCCTTGATCGACCACACCGAAACGTCAGAAGGATTAATGGCATACTTCACGCATTCCACAGCCTGGACCGTTTCGTCGTCCAAATTATCCTTGACCAAATAAGCCAGCAAACAATTATTCAGTGCATAAAGTATGTAAGGGCTGTGAGTGGTGATGACCAGCTTGTGGTTTCGGCCATGATTGATTTCGGTGATCAAATGATACAATAGATCCATCTGTGTCTTGGGGAACAGGTTTTGCTCAGGTTCCTCGATAACAAACTGCGTATGGGAATATACTCGGCCTTGGATAAAACCACGAAGTCTGTCGATCAACTCGGCCTCGTTCTCACTTGTGCCACCCGACAAATGGGCCAAAATATCACGCACGCGCTGATTCTCTTCCGGAGAAAACGGCTTATTCTCTTCATAAATGCCCGAAGACAACCATTGCACCATGACGGCCAACGGCACGATTGACTGAAAACCGCTAGAAGCCGAAGTGAGCGGAATATTCGTCTTGTTACCGATGACAAGGAAGTCCCTATCAACACTTTTATTATAGAAGTACTTAAGCCCAAGATTTGTTACCGGCATCGGATGGTCCTTGGTATAATGCAATTTGGCATCAAACCAGTCGTTTACAAAGCTTTGTAGGTTGTCGTCGTTCTCAGAGTATTTTTTTAGCGAGGGTACAGCTGAAACGAAGTTTCTCTCTGCAGGGATGTAAGAAACCTTGGGATTTACCACCTTATCGCTTGAATAAAACACATACTCCTTGTCGTGAAAATGCTCTGAATTTCCATCAATAAACTTCTTTGGCAGAGGAATCGTGCCTTTCCAATTATATACGAAAGCAATATTGTCGCCCACATAGAGGATGGTCGACTTGTCGGAAAAGTACTCTTTCATGTGATGGAAAGAGCATAACCTTGTCACCAAGCCATCGGCCACCGCCCTGTATGTTGCGTCATTCATTTTTTCCATCCACGAGCAGAAGCTCACAATCTTGGCGATGGTACTCTTACCACTTCCTTGTGGACCAATAAAGACATTCACCTTGTTCAGGCTAATGTCCACACTCTTGATAGGACCCACATTACGTATGACCAACCTTTTCATATATCGAAGCTTATGATTCGGCATTTACTTTGCAAAAATATATCTTTTTTCGAAACAAACTTGTTTTGGGGAACTTATATAATCACCGGCCTATCACTTCCTCACCAACGACCCGTCAATAACATCAAATTCAAAAGTAACAAACATATCTTTACCATTGCTGTCTTTGGGACCTCTCCCCGAACGATATTTATAAGCAATCATGATTTTTCTTCGTTTGCTTTTACCATATGCATTTCATTTTCAATAAGAAACATCACTGTATCTCCATCGCGCAGTGCTCTTTGATAAATGTCGCCAATTTCTCGTGTGGCTTAATAAACTCGTCAAAAGCATCCTGTGCATAACTAGCCAACCAATACTCACTGCCTTCTGGGGGCGTCATGTTCATATCCAAATAATCAATATGGTCGCTAGCCATCATATAATGACCGTTCAGATAAAAGATAAACGACATATGAACCAACATGATTTGGTCTAAAAAAACTGATGCGTTTTTCAATTGTCGTTCTCTGTTATCAATATGTATACTTGGACAATTCCATATTATACTAGAATAACGATTAGCGTGCACACTATCGTCAAGTAATTCGCGGTTCTTTTTCAAATAGGTTTTCCATCCGAAAAAGGGATACAAGTCTTTAGTAGATGGTGAGTTTTTCAAAACACTTAATATCTTCTCTGTCCTAGGAATACGATGTTTCCCCTTCAACCATTCGTCCACATCCTTCACCACAAAACATTCCATCCAGTCAAATTTGTCTTTTCGAACCACATCAAAATATATCTCAACCAGAACGGTATCAAACAACTTTCGTATTAACACAAAGGCATCGTTGATATGCCCTGCTTTAAGCAACAACCTAATCGAATCAAGCGTAGAATAGAGCGATAGATATACGTACGATGCATAATTGCCCGCGCCCAAAGTACCCTCTGGAATAAAATGAAAGCAGGTATCAAACAAACCGTCATAGTATTCTTTCATATGCTCGATGAGCTTGAATACAGGATGATTCTGATACAATTCTCTGTTTATCTCACTGCTTACATGTCCCATAGTCCTATCAAAGTATCCAATTCAACTTGTTGAACCTTTCCAACATCTTGTTACCAGCAACTTCGTCAATTGATCTGATATATTGAATCTTCCCCAACAGCCATTCCTTATAAAACATCTTGTCAGGATACATCGTACTGCTGTGAACAAAGGGGGTATACTTCTCACAGAAATGCAATTCTCTGGATACTGCTTTTTTGAATGATTTGGGCACATGGACTCCTTTTCCGACAGTAAGTCCTGTAACCTTCATTTTCTGACCTTGATGTATAAGTTTTGTTTTCTTACTATTTAAACGGAACCCGTGCTTATGAATAATCTTATTAACTTCTCGAATATTTGGCGCGATCTTGGTTTTCGACGAAATTGTTATATCATCAGCATATCGTGTATAGACGAATCCATTCTTTTCGCAGTAATACTGAATGTCTGTGTCCATTTCAATTGCAATAAGGTTCGACAAGCACGGGCTAGTTGGTGCGCCTTGTGGAAGATGGTTTTCATAAGTGCAAAAAGATGTCAACGCTGTGGTCACAGACTTTTCGTAACCTAATGAATCAAAATACTGAAAAACATTGCTCTTTCGTATATTGTCAAAAAAGTCCTTCAAATCAACACAAAGCATCCATTGAGCCTCTTCATGGGCTTTGGCGTTGGTTACAATTGACCTGTTTTTTACAAAGCCGTGTGCATGAGATGAAACACTGCTGTCACGAATCAATATATTGCGCAGAATCCAAAGCTGAATTCTTTTCAAATTCCAATCAGGAGCCGTCAACAAACGGTATTCTGTTGGATTTGCCTTTTTCTTAATTGCGTAAGTTCTATAATGTTGGTCGACATCCTTGCATAAAAAGAACAAATACTTGGCTTCTACGTCAAAAATCGAAGCAAGATGCTTAAAGTCAAAGATTACCGGCATGTTGTTCGCATGCAACTTTGTTGCATATTTAATACATTCCCGAACAAAGTCATCACTATGCCCTTGTGCTTTGGCTTCTTTAATAAAAAGAGACTCCCAGGTGTCTTTCATAGGGCAGGATTACGTCAATAATGCACTCTGCTTGCAGAGTGTAATGGTGGAATCGCAAGCGCAGCGCGGCGTATTTCACCAATACAGTATAAAGATGTTTTATTCATAAGTGGGCTCCAAGGGAACCAACCCGTCACCTTTGTCATAAACTAAAGATAACCATGAGCTAATCCTACCTATTTCAGACTCCTGAAAGTCTCTGGAACGTATATATACTTCGCATCGTCAATTGCATGCGATGCTTCGTGTTTATTTTTTGAATTTAATATCTCTGACTTTTTCATCAATTCCGCAAATCTTTTCTTGCACTTGTCTGTGGGCTGATGATTGATGTCCCATAAATCTGCTTTTACTCCCTCTTTCCAGAGTACCTCCATCTCGCCGAGATGAAGTCCGAGTTTATTGACAATATTTGCTTCTGCCACATTCTTCATTTTCATTCGAAGCACAAGAATAAGGCTGTATTTTGTTTTATCCTGAAACAAGTTCGGCAACTGGTCTGCTCTAACACGGAAAAAGTCTCTGAAAAACACCAGCCACCGATTGCCTTCATTTCTTTCATCAAGTGCCCGCCAACCTCTCTGCAAAACAAATCTTGGCACCAAAGGTCTCCATCCTTTTGCCGAACTCCAAAAGATGGGCAACGAATTGTTAGGAATTGCATGACTAAAAATGACCATTTGTTGCGAATTGTCATAGCCCAATGCTTCGGTCTTTTTGCCAGTTAATTTCATACCATATTTAAAGGCCAGTTCCCGATAGGGTAACATTTTGTAATGGCTACCAAAACATGAACCAGTATGACCGAAAGCATCTGGTTTCACTTCACCTAACAGCTGCATTTTAGGGTATCTTTTGGCTAAACGCACATATCCCTTCTCTGATATTATTATAGCAAGAAGTACTGTTTGAGCGCTTGACGAAAACAGGGTCGATAAAAAAGGATGAGCCGTGTAATAGTCGATGAACGTTTTCCCCGAACCAATAATATCGTCCACAAGGAAAACGATATCCTTATCTGTCAACTTAACCCCGTTCAAAGCATCAATGGAAGAATAATAATGCGCTTTCTTCGGCTTATAGCTCTTCATGATTCCCTGAATAACATAGATCATGGAATGTCCACTTTTACCAGGCTCACCAATTGGCACAAAATGAAGGCGTTTTTTTAACTTAATATAAGATTCAATGTTGCAATAAAGCGAAGAGACAATGTCGTCTTCTGTATAATAGTCAACGTGTGACAAAAAAGTCAGCGCATCATCCACTTCTGTCTCCTTAAAATTCGTGAGCCAGTCATAAATATTGCGAGTTGAAATACGGTGGTTGAATCTATAGTTTGACAATTCTTCTATCGTATCCTTCTGCCCTTCTGTCAACTTTCTCAAATCAAACGACATCACTTCGTTGTTTTCTTAACTTTATTGTTAAACAATACCGACTATCAATCTGTGATAATAGGGAACAATCCCTAACCCTTTTTATAAACAAAACAAAACTAATCTTCTCAACCAATCAAATACTCTTCCAATCCCCCAATAATATCATTCACCAACTGATCATATATCTCAGGTGTAATCAGACATCCTTCAGGATGTTTTCCAAATGCTTTGTTTACAATATCGCTGACCAGTTTTTCTCTTTCTTTCACCTGCCATATACCGAGTATTTTGTTTGCTCTTTTTTCAGTTTTTTCAAACAATTCTTTGCTCTTGCTCTCAAAACTATTCTTATAATCATCAATCCATTTCCTATCAACAGGCAAAGAAAAATCTCGTTTCACTTCGACAGAATTAATTACATCATAGCAATAGGTTACATTGACATCCGCCCCAGAATAGTTTTCTTTTAGAAAAACGACATAAGTGTAAATACTATAATACTCCATCAAAGCATACAAAACACCCGTTTTTGACGACCCTTCAAGGTGAATCATGTGGGTTATCTCGTTAGGGTTTTCCGCGTAAGGTAATTGATCGAAAATCACTAAATTCAGTATCTCTTTACAGTCTTTTTCTCCTTTCAAATAAGGGATAAGATGTATGATGTCTTCATTTCGATGGAAGCATTCAATGTAATAATCAATTGCCGACTTTACTATACTCGGGAAAGCCTCTTCCGGCACACAGGTCTGAATGTTAAGCTTTGGACGTTGTTTAGTAACCTTGGCTCTGCTCATCACTTCATCCATTTGTTCCTGTGTTATTTCTCCAGCTTTCACCTGTCCGGCAAGGTATTTCTTTAATTCTTCTTTGTTTTTTACTACTATATGATACCTCTTCTCATCGCCTATTACCTCTTTATCAATATATGATCTTCGCAGCTTTAATTTATTGCCTGCATCTTCAACAATTATTTCATGGCCGTCTTCATCCGCCATAACCTGATTATGGTCGTTATCCCTGTCCTTCTTCACCTGTAGCATATCTGTATAAAACGACAAGCTTTCCGACAGCGCCACATCCGAACTACTTCCCAATTCATTATTGCACTTTTTGCAGATTAACTTCTTTGAACGCAGTTTTCCTCCAATGCCATTCAATATGATATGTTCCACTGTAACATTGTCACCTTCAATCGGGTTACCACATATAAAACAATTATACTTAACTTCTTTCATATCTTATCAGTAATCATTTTTTTTGGACATTCTTTCCAAATAAACGAATTTGCGGTATAAAATTTGGATACAATCTATCAGCTCAAACTTGTCACACCACGAGACATCAAATGACATATTCTAGGATCTACCGTCCTAAAAACAGTATTGCCATCCTTGTCATTGACCACATCACGAGTAATGATCCCCAATTTTTCCATTTCTGTCACATATTTTACTGCTACTGCAGGCTTCACCGAAAACACATCGCTAACTTCAACAGCTGTGAAAAACGGCTTCTTCATTTGCAAGACTTTGTTAAGCCAGCCATAGTAATCCTTCTTGTCAGATACCTTGGAAGGTTGCAGCGATTCATAATCGAAACGTTTGCAATACTCTATCACTCCCTTTGATATAGTAGCTGATGAAAAGGAAATAATGTGCCCTTGATTGCTGGTTGCCGTTTCTTCGTCGTACAATCTGCTCAGTAAAGAAATTAGAGAGCGTGGCGAACCTCCAGCCAATTCCAATATCATTTTTCGATCGCCATCAATGGGAACGAGTGTTTTCATAGTTACCGGGACATTCTTATTAACTGAATAATAACTTAAACGCTTATCTATAATCTTCTCCAATTCCTCGTCACGCCATGAAATGTCAATATCTTGAAATTTGTCAAAACGCACTCCTCTATTATTAAGCGTTCTTTTTACTTCTGACCATAGGCTAAAAACAATTGATAGTTTGTTTGTATACAATAGATCTGTATCTGTCAAGATAGGGAGTGTGAAGTCTGCAACTTTATTAATGTCTGAATTCACATCCGAAAACTCGTCTATCTTATCAAACAGTACCACTATTGACTCATACCCTAGTGAAAGCGCAATATCAACCAGTAGTTTCAGCATAGAAAGTAGCTTGTCATTCCCCTTTTTTACGACTTCTTCTATCGACAAACTATTTATTTGGCTGAGCGTTAGTTCGTCAAAAACGGTGATGGGAGTAGCCTCCAAGTCTCCATCAGGCAGTCCTAAGCTTTGCCTGATAACAGAAGAAGATATCTTAACCATACCACTTGCCACGCTGTTGATCAGTTTTAGATTCTTGTTAAACAGACCGCGTATCCAATTGGCACGTTTCTTCTTCTTAATGGTTTTTGCCTCCTTCAAGTATTCCTCAGCTATCTCTTCATCATAAAACAACTCTATAAAAAACGCCAGACTGTTTTTTTGCTCTTTTGAGAGTTTCCTCGCATCTTTCCTGTTTTTATACAGATGTTCTGATATCCTTTTTGTTAAGGATTGTATGATTTTGTAAAGAAAATAACCTTTATTGTTTGTCAGCGGTATCCCTTCGTATCGAGTTATAAGCAATGGCAGTGTTTTGTTAGCCTTTAAATCATCAAACAGCATGTGAATTGTCGCCGACTTGCCAAGGCCACGTTGACCTACAAGAATTCTACTGTTGCCTTGTTTCGCATTTGATTTCAGCGCATCATAATAACGCGGTTTAAAGAAGATGCTTTTCAAATCTTCCTCTTCTTCTGCACTAAATCTTGCAAAGGGATTGTCGTTGATGTTTTGAATCTTACACATCGTTCTATGTTTTAAAAGTTAATTGTCTATTAGAATCATAACAATCTAGCATCATCCTTCGTCATATTAAACCCACGCCTCTATTGTGGCTAAAATAGATTGCTGCAAAATTGCCAAAATGATTTCAGATGCTTCAAACTTTCCTCTCTACATTACCTATCTACTCTGAACCTCTTTGCTCTATACATGTCACAACACAACCCAAGCTCTCTAAAGTTCAAAACAGCAGCAAGGCCTCAAAGCCACAATCCTAACACCACTAGCACGCTGCGGACCAATCTTGGCAAAGGTGGCCAAAACAAACGCCATTAAAACCACCTAACAACTTTCAACAAAAGCCCCACCTCAATCATCCAGGCAAGGCTTTTGGAAAATGCAGTCGGATGATTTACTGCCCAACCTTAGCTAGTCGTATACCCTCCATCCACCACCAAATTACTACCAGTCACCCATCGTGAGGCATCGCTCAAAAGGTAAATACATGCATTGGCTATGTCCTCGGGATTGCCCAAACCAAGCAACTGCAGAGCTTCGGTTTGCTTGCGCTGCTCCGGGTCGCGGCGATGTGGGGAGGTTCTTGTTGATATGCTTTACGATGTCACCGGGAGAGATAGCGTTGACATGGTTGTTTCCTTGCCAACTACCGCGATCGTATTATTGAAGTTAATAATCGGCACTCCTTTAACCGCCCATAAACAAGCGCTTTATCAGGTTGCTGCCAATGAAACTAGCACGACCACCTTAAACCAAAATATTCTTCTCTATATGGCTGTTATCCGTTTAAGTTTTTATACTTTTCCAACCACTTATAACTCATTATATATAGATGTCTGTGCGCTCTCGTACATGCCACATACAGCTTATTCTTCGTTTGTGGATTCAGCTCAATTAACTTACCTTTTTGGAACAAATCAAACGATGACTTATTCAAAACAACACATACATCCATAAAATGATCCATACCTTTTGACGCTCCCCAATTTAAACCTGAGCAAAAATACTTGTTACTATCTCTAAGAAACAACTTTGGTATTGCGGGATTGTTTATTATCTCCTCACAAAGAGATTTTTCATCCAAAAAAAACACCGACCCATTTGCTTCACCTGTGGATTCCATGTCAATTCCCATCTGTTCAACAAATTTGCATATTTCTAGACTGCAACGACGAGTCTTTGCCAATGAATTTATATCAACTGTTACTCCTGCTTTCTCCCATTCCTTTATGTATGGCCGCAACTTTTTATAAAGCGATGTCCTCACATTTCCATCAAGACTTGTATCGTATGTGTGCTGAAAGAAATCGCCAACGCAGATAGTTTCACAATTGTCTGGCAAGATATTCAGCAGAAGATTAAAATCATGTCCTGCAAAATCTTGAACTTCATCTATAAAAAAGAAATCATAATACTTATCCAACCTTGCTTTGATGCCATCTACACATTGTGTGCTACAATAATGGGCTATGCGGTTATGATACAGACGACCTGATTTTGTCCGGTAAAACTCATCTGTACCTGGTCTGTATCTGGTATGTTCTGGCGGCAAATCAAAACAAATGCCATTTGCTTTTTTATCCAAGCCACAAAATGGTTTGTAACAAAACGAGTATACGAACTGAAAATACTTAAGTACCTTGATGTTGTCTGGAAAATAACCAAACTTCCTAATGACCGACCTTTTAAGGTGCTCATAGTTGTTACGTGTATATGTGACTAGCAAGAAACGCTGTTCGAGGTTCAACAGTCTTATCAGATAGGTAGTTTTGCCAGAACCCGCCACTGCCAACATCAAGCATTTACCCATTCCAAGGCGTCTTTAATATATTGTGGTACTACTATCGTTTCTTCTTTCTGTGTCAATAACTTGTAAGCCGCTTCTGCTTTGTTAGCCAACATATAATTTATTACGGACATTGTTCTACGGTCAGCCCCAAATAACTCATCACAGATTGCGATATTATCATTATATACTGCTACTTCAAAGGTATATCTTTCATTGTTGGCATCTGCATACACCTTAATATTCGCGTATTCATTATTCATAAAGCCATTATAGGAAGCCGTAATATTCTCATCATAATTTCCGTCATTGTCAGTCACCACAGCAACCTTAACACCTATCTGTTTGGCAATTTCCAAATAACGTTTGAAGCATTTGCCATCTACGGCAATCACGTCAATTCCCCGCTCTGCCAAAGAATGCCCGTGCACCCTCTTGCAAAAAGCATCCATCAGAATAAACTCAGCATCACCTTCCACTAACATAACCTTCTTTGCCAAAACAAATTGCAGCATATTATTATCGGGTGCTTTCATAAAGAATTTGGCTGTACCATCATTTATAAACCCTAATGAAGTAGTTCTTTCTGGTTCAGCGCTATTCATCAGAATACAATTCCTTAGATCGAGACGAGTACTTATCAAACCGCTATGTGTAGATATGAATAATTGTGTCTGTTGACTCTTTTCAATATCCTCGATCATCTTCCTCATATTCAAATGACTTAAATGATTCTCGGGTTCTTCCATCAGAATAACAGGAATATCAGAAGCCCTATTCAGTGCCAATTGCGTCTTTACAACGCACTGCACTCCTGTCCCTTTCTCGCTGATAGGAACGCCTCCCATTTCTATTGTCAAGTCGTTCTCTAAACAGTTTCTCCCTGTATTTTTAACTGAAAACGAGTATCCTTCTGGTAGTTTTGCGTTAAAAGGCGCTAGAACACCTACTTTAAATCCTGTTTTTGAATTTCCGTAACTATGTTTGGTTGACAGTTGTTCCACCTGTGATAATGCAGAACCATAAATCGCAGAGATATACTCATTCAAAGCATACTCGTTTCCTATAGTGCTGTTGTCCAGCAATAACGTCTTCACTTTCTTTGTATAGCCATTATATGAGTCTCCACTAAATGTAGTGAAAGAAATGGAATAGAACTCAAAAGGAAATGAAGCATTATCCGCTTGTAGAACTTGACTCGTCTGATAGCTCAATGCCAAATCAGGCTCTATCAATAATCTTACTCCGTTAGTGTAAGTGTTATCGCTATTTTCATTCCCCTCCAATCCTTCATCTACAATATCATTAAGATATAGTTCGATAAAGAGATTAGGCAGATTCTCCATTTTCCTATCACCACCCATAAACTCCCTTACTGCATCTACATTAAACAGTGTTTCAACACCTATATCTTCTATGCGATGGCGACTGCCTCTTGCACATAAATCAATAGCCTGTAGTACTGAAGACTTCCCAGACTCATTATCCCCAACAAAAATATTTCGTCCTCTGTTGAATCTTATCTCAATATCTCTAAAACGACGAAAGTTATGAAGTTTTATTCTTGAAATATACATAACCTGCTATAATATATAAATCATTAATGGTATGAGGTGGATTTCGGTTAGTGATCATTTCTGCATATACAATTAAGGTATTAACCTACGCTGTTTCGCAATATCTGAACAAAACTTTGATAACGGCCGCTTCCTAAAGTCTTTTTCTTGTGTATATACACCTAACAAAAGTCTTTCAAAATCAGTATTGTTGATGTTCAGTCCATGACTATACATCTTCTTTCCAATGTATTGCTTATAAACATTAGGCAAACGTAAAACTGACTTATAGTATATCTCAGCTGCATAATCAGTGTGCGTGGCATAGATTTTCTTCAAATGGAAGATGTCTTCATTGTTGGCGAGGTCAGGATTGGCCGCGCAATCAACATCTATGCTAATTGCTTTTGCACAAGTCTGCATATTGGCAAACCCTTTCCCCGCAATGATCATTTTGAATTTAATCCCATTGCTGTCATTAAGCAAATAGGGATTAACCACATTTTTTGTTCTGATGTTTTCGTTATGTTTACCACTTGCGCCATTGCATGAAGGACAAGATGGCACAAGGTTATGCTTGCAGATAGCCAAATAGGGATATAGTGAACGAGGATAGAAATGATCCAACTGTCCCTTCACAAATAAATCTTTACCTGCACCCCCTATCTTAACTTTGATGGATTTTACAAAGTTTCTGTTGCAATATGGACAGACGGTCAAATCCAAATCATTCATTAACTCCTCAGCAGGAAACGAATCACTATCATATCCATAATTGGAGAACGCCATATAAATACACTGATACAGTGTGCTGACCGTTGCCTTTGGATTGGCTTCTTTTGCTTGCCTATCAACCACCAATTGGCGAAAGTGATTCTCAACTATGTCAATAAGCGTTGTTAAACGGGCTGGTGAAAGATTCACAATCTTTTTAATGGCATTTGGATAATCCAACAACTTGAAAAACTTGATGGAGTCTGCATCCATTACCACATGTGAAGATCTATCCCCAACATATCCTAACTCCACCCATTTAGTGATCTTCTTTTGAAGACGATTACACAAGGCATCCAATTTAGGCAAAGCCCCACCACTATATTTGATAGCTATCATGACTCCAATTTATTTATCTCGCTTCTAACCTTAACCAGTTCATCATTCAATTGCCTCTCACGGTTTTTCAATTGCTCTATTCTGGGACACCTCAAGGCAAGCTGTTCCATCAACTGCTCATAAATAAAGTCGTCGCCTATCATTTCCACTCTTGCATATAGCTTATCGTATGTCGCTTTATCAAGAA
>JAEEGH010016604.1_pt1 | contig 15811 bp, 8 predicted proteins | sample 9134181 | NCBI WGS metagenome assembly JAEEGH01 (sample SAMN16246544, study PRJNA631951) | gut metagenome | biome: gut microbiome; feature: rumen; material: DP-attached | host: Bos | place: Iran: Karaj | collected 2018-10
GGCATCAGGGAGTTCACCACTCTCGAGGGTAACAACGGTGTTGGCTCGTTGGCTTCCGACGTAGAGGGTATAGATCTCTATGTTGATGCTACCAAAGGTAAGCTGGCTCCTAACGGTAACGGCAGCAACGTACAGTTCAATGCAGGTACCATCCTGCATGTTCCTGTCATCTCTACGAAAGACGTAGTAACCGTGACAGGTTATCCCAACTTGTCAAACTACTGCTTTGACGGTGGCGAGGCACTGCAGAACACCAACACCTACACGGCAAACTCTTTCGATGTTAACCGTGGCTATGTAGAGGTTATCTCTACCACAGGTGGCGGCTATCTCCTTGGTGTAAAAGTAGAGCAGGACAAAGAAGCTGCTGCAACGGCTTTCAAGAATTTCGCGGTTGATCTCACCAATGGTAATCTTCTTGAGGACAGTGAGAAAACGCAGTGGAATGCAGTAGGTCCTTTCGGTATAGCTGTGGCAACCGATGGTACCATAAGTCGCGTGGCAGCTGATGCCGCTAATGCAGCGTGCGTCGTAAGTGGCAAATGGCACTCTACCAACTATGGTTGGAATGGTTTAGTTGTTACAGTTCCAGTAGATGGTCCGACGAAGATTACCTACGGACTTGGTGACTTCAGTGATAATGTCACAGTCAAGGATGCAGGAGGTAATGATGTTGGTACAATGAATATAAAGGGTACTACATATACCACGGGTTCAGAGAATGTGGCTTCAATGAATTATACAGGTGAGGCTACGACTCTTACAATTAGTGGTGGTGGCTATCAGACATATTTCGCTCTTGAGGCTGTTGATCCAGCTACGTTGGTTGGCGAGGCTACCGTTAGCTTCGCTGCCGGTGAGGCTACAGGTGCTATCGTACCTGCTTCACAAAAGAAAGAGGTAGGCAAGACTATCACCCTGCCTACCAACTACACTATGTATGTAGAAGGTAAGACTCTTACAGGATGGAGCGACGGCACCAATACCTATGCACCAGGTGCAAACTTTACTGTGCCTGAGTCAGACATTGAACTCACTCCTGTATTCACAGAAAACACTGTCAGCCTTGCTGACCGCACGGAGCCAGTGACTGTAAAGTTCAATTTCCGTCGCGATGAGGGTGCCCCTATCGTAGCATGGCAGAACGTAAACGGAAATGTATGGGTTGCACAGGCTGTTATCGGTAATGATGTGATTGATGTGCCAATGATAGTAAATACAAATCCTGGCAAGTTCAACAATTCCAACAATACCGACTGGATTCAGGCAAACAACGGAACAATCTTCACCATTCCATCATGTAAGGGTGCTACTGTTTCAATGGAAGCCTTCAATGTTATCACCACAACTACTATCGATGGTCAGAGCGACTACATTCAGGCTAAGACTATAAGCTACGAGATAGCAAATACAGCTGACAACATTGACATCGTAATTGGCGATGGTTCTTACTATCGCTATGTACAGGTCGTACTTCCTGTCGTTGCACAGACTGGCGGTAAGACTTATGACAATGAGACAGCTACAGTAGTATGGAAAATGACTGACACGACAAATCCTGGTGACAATACTGCTACCCCTCAGGAGGTGTTCTCTACCATAGCATTTGATTATGGAACAGCGACAATTACAGGCACTTCAAGCATTACAAATGAAGCTGCAGAATCTGTTACCACGGGTATTAAATTCAAGCCTAAAAACGGTGCTTCTGACTTACTGAAGTGGAACGTTAAGCCAGCAGCAGGTCTTACATTTACTCCTACTAAGCTTAGCGGATATGTAAACAGATGTGGAACTGATGCAGAGAATGGTATTACAGTCTCTGTGTATGTAGAAGGTGCATCCGAAGCTACAAAACTTGGTACATGGACAGCACTTCGTTCTGGTAAGACAAGTGCACAAAAGCCATACGATGCTACAGCAATCTACAAATATGAAATAGAGCTCACAGAAGACCAACAGAAAGCTTTGACATCTGCAGATGGTTTCTACCTGACTTCTACTATTGGTGTCGGCAATGCAAAAGAAGGTGCCTTCGGTGAAGTAACCATTGAAGGAAAAATCAATGGTACCGCTGCAAATGTAAACAAATATACTCTCAACATTGCACCTAATGAGGAGGTTGCTGGTTCTGTCAGCGCTTATCCTGTGTCTGAAACATACGAAGAAGGTACAGAGGTGCGCCTTACCGCAACAGAGAATTTCGGTTACGATTTCGTGAACTGGAAAAATGCTGCAGGAGAAGTGTTGTCAACGGAGCCAGTGTTCACACTCACTGTAACAGCTGATTCTACTGTCAAAGCAAACTTTGCACAGGTTAACACTTACGAGTTGAAGCTTAACGTTGACGGTACTAACGACTATATGGTGAAGATTAATCCTGCACCAACAGTTGTTGATGGTAAATATATGTATGAGGCAGGTACTGGCGTACAACTCAATGCAACTGGTTACGAAGGTTTAGTGACATTCGGTAGTTGGAGTGATGGTGAGACCAATGCCAATAAGACTATCATGATGAACGACAATGTTACACTGACGGCTAACTATGATCATGTGGACATTCTTGCGGGCTGGGACTTCTACAAGGCAGGTAACAATGGCCGCAAAGCTGATTTCGCTGATGAAGATAACGAGGCTGCAGCTCTGACACTCGTCAACACCAGTGATGCTACCGATGTAAAGGGATGGCTCGACAAGAGTACTGTCGCTGCAGGAGGTTATGAAGGACTGGCAGGTGCTGCCGTTAACTGGACTGCGGGCTCAAGTAACGGTGACGTAGGTTACTACCACTGGCAGACAAAAATCAATGCACAGAACTACACAGATATCAATGTGCAGTTCCAGATGCTGTATAACTTCAACGCCTACCAGAGATACATCGCAGAGTACTCTCTCAATGGTACGGATTGGACAAGTTTTGGTTCACTTTCTATGACAAGAAGAACTGTCGCTTCATTCAGTCAAACCTTACCGGAGGCTTGTAACAACCAGGCAGAAGTCTATATACGCATGCGCGCCGACAAGACCTCAAACGTAGATCCTGTAGGCGAAAGCGCAGGTTCGGCATGGTCGGCTAACGACGGCAATACGTTGGGTATGTTCTTCATCACTGGTACAGCTAAGATTGTTGATGACGGCGTAGCTCCTGTACTTATATCTCATGTTCCAGCCAATGGTGCGGAAGGTGCTTCTGCTACCGGTAAGATTGTCCTGACATTCGATGAGAAGGTCAAGGTGGCTGATGGTGCTGTTGCTCAGCTCAATGACGTGAAGCTTACACCTGTCGTAAGTGGCAAGACTGTCACATTCGAGTATAAGGGTCTGGAGTATTCTACCAACTATACCTTCACTCTCGCAGGTAACTCTATCGCAGACCTCACAGATAATTATATGACAGAGGCCATTACTATCAACTTCACCACGATGACACGTCCTGTCGTTGCAAAGAAGATGTACGATGCAGTGGTTGACAATGTTGACGACTTGCTTGCAGCCATCAACGCAGCACAGTCTCGCTCAGACAAGAACGTGCGCTACCGCATCTTCGTCAAGAATGGTGAATACACAATACCTCTGAAGGGTACTATGAAGTCAGGTGCAGATAATCCTGACGGTTCTGGTAAATTTGAGGTAGAAGAATGTATCACATTTGTCACCACCCAGAACCTGTCACTTATCGGTGAAAGCCGCGATGGAGTGATTATCACCAACGGCATTGACAAGAATGAGACCTTCATATATGTGAATAGTAATGGTAAATATGTTAAGACCAGTAAGTATGACGGTATCGGCAAAAGTGATGTGTTCCAGATTGCTGGTAGTGACTATTACTTCCAAGACTTGACCATAGAGACTGGTATGGACGATGCTACAGGTCGTGACCTCGCCGTACATGACAAATCTACACGTACCATATATAAGAATACTGCGCTGCGTGGTTTCCAGGATACCTGGACATCAAACAACGACCAGGGTCTCTACTACTTCGAGGGTGGTTACCTGCGCGGACGTACCGACTATATGTGCGGTAAGGGTGATGCCTTCTTCAATGGTGTGGAACTGCGTCAGATTTCAGGCGGCTACGCTTCAGTTCCTTCGAAGCCAAAGAACTTGGGATGGGTTTACAAGGATTGCGTCATAAATGGTGAGGCAGCAGTAGTTGACTCTTACTATGGTACGGAGGTAACGGCAGCACAGGCCGACGGCAACTATACACTTGGTCGTCCATGGGGAAGTGGTTCACCTATTTCACTCTTCATCGACACCAAGATGAACGTAGTACCTTCCGCTATCGGTTGGAACGAAATGTCTGGCGGTTGGCCAGCACGCTTTGCGGAGTTCAACTCCATGACCTCTACTGGCAGCGTCATCGACCTCAGCGGACGTAAGACCACCTTCGGTGACGGTCATGCAAACAACCCAGTTCTCACAGCCGAGGAGGCACTCTACTACGGCAACATGAGCAATATGTTCGGTGACTGGGATCCAACTCTCCTCACAGAGCAGGCTCCTGCTGTTAAGAATGTTGTACTCGACGGCACCAACCTCACATGGGATGACAGCGACTATGCTCTGCTCTATGCTATCGTGAAGAACGGCAACGTAGTAGCATTCACCACAGAGAACAGCTTTGACATATCTGTTTTAACTTCACCTCGATCAGCCAAGGCTTCTTCTCTCAGCGCAGATGCTGCTGACGTATGGGCAGTACGTGCCGCTAATGAGATGGGTGGTCTTAACGAGGCTGTTGAGGCAACTCAGGCTGACGCTGTAAGCGAGGTTAAGGCAGAGGAAGTTGTCAAGGCTTCAAATGGTAAGATTTACAACGTTGCCGGTCAGGAGGTTTCTGCTTCTTACAAGGGCATCGTAATCATCGACGGCAAGAAGGTGATTAAGTAAATACTGACACGATATCTAACTACATAAAAAAGTCCCGCTTCACATTCGCTGTGGAGCGGGATTTTTTTTTATTATACCCTTGTCTCAGATTCCTTTGTCAGGGAATGCAGAAAACTGATTCTGCAATACCAGACACAAGTATCAATAACTCTTCTGCGGAATTATCAGGGCAAGCACTATGTAGAGTATCAAACCTGGGAAGGCAGCAGAAAAGAGTGACAACGCAACGTACGCCACGCGTATTACGGTTGGGTCAACATCCAGATACTCGGCTATGCCGCCACACACGCCACACAGCATTTTGTCGGTGGCTGATCTTGTAAGTCTTTTGTTCATAATTATAGGATTCTAAGTTATAGGTGGGTTCTAAAAATTCCCACGAGTTAAATTAATCAATTATATAAGTATCATTATGTCATATTTTTGTTTTCTTTCGGTGCAAACTGTTAACTACTGCGGTCACATAGCCCGCTATGCTCCCTTATCAGTTAACATTTTGCCCTCGAAACAAATTCAAAAATCTAACAGTGGGAATTATTAGAACCCACCTATACATTTCGTTTACCATTCATCATCGTCGCTGTCGGTGGCACCGCCCCACAGGTCTATCGCCACACTGTCGGTAAGCTCGTCCATCTCTCCCGTATTGTCGGTCATTTGTGAATCGTCCGTATCATCCGACTGTTCGTAGTCGTCTGTCGTGATGCTGATGTTCTTAGCCTTCAGCTGATCAAATCCCTCTATAACCGATACTACCGTCCAACCTAACATCAGCAACCATACCACAAGCGATATGCACGTAGTGGCAGCACCAAACCTACCTGTGCGAAGCTTCTTCACTATCAGCATTACAGGTATGGCAAACACGAGGACGACCGCTACTATAGCCGATATGAACATCCAACCTTCATTGGCAAATAGGTAGCCCATGTTACTTCTGAGGGTCTGCAACATTCCGTCACCAAACCACAAACCATTTGCAAGCACGAAGGCTATCAGCAGCATAATCAGCGGGAAGAGGAACACTACGAGGACACAAACCAACAGTATGGTAAGACATCCGCTGCCATTACTTGTCTGCACCACCTTTTGCTTCTTCTCCGACGTCTCACGAAGTATCTCCTCGTTGATGTTCTCCGGTGTCACCTCGCAACCTTTCATACGCAGGTTGTCTTCCGGTGTCTTTGCCAAAGGAACGACAAGGGCAAGCAACAGGTAGGTTATGAAGAACAAACCGAAGGCACCACTCCCTGAGAAACCTATCATACTTAACACCGCATCAAGTGCAAAGGGAAGGAACACGAAGGCAAGGCGCCACAAGGTAGAGTCTCCCATGCCTGTATATTCTGCCAGTCCGGAGCACACGCCAGCAATCTTCTTATCGTCGCCGTTGCGGTACAGTCTGCGTCCTCTCACGTTATTCCTTACCTTTTCGGCAAAGCTTTCATGCGTCTCTGTCTTCACCTCCTCATACTCTGCATCCTGGGGTTCGCCACTCTCGGCAGTGCTGCCAGCATCCGCTGCATCGTCTATCTCCTGCGGATTACCTATCTTGGCAATTATCTCCTTCACGGTCTCGATATCGACCGCCACCATACCCTCGTTTTTCTTCTGCCACAGCAGTTCTGCCACGCGGTGCTCTATGTCGTCGGCAATCTCCTCGCCCCCATCCTGGTGAGCGAAATATCTTTTCATGCTGTCCAGATAGCGCTCCAGCAGCATATAGGCATCATCGTCTATGTTATACAACGTACCGAAAAGGTTTATCTGTATGTTCTTTTTCATCACTTATAATACTTTTTTTAATGCATAATGCATAATTCATAATGAATAATGAATAATGAATAATGAATAATGAATAATGAATAATGAATAATTTTTAATGCATCGCTCTTAATTTTTCACTTTTCACTCTTCACTTTTCACTCTTAATTCGGCAGATACATTCCCTTCAGCTTATCCACCGTATTGGTCAGTTCGTTCCAGCTTGCATCCATCTGCCTCAGTGCCTCCTCACCGTCCATTGTCAGCGCATAGTACTTTCGCGGCGGTCCCTGCGTACTCTCCTTCCACTCATATTTCAGCAGCATATCCTTCTTCAGGCGGTTCAACAAGGGATAGAGCGTGCCCTCAACCACTATCATGTCAGCCATCTTCAGACGCGTTATTATATCGTTGGCATAACACGGGCAATGCCTGAGCAGCAGCATGACGCAATACTCCAACATGCCTTTCCTCATTTGCGATTTAGAATTGTCTGTGTTCATTTTCTGTTTCTTTTAAGGTGGGTTCTATTAATTCCCATCATGGATGATTTATCATTATCACGGTGCAAAGATAAATATATTTACAGTACCATGCAATACAAGTTACTATAAAAATGATATTATTTTACAATATTTAACTTTTACGGCGTATATCCGTGCACTATGGGCATTTGGGCAAAAACTGTAATTTGTATCAAGTGGGCACAAAAAAAGCCCCTTTGCAACGCTTTTACTCTCAATGCGTTGCAAAGGGGAGTGTAATCTGATAGCTTTTAGGCTGTAATTTGATAGCTTTTACCGTGTAAAAGCTATCAAATTACAAGGTAAAATGAATGATATTACGCTGCAAAATCAGCCAACTGTAAAATTGTACCTTTACGACATTACTCATTGACCACTCCTATGCAGCAGGTGTGGTGCATGAAGAAGTCGGCACTTACGAGGCACGTTCCGTTGTTGCCCCACCCTTTTCCGTAAGAGTTACGGCAGAGGAAGCGCGGATATCCTTCCTTGCTCTTCGTTATGCCGATGATAGCCATGGCATGGTCGGAGTTCACACCGCCGGCGGCAGGATTCTTCTTCTTGCCATACTCCCAATATACGGGATGGCCCTTGCGCAGCGACCTGACGGTCTTGTGCAGCAGCGAGTCCATAGGCAGGTTGGTATATTCGTGTCCGTTCTGGTTATCGGGCACCTCAAGGGCTATGCGTTCTCCCCACTTGTGATAGTTCACGCTGGAGTAGAACTGCCAATTCTGGTCATACATTATGCTCTCGGCAAACTGCAACGGTGTATAGCGCATGGAGAGGTAATAGAAGCCACTGTTGACGTCGGCAAACAGCGACTCGTCTGTCGGCACACCTTCCTTAGTAGTGGCTGTGGGCCTTGAGATGGTGAAGTGTGGCATACACTCATACATGCTGTCGTGCAGCGAATGCAGCGACGTAGCGGTCTTTGCCAGCATGGTGAGTTTTCTCGTCAGTACGCTGCCCGATGCTATGTAGGAGCGCTCATGGCTATATGGCACGAGTCCGTAGATGCTGATAAGGCGTAGTGCCTCCGGACCTACTCCTCGTATGCTGAATCCTTCACGAGGATCAGCAGTCGGCGATGCCACGTCGCCACCATCTCTCATCTTCATATACAGACGCAGTGTCTGTTCCTGCATGGCATGCGACAAGAGCCAATGGCGTGACAACGCCACGCTGTCGCCCTTCAGCATCTGTTCCTGCTCTATACAGACACACATGGCATAGATCCAGCAACTCGATGTCTGCCCCTGGTCGTACAGCGACGCATTGTCGCTGCCCGTATCAGCCAGGGCAGGCACATCGTCGTTGCCATTACGCGTGCAGGCTGTAATCAGCAACAGACAAAACAATATTTCTGCTAAGTGTCTCGTTTCTTTAAATTGTGTCGTTAAGGAACTCCCTCCCTCACATTGAGGACTGGGGGGTCCGTTTGCCTAACTGTGCACCAGCTTCAGCAGTTCTTCGCCGGTGAGCTTGTAGCTCATGTCGGTGCTTTCGAGTATGTTCTCAACAAGTTCGCGCTTTTGCTCATGCATGCGCTGTATCTTCTCCTCTATGGTGCCTTCGGCTATGAGGTGATACACGGTTACCGCCTGCTTCTGACCTATACGGTGCGCACGGTCAGTAGCCTGTGCCTCTATGGCAGGGTTCCACCATGGGTCCATGTGTATGACATAGTTTGCATGCGTCAGGTTCAATCCAAGTCCGCCTGCCTTCAGCGATATCAGGAATACCGGACATTCACCAGCCTGGAATTTCTCTACAAGCCTTTGGCGCTCCTTTATAGGCACCGAGCCGTCTATGTATAAATAAGGTATAGAGGCTTCGTCGAGTGCCTTCTTTATAAGCGACAGATACGAGGTGAACTGCGAGAATACCAACACACCGCCGTTCTTTTCCTTCTTCGACTTGCCAGATTTCTTGCTGCCGTCTGCCTCATTGAGACCTTCGAGCACGGTAGAGAGCAATTCCACCAATGCAATTATCTTCGAGCTCTGCTTTTTTCCTGCTCCCTTCTTGCCTTCCTCTATCAGCCTTATATCGCATGCGCACTGCCTCAGACGGGTTATCTCTGCCAGGGTGGTCATCGACACCTTACCGTCTTTCTCAGCCAGAAGCATAGCCTCAGCTCTTTGGCGAAGTGCCTCATATACCAGTCGCTCATCATCCGACAGGTCAACGTGCTGATATATCTCTTCCTTCTCCGGCAGTTCCTTAGCTACCTTATCCTTGGTACGGCGCAGCATGAACGGCTTTACGAGTCGGTCAAGTTCATGCTGAACCTCCTTGTCGCCATCCTGTTCTATCGGAATTATGAAGCGACGGTTGAAATCGTCGAACTTGCCCAGCAGTCCCGGATTGACGAATTGGAACAGATTCCACAACTCACCCAGATGATTCTGCACCGGCGTACCGGTAAGCATCACGCGGTTCTTGCTCTTCAGCTGCATAGCCACGGCAGAAGTCTTTGCACCGCGGTTCTTTACTATATGAGCCTCATCAAGGCAGATGGTGGTCCACTGCTTCGTGGTGATATCGTCTTTCACGCTCAGCAGCAGTCCATAGGTGGTTACCACCACGTCGCCAGCCTGTGCCTTCTTTATTGCCTCGGTACGGTCAGGGGCAAAGTTAAGCATTATGATATTGAGCGACGGAGCAAACTTGTCGAACTCAGTCTTCCAGTTTGGAGCCACCGATGCCGGTGCTATGACGAGCGACGGGCCTTCTTCTGCCTTTGACAGCAGGAAGGTGATGGTCTGTATGGTCTTACCAAGACCCATATCGTCGGCGAGCAATGCGCCTGCCCCCCACTTGTTAAGTCGCGACATCCACTGGTAGCCGTCTTTCTGATATTCGCGCAACGTAGCGTTGAGGTTCTTTGGCACGTCAGGCGAATATTTGCTTGACTCCTTGATGCTCTTGCGTATCTGCTTCACCTCTTCGTCTTCGCTGAGCAGCAGTTCACCATTGGTTACGTCGCTTCCGAGCAATGCCACAGAGAACGGCGACATAATCAGCTTGCCCTTTGAGCGCGAAGCTATGGTGCTGAGCTGCTTCAGCTGCTTGCGAAGCTTGTCGCTTAGTGCCAGGAACTCGCCCTCGCTAAGCTTGATGTAGCGACCGCGCGACTGACTGGCAAGGTCAAGCAGCTGTGCCATGGTCAGAACCTTGCCTTGGTCTATCTCCACGCTGCCCTCTATCTCAAACCATCCGTTCTCATTCTTCTTTATGGCACCGTTCCATGATGTAGATGTCTGCCTTTGCTTTATCCTGAGACTTGCGCCCTCAGGCCACTCACACGTAATGATATCGGAGTGGCCCTGTGCAAATTCAAGCAACGGAAGGAGATCGTAGGCATCTACCTCTGTCATGGCATCTTTCGCCATGTTCTTATTTATGGCAGGCAAGGTGCTGTTTGCTTCCTTGAATACTTCAAGATAGTCTGCTTCCTGTTTCAGATCTCGCTGCACACGTGTCCTGCCTTCTATGGTCTCACCATTCTCATCAGTCCACCGTCCGCTGTCAACGATTACCTCATTGCCCTGACCTGGCACGCATCTTACGCTACCGCCTTCAAGCGGTCGCACGAACAGACCTACCACATAGTGCTCGCGATCCGTAGGGCGCATCTGCATAATAAGTTGTGAGGAGCCTGCCACTATAGGCAGTGTACTGCCGCCCTCTATAAGGTCGCTGTTGACCTCCACCTTGCCGCCAAGGCTGTTAAGGAACTCGCGCAGCTGCGCCTCTGCCTCATCAGGGAAATATCCTAGTGAGAGCAGTCGGCTGTAGTACGGCCGCTGCGCATCGTCTATGCGTATAAAGTTGATTGATGCAGCCCCCCTGTGGGTTATCACCAATGGCTCTTCCACCTTGTCGGCAGGCACGTTGCTGACTATATGGTAGCCGTCCATGGTGTGCTCAAGCGTAAGATACGGCATCTCTTCCGTAACCTGCACAAGGGTGTACGGGGCATAGTGGCCTACGTAGAGCCTGCTCTCCTTAGTCATCTCTGGCAATACATACTCCAGCCGAACATCACCTGGGTAAGCCCTGCTTTGGCTAACCTTCATGGATATGCGATGGTCTGCAGCATCCATGCCCTCCAAGGAGCCGTCTACAAATTCATAGAACTTGATGTTCTTGCCTGCACTCCAGTTACCATTCTTCAATATTGTCTGGATACGGGGATTGGCATAGGTATCATTGATGTCACGCATGAAATATGCTACACGCACGTCTTTCTTTACTGCCTCTGCATCACCATTGCCACCAGTGGAGAGGTTCATGAGGTCGTCAAGTACATTCTCCCATTCCTGCTTATGGTATATGGTAGATAGTATTCCCTGCTTGCCATACGCTTTGTCAAGTTCCTCTGCATTGTCAGGCATTTTGTACTTGCGCATCTCCTGCTTGTAGATGCTCCATCGTGGCATGGCAGCAGACACACCGTCGCCATAGGCTTTCTGCACGAGGCTGACCTTGCCAAGATAGTAGCACATCAAGACTGCCTGCACTCTGTCTATGCGCTCAGGGCTTTCCAGGGCATGGCTTAGTTCTCTTTCTATGCTTTTGTCGTTGTCGCCATAAGACAGTATGGTATATAGGAGGCGTGCAGAGCTTGTCAAGTCATTCGATGCACGGGTTATTCCTGCGCACTTCCTCTTGCCATCCTCTGTCCCTGTCTTGAATGCTATGAGCAGGTAGAAGAAATTTGCCGACGCCAACGCAAGGTAGCTGCGCGATGACACAATGAAACTACGGATGTTGCTCTGCTTGTTATTCAGAGCCACAGCCTTCTTGAAATGCTCCAGCGACTGTACGTAGTTTCCTTTGTAAGCCTCGTGCAGTCCGGCAATGATGCGATGGTTCTTGTTGTTGGCATAGAGGTCCTGCGGAATTACGCCGTATGCCATGTAGGCATATAAATCCAAGAGGCATAGCAGGCGCAGTGTCTTGCTGTCTTCATTGCTCCTAAGCTTGAAACTGCTTACCAGCGATTTCAGATAGTCCACGTCTATCAGTTTTTCTTGCGTGAATATCCTTACGATGTAATCATTCAGCAAATCAAAGAAATCATCTGAGTCGAAATTAAGCAATATGGGAGCAAAGCGAGGGTCGCATACGATTGGTATGAAACACTCCTTATCGGCCACTGCATCTCTGTAATAATGGATTGGGGCTTCGTCATTGAAGTCATTGGTGATAAACTCCCACAACAAGCGTTGTGTATCGGTAGGTTCAAGTTTCTTTGCTGCATCAAGCACCTTTAATGTCAAATCCTTTTTCTGTTCTTTCAGAAAAAGCATAACGGGTATCATGTGCTTGCTCGCTATAGTATAGTCGTAGGAGTCTGTACGCCAGTTATAGGTCTTCGCTTCGATTATGTATGCATCCCTTAACGGCTTCACATAAGCCTTAAGGTCACTCAACGAACGTCCTAACAAGTTCTCCATCACGCTTTTCAACTTGCGCGGCTGTATCTCCTGCGTGTCGAAAAGCGTATATATTGCTAACAACATTAAGACATTATCGCTAAATTTCTCGTACATAACCATATTTTATATTGTGACTATAAATATATTATCTGGCATCATATCCTCTGAAACTAAACGCTGTATGCCAGGGCATATGCCTTGATGCGCTTAACCATGGCGAGCAGTCCGTTGGAGCGTGTTGGCGAGAGGTGCTCTTTCAGTCCTATCTCTTCTATAAAGTACAGGTCTGCATCGAGTATCTCCTTCGGTGTATGGTCGGTCAGCACTCGTATGAGCAGGGCTACGATGCCCTTCACGATGAGGGCGTCGCTCTCGGCAGAAAAGTGCAGAGTGCCGTCCTCCTGCTTGTCGCACTGCACCCACACGCGGCTCTGACAACCGTCGATGAGGTTTTGTTCTGTCTTATACTCGTCAGCCAATGGCTCTTGCTCTGAACCAAGGTCGATGAGCATCTGGTAACGGTCCATCCAGTCATCAAGACCGCTGAACTCTTCTATTACTTCGTCTTGTATCTCGTTTATTGTCATATTCTCTTAAGATTGAAAAATTCTTTGCAAGACCTCCACGAAGTGCCTGAGCACCTATGGAGCGCAAGAAAGCGTCGCAAGCGCCGAACGGAAGAATTGAGGTCGGATATTATGATTATTTCAAAGTTCCCAGCTTGTCAAGTACTGAGAAAGGATCTTTCTTGAAAGTCTTATACACGAAATCGTCGCTCTTGATATACTCAAACATCTTTGGGAAGCGCTCAAAGCACTTAGCTATCCATTTTCTCTGACCTGTAGCAAGACTGTTCTTGCCGTAGTCTGTATAGTATGGTATCACTGTTTCATCACCCTCCAGGCAGTAGCAGTACAGCACGTGGATCTCATTTCGATGCCAGCCTAGGCTCCATGCAGCGAAATCAAGAGCTTCTGTTTGACAGGCAAAGCCCAGGATGCCTTTCTTATGATAGTCTATCGGAAAGAGCGTACGCTTTGATCCATGCTTGAGGTTCCTAGGCCAAGTGAGATCCTTAAGAATGTAAAGCGACTTGAACACTTTTTTCGTTCCATCTTCAAAGGTGCATGTTATCTCCTTCACCTCATCAGCGGTATATACATTTCCTTTGCCTTCAGGTGTGTCGGCTATAGAAACGCTGTAGATATTGTACATATGGTCATTACCATAAGATATCTCTTTTGTCTTTCCGTCAACGATATATCCTGTTATCTTCTTGCCATCAAACAGTGTTGCCGTGCATTTTACTGCCAAGGGCTCCTTCTCTTTTTTCTTGGCTGCGTTGCTGACGATGCATGGCACAAGCAGCAGCAATACTACTAATGATACCTTTTTAAAAAATGCTAAAACCATTGTTCTATATATTGTTTATGTTTATTTTAGTTGTTTCTGTGTATGTGTCCGACCTCAATTCTTCCGCTCGGCGCTTGCGACGCTTTGCTTTGCAAAGAATTCTTCAATTTTTAAATTTTTATTTTTCAATTCTTCAATTCTTCCGCTCGGCGCTTGCGACGCTTTGCTTTGCAAAGAATTCTTCAACTCTTCAATTTTAATTACGAACACCTTGTCGTTAGGCCTTACCTTATCGGGCACCTTGATGCTTATGCGCTGGCCCTTGGTGGCTTGCTCTACAGGTTTCAGGTCATAGCGTATCTCATCCACCTCGTCGATATACATCGCTCCGGTGGTGGTGCCGGTGAAGAGCAGTTTGTCGCCCACCTTGATGTCGTGAGCCTCAACCTGTATCTCTGCCACGCCAATCTTTGAGAAGTATTTTATCACCTTGGCGGAATATACCTTCTTCTCGGTTGCCTTCGAACCGTATGAGTCGTTCCACTCGCCCAAGGTCTGGCCTTGATAATATCCGTCCCAGAAACCACGGTTGAAGACGCGGGCGAGCCTTTCGTCCCACTTGTCCTTAGCCTCTTCGGTAAACTGCTTTGGCTCCTGCGGCTGCTCCTGGTCGTGGAGCACGGCACTGATGGCTTCCTTATAGCAGCGCACCACGGTGTCAACATACTCTGCTCCGCGTGCCCTGCCTTCTATCTTGAACACCCTGACACCTGCCGTCATCATCTTGTCGATGAAGCGTATGGTCTTGAGGTCCTTTGGCGACATGATGTACTTATTGTCAACAAGCAGTTCGTTGCCTGTCTCCACGTCTTCCACCCGGTATGCCCTGCGACATATCTGCACACACTCGCCGCGGTTGGCAGAGCGTCCCATGTTGTGAAGCGACAGGTAGCACTTGCCCGAGATAGCCATGCACAGCGCACCGTGACAGAACATCTCTATGCGGATAGGCTGCCCAGAAGGTCCGCAGATGCCTTCCTTCACAGCCTGTTCGTGAATGACCTGCACCTGGTCCATGCGCAACTCACGCGCCAGCACTACCACGTCGGCAAACTGCGCGTAGAACCTGAGCGCCTCAATGTTTGAAATATTAAGCTGAGTGGAGAGATGCACTTCCTGCCCTACCTCACGGCAATACATCATCACAGCCACGTCAGAGGCTATGACGGCAGAGATGCTTGCCTCCTTGGCAGCATCAATGATTTCGCGCATCTGCTCAAGGTCTTCACCATATATCACGGTGTTGACCGTCAGGTAGCTCTTTATTCCGTGCTCAGCACACGTAGCCGCAATCTCCTTCAAGTCGTCAATGGTGAAGGTAGATGCAGAGTGAGCACGCATGTTAAGTTTCTCTATACCAAAGTATATAGAGTTAGCTCCTGCGTTTATGGCAGCAGCAAACGACTCTCTCGAGCCTACCGGTGCCATTATCTCAAAATCTTGTTTTTTCATCATTCTGCAAAGATAGTGATTTTCCGTCACCTGACAAAATTTTTCAACAGAAAACTTTCCCATCCCTAATCTTTCTTGACTGAAAGAAGATATCAGCGCAGATACATACAGATTGATTCATAAATAAAACCGCCCTGCCATACATAGGTATGACAGGACGGTTGATTTATTTTCTTATTAGGTGGGTTCTAATAATTCCCACTGTCAGATTTTTGAATTTATTTCGAGGGCAAAATGTTAGCTGATAAGGGAGCATAGCGGGCTATGTGACCGCAGAAGTTAACAGTTTGCACCGAAAGAAAACAA
>JAEEGH010016606.1_pt1 | contig 15811 bp, 12 predicted proteins | sample 9134181 | NCBI WGS metagenome assembly JAEEGH01 (sample SAMN16246544, study PRJNA631951) | gut metagenome | biome: gut microbiome; feature: rumen; material: DP-attached | host: Bos | place: Iran: Karaj | collected 2018-10
TAGGAGGTAATTTTATAAATAAATGTTTAACTAAAATGAGGGCAAAGCCCCAGATTATTGAGATGGAAAATCGTAAGTTTGATGAGAAACGGGAGTCGGAGATCGTCTATTCCCGTTCGGTGAAGGCAGGTAAGCGTATCTATTACCTCGACGTCAAGAAAGACCGTACAGGTGACCACTACCTGTGTATCACGGAGAGTAAGAAACGAGTGGTGGGTGAGGAAGCCCCGCAATTTGAGAAGCACAAACTCTTCCTCTACAAAGAGGATTTCGCACACTTCTGCGAAGGACTGGAGGATGTCATTGCTTATGTTAAGGGACAAGTCGGCGAGATTGAGGCACGCCGCGAGTGGGCTCCCGAAGAGGCAGACAAGTCCGCTGAAGCTGAAACGAAAACTGCTGAGAATGCCCAGGCACCCGAAGTCGCTGACGAGGCTGCTGATGAGCCCGCAGAAAAAAAACGCGGTCTGCTCGGCCGCCTGATCGGTAAGGATTAAACTAATCTGTAAGGATTAAAAAATAAATAGTCGGGAACGTTCCCGACTATTTTTGTCTATTTTAATCAATACTTACATACGTGTATTCACTCCAGGCTGCCGATATCCACGAGATGGTTGACGATGGCATAGATCGTCAGTCCGGCGGAAGAATGGATGTTCAGCTTGCTGGTGATGTGCTTGCGGTGAGAGATAACCGTGTGTGTGGAGATGTGTAGGACGTTGGCAATCTCCTTATAACTTAATCCTTTGACTATCTGTACCAACACGTCCCGTTCGCGGGCACTCAGTTCTTCTTGCGCGTCTTTGAGCGCAGCTGTCTTTTGTTTTTGGATGTAGCGGTCTTTTTTCCGTATCAGTGCCGGACGCAGGATGTCGTCCTCAATGGCACAATGATCGGAAAAGTCGTGCTCGGTATGCCATATGTCACTCATCACACTGATAAGTGTGTAGGTGACCGTCCCCTCTGTAGAGGTTGGGGTTGTCGGATAGTATTTGATAATCAGGTTCTTTATCTCGGACAGCTTGTCCGTTATTCGTTGGTCGTCGTGCTCGTGTTCGTCATAACGGCCTTCATTCTCATGTTGTATATGCGTGCGTATCTCGTCAACAAACTCGTCATAGCAGCGTAAGATCAGCCCGGGAATCTTCGTTGTCGGGTCGGCGGGGATGATTGCTTCGATGAGTGAGCGTCGCAGGCGTGGCAGACGGAAATCCAGAAAATACGTGTGGGCATTATGCAGGTATCGTTGCAGCGTGGGGATGTCGATGTCAGCAGGCAGAGCGCGTAACTTAAATACCTTGTAATTAACGACAGCGAGGAACGTAGGCGTGTGCACGCCGTGTGAGTCACACACTTGTTCGATAGTCTGTTCGCCGACTCCCATCTCCAGTCCGAAACGGCTGATGATCTGTATGGCGTCCTCCTCGTGCGACATGAGATCGCATATTTTGTCACTGGCTTTGTACATTATTTTATAGATTTGCGGGTACAAAGTTAGTGATTTTTTTGCACATTTGCAAGGCACAGATGCAAAATCCCTACAAATGGGGATATGTGTTTCATGTGTAACAAGGCGAAAAAAGGCTATAGCACGCTTGCGTTACCAAAAATTGGGGATAGCGGATAAACCGTAGCAATGCTTGTCATTCTCTCAAAAATCCCAGCATTAGGGGATTGCGAAAGTCGAAAAAAAATCGTAACTTTGCAATACAAATAAGATGAATACCGAATAACGAAAAGCGGAAGGATAATAATCATATGAAAAAACATATACTTGCTATATTGTTGCTGATTATATGCGCGTTAGCTACACGTGCGGAAGACTCGATAAAGGTGAGTGCTGCCGACCTGCAGGCACTGATACAGCGGGTTGAGCGGTTGGAGCGCAAAGACAGTGTATCCCCAAAATCGGTTAGTGTTGATGCCATGACAGGCGCTACGCAACGCAAGGATTCCATGAAGGCCAAAAGACGAGGCAAGTTTACCATCGGCGGGTACGGAGAAATCACTGCAAAGCATTGCTTCTACAGCAATAATTATCTGCGCTACGGCAAGAATCCCGAGAAGTATGCCAATGACCATTATGGCGAGTTTGATCTGCCACATGTGGTTATCTATCTCGGCTACGACTTCGGCAGAGGCTGGAGTATAGGCACGGAGATTGAATTTGAACATGGTGGCACAGAATCGGCAGTGGAGATTGAAGAGGAAGAAGGCGGTGAGTATGAGAGTGAGATAGAACGTGGCGGCGAGGTTGCACTGGAGCAGTTTTGGGTGCAGAAGATGTTCAACCGATACGCAATACTGCGTGCCGGCATGCAGGTTATACCTGTAGGCGGACTGAACGCACATCATGAGTCAACGGAGTATTTTGGCGTTTACCGGAACGAGGGCGAGTTCACCATCATGCCGAGCACATGGCATGAAGTGGCATTGACGTTCATGGGCTCGACGCCCGGAGGATGGCACTATCAGGCGATGTTCCTGCCCGGTCTGGATAGCGACCGCTTCAATCGTAAGAACTGGATCAAGCCCGGTACAGGCAGTCCGTATGAGTTCAAGCTTGCGAACGTGTTTGCCGGAGCGGCACGCGTGGATTATACGGGTGTCAAGGGATTACGTCTGAGCCTGAGCGGCTATTGTGGCAATTCGTTCAGGAACACGCTGAGCAAGACTAATGCCGAGTTGGACCAGAGTGCGTACAAGGATGTGAAAGGTACGGTCACGATCGGCGCGTTCGACTTCGCGTACAAAGACCACGGCGTGATTGTTCGCGGTGACTTCACCTACGGTCATCTGAGCGACGCAGCTGCAATCACGCAGTACAATATATCTATGCGCAAAGGATCTGTGTCAAGCAAACAATGGGTGGCAAGCGATGCACTGGCTGCTGGGATTGAGGCCGGCTATGACTTCTTCAGTCTCAACCGGGCTCTGGTTGCCAAGCAACAACAGTTCTATGTGTTCGGACGGTACGATTATTACGATTCGATGTTCCGCTACGACGGCAAACCGACGGACATGTACGCGTGGTGCGGCAGCCAGCGCCTAGCAGCAGGCATCAATTATTTCCCGATTCCGCAGGTAGCCGTGAAGGCGGAGTTCTCGTACGGAATATTGAAACCGGGTACGCGCGCAGATGGTACGCGCGGGAAGTTGTATAACGACGAGCCGCAGATTGCCGTCGGAATAGTATATGCTGGATTTTATCAATTATAAAAACAATAACGAATTATGAAAAAGAATGTATCACTATTTACCTTTGTATTCTTTGGAATACTGGGAACCCTTGTCAGTTGCAAGAGCGGAGGCACAGATGTCACCTCCGACAAGGAAGCGGCGTTGCAACAGGCTGTGACGCCGTACGTGCAGAACACGGTAGTAGCCACCTATAGTGCAATGGCTGATGCCGCACTGGTGTTACTCGATCAAACCAAACAAATCCTCGACAAGGTTGAGAAGAGTGAGGATTACACCCAACTGATGAAGGATGCCGATGCATCATGGCGTCTGATGCGCAAGCATTGGGAGCAGAGCGAGGCATTCCTGTACGGACCTGCGGCAGCGCACACCATCGATCCACACATTGACAGTTGGCCGTTGGACTTCAATGCGATGAACGCGTTGCTGCACAACGAGGAGCAGATGAAGCAGATCGAGGAAGAGGGAGGCGCTTATGTAGGAGATAAACTCGGCTACGCACTGAAGGGATTCCACGCGGCTGAGTATCTGCTGTTTGAGAGCATCGAGAAAGACGGTCGTGCCGTAGGTACGGGCAAACCGCATGCAACGAACCTCACGCACGCCGAAGCGGTGTATCTGCTCGGTATCGTTGAAGACCTGACGCAGCAGGCAATCTTGTTAGAGTACTGCTGGGCAGGCGAAGTGAGTGCTGCCAAAATGAAGATTCTCGAGGACGGCGAAGTCGATACCTACGAGGACAAGTACGGCTGGCAGATGATCAATGCCGGCAAGCCTGGCTCAACCTATCTGACCTATCAGGAGGTAGCCGAGGAGATCGTAGCAGGCTGCGTGGATATAGCCGGCGAGGTGGCTGACCTGAAGATGGGTAACCCCTACATCAGCAGCACGCCCGACGAGCGCGATTATATAGAGTCGCCGTATAGCTGCACCTCAACGATCGACTTTGCAGATAACATTCGTTCTATCCAACACTCCTACTGCGGCGCGTTGGCGGGTGATCACTCGGTGTCGAACTATGTGAATCGTCAAAATCCTGAACTCGATGCTAAGGTGCACAAAGCCATTGAGGAGGCTATTGCCGCAATTGAGGCTATCGACGATTTCGAGAACACAGCGAAAGGCAATCCGCAAGTGAAAACCGCCATCGAGAAGGTGTCGGCACTGGAGCAGGTACTTGACGATGAAGTATTACCATTATTAAGCAAGTAATAGTATGAAGAAAGAATTGATGATGATTGCACTTGCAGCAGTGGCATTGACCGGCTGCAAGAACGGTGGCGGTGAGCAGCCGCAGGGTGATGATAAGCCCGAATGGTACTACACCGGCGGTAAGTTAGGCACGACGGAGAACCTGAGTTCGATGACCTTCCGTCAACCGACACCTGCTACAGAAGATGCCGGTCTTGGTGCTATGTTCGCCCAAGGCGACAATATCGCAGAGAAAGACTTTGTGACCAACGCAACCGGTCGTCAGCACGGCCTGGGACCTGTGTATGTGCGCTCGTCATGTCAGCACTGCCACCCGAACTACTCGCACGGAACGAGTGTGCCTGAAGGTACGTACAACGCCAAAGACCAAGGCAACGGCACTTTGCTTGTAGTTATCAATCCTGCCACACAGGCGTATGTGCCATGGCTCGCAGGTATGCCACAACTGTTCGGTGCCGCACCATTCAAAGCTCCACTCGACCCGAATCAGATTACCGTTACGTGGAAAAACGCAACTGACGAGCACGGCAACCAGTTTGCCGATGGCGAGAAGTACGAGTTGCGTTATCCAGAAGTAACGATGCCGAATACGGCTGTGTATGTGTATAATCAAGGCTACCGTGATCCGGACGGCTTGTTGGAGACGCAAGGCTACGAAGTCAAACTGGAGAATACGATCGGTGTGTATGGCTCGGGACTGCTTGATGCTATTCCAGACCAAGACATCATTGATCAGTACGCCAAAGAGGCAGCGGACGGCAAACTTAAGAACGGTCTGAACCCTGCATTCTGGGACGGCGGATTCCAGACGAGCGGCTACTACAAGAACGATCCGCAGTGGGGACCGAAACGTTTCACGTATGCTCTCACCCGCGGGCCGATCATGGATGCAGCCGGCGCAAACGCCATCTGGAACATCACGAATGTCACTCGCAGCGATCGCAGATATCATTACTTGGATCTGAATGGCACGATCTATGCCGAGTACGCATCCAAAGATCCGGAAGTACAGGAGGCATTCGGCACTCAGGAAGAGATATACAACTACCTGACGAGCAAGCAGTTGCCTGCCGAAATGACCGATGAAGAGTTCACACAAGTCATGGTCTGGCACCGCGGTCTGGCTGTACCGGCTGCACGTAACGTCAACGACGAGAAAGTGTTGAAGGGAAAGGAATTGTTCACACAGATAGGCTGCGACTATTGCCATCGTCCGACATGGACTACAGGCGCGGATGAGGTGCGTGACCCGAACCATTTCCCAGTTACCGCTTCTATGCCTCGTTACCCGAACCAGAAGATCTGGCCTTATACAGACATGGTTCAACACAAGCTGTGCATGGAGAATGACATCCGCACCGGTTGGTGCCGTACGACACCGCTTTGGGGACGTGGCCTGCACAAGAAAGCCACCGGGGATGCCTATGAGGCGCGCTTGCACGATACCCGTGCACGCAATGTGATAGAAGCTATCATGTGGCACGGTTACAGTTCTGAGTCCGATGCCTACTGGCCCACACAGCAGTTCTATAAACTGAACAAAGAAGACAGAGATGCTATCGTTGCTTTCATCAATGCGATATAAACCTGTAACCTTATTGTTGCACATAGCCCTCGCGACCATCGTCGTGGGGGCTTGTGTGACGCATTTCTTCGGCAGGCAAGGCGAAATACATGTACGCGCAGATAAGGCAGAGCGTGTACCTGATTCGCAGATCAGCCTGTTTCTGTGGGATTTTCGGATCGTCAGTGACGAAAAAGGTAACCCTGTGGATTTTATCTCCGAACTGAGGATGATAGACAGAAGCGTAGCCCCGCAGCACAGTGCCCTGAGTGTTGACGAAGGCATAGTAAGGATGAACAAACCGCTCAGATATCATGGCTACCGTTTCTGTCAATCGGACTACGACAGCGATCAGGCAGGTGTCGTGCTCGCGTATAACTACGATCCGTGGGGCATTGCCATTACCTACACCGGCTACGCGATGTTGCTGGTGGCGATGATAGCGTTCTTTTTCCAACGGCGCACACGTTTCCGCGCACTCTTTCATCGCCTCACTACGCAGTGGTCGCGCAGCAGGGCGGTTGCGCTGCTTTCTGCGTTAGCGGTCTTGATCGTTGTTCTTGCCATCGTCATGACGAAGGTGGTGACGCCCAAACCGCCATTGCAACCGGTGCTGCAGACGCCGCTGTTGGGAATACACGTTTCGGTGATTATGCTTGCCTACACATTGTTTGCGGTGATGATGATCAACGGATTGCTTGGTTTGTGCTTGCCTCGCCGTCGCGAACGACTTATGTGCTTGTCGCAACTGCTGCTGTATCCGGCACTGTTCTGCCTCACGGCAGGAATATTCCTCGGTGCTGTCTGGGCGAATATGTCATGGGGTAGGTATTGGGGCTGGGACCCGAAGGAGACATGGGCACTCATCACCATGCTCGTCTATGCTGCATTGCTTCATTGGCCGTGGCTCGCGGGGAAGATGCAAAAAGAAACAGCCCAAACCGTTTACCACGTGGCTGCCATCGTGGCGTTCATGTTTGTTCTGTTCACGTATTTCGGAGTGACATATCTGCTTGGCGGGCTGCACTCCTATGCAAGTTAGCCGAGTAATGCGTAGGCCTCTCAGCGTATCACTTCCAGAATCTGTTCGGCAATCTGCTGTTTGGATGCGAGCGGCAATCTGACTGCTGACTGCTGATCGCTGATCGCTGACTTCTTATACACCGTCACACTGTTCGTGTCCGTGCCAAAGCCTGCTCCGGCTTCACGCAAGGAGTTCATGACGATGAAGTCAAGATGCTTGGATTGCAGTTTCTTAAGCGCATTCTGCTGCTCGTTGTCCGTTTCAAGAGCAAAGCCTACAAGGGTTTGGTCGGGGCGTTTGCTCTCGCCTAAGGCGCGAGCTATGTCCTTGGTTTCAGTCAGAGCTATGCTGTCAGTAAGATCCTGCCCTTTTTTCATTTTGTGGTCAGCCACTGTGGCGGGTGTCATGTCGGCTACGGCGGCTGCGAGGATGGCGACGTCAGCCTGCTGCCAGGCTGCGGTTGTTGCCTCGTACATCTGTTGCGCTGAAACGACATCTACGCGCGTCAGGCTGCCTGTGCCCTGCATGGCAGAATGATAAAGCACGGGAGTCCACTGCTCCGTTGTAGCGCCCATGATGAGCGTCACGTCTGCGCCTTGGTGTAACAGCGCTTTTGCTAGCGCTATCCCCATTTTCCCCGACGAATGATTGCTAATGAAGCGCACGGGATCAATGGCTTCACGCGTTCCTCCGGCTGTGACAATCACTTTCTTTCCCTGCCAATTCTTCGGCGTGAGCGCTGTTTCGATTGCCTCAAGCAGTGCTTCGGGTTCTTGCATTCGTCCGCGTCCGTTTGTGCCGCAGGCAAGGAATCCGTCGGCGCAGTCAAGCACGTCGATGTTCTCTCGTGCAGCGAGGGTACGCAAGGCTTCTTGCAAAGCTTCGGCGGCGTACATCTGATCGTTCATTGCCGGAGCGATGACCACGGGCTTGCGCATCGCGGCAAGCGTGGTGGTGAGTGCGTCGTCGGCTATGCCGGCAGCGTACTTGCAAATCACGTCGTGCGTGGCTGGGGCAACGATCATCGCGTCTGCCCAGACAGGTAGGGAGATATGTTCGGTCGAATGGTCGTTGATGGCGGCAAACACATCACTATAGACCTTGTTGCCCGAGAGGGTCTGCAAAGTCAGGTCGGTCACAAACTCCAAAGCGTGACGGGTGGTTGTGACCTTCACTTCCGCACCGCGCTTGCGGAGCAGACGAATAAGTTCGGGAATCTTGTACGCCGCAATTCCCGAACCTATACCTACTACTATGTGCTTGCCGGATAACATGTTAAAGGGTTAAAATGGTCGCCTTCGCGACGTTAAAAGGTTAAAATGGTTTCTTAGCCCTAAAGGGCACGATTATTACGATTGCATCGAAACGTTAAAGGAATTACACCTGTAGTTAGCATGACTTATTTACTTAACGTTTTCTCGCCAGAGAAAACCATTTTAACTACTTAACGTTTTTCACCAGAAAAACCTTTTTAACGTTCTCGAAGAGAACCCTTTCTATCTCAGCATCTCGTCACGCGAACCGTTGTTGCAGACGATCTGGTTGTCGATGAGCTCCTGTGTGGCGATCAGAGTCGGCTTGGGCAGCACCTCGTACGAACGCGAGATCTCGATCTGCTCGCGGTTTTCGAAAGTCTCCTCAATGTCACCGCGATCCACGCTGAAGTCCTGGAGCTTGCTGTCCAGTTCTTTCTTGAGCGTCGAGCTGATCTGGTTGGCGCGTTTGCTGATGATGGCTACAGCCTCATAGACGTTGCCTACCTTGCTGGTGAGCTCGTTCATGTCGCGCGTGATGGTCGTCTTGGGAGCTTTGCTCTTCTTGTAATCCAAGTTGAATGTTGTTGTAATCATAAGATTATATACGATTTAGTTATTTCGAATTATTTGTTCAGAACTTTGTTGATTTCCTTCTTTATTTTGTCAGCATCCTTGCGGTGTTTGCTGCCGGGAAAGTCCGTGATGAAGTTGTAATACTCATCTTCCGTGGCACGTGCACGGTCAGCTTTCTTGTCCTCAAACGAGTTGACCATCTGCTGGTACTTGGCTTGTAGGATGAGCCAGCTCAACTCTTCGGTGTATTTGTTGCCCGGGTACTTCTTGATGGCGTTCTTTGCCACAATCTCTGCGGAGAGGTAGTTGTTACCCAGGTACGTGCCGAGGTTGTAATAGAGGATTGCACTGCGCCACTCTTTCTCGGCAAGCTTGTCGTACATCTCGTCAATCTGCTTGTAAGCGTCTTGTGCGTACGGGCTGTCGGGATACAGTTCAACGAACTCCGTGAGCCATTTGATGGCTTTGTGGGTAATCTCCTGATCGAGCCGTGCGTCTGGGGCATCCATGTAGTAGCAGTGACCTATCTGGTAGCGCGCTTCGACGCAGTACTTGCCTTTCGGGTAGTTGCGCACGTAGGCTTCGTAGTACTCGGCAGCGGTCGAATAATCCTTGTTGCCCATGTAGCAGCGCGCGAGGTAACATACCACATCTTCGCTTCGCTCTGTGCCCTTGTAATAGACGGCTACATCCTCCAGCAGCGTCTGTGCACGGGTGTATTGACCGTTGTTGAAGTAGATGAGCGCAGCCTGGTACTTGGCTTCAGGGTCTTTCGACTTGAGCAGTTTCTGGTACTCGCCGCAGCCCACAAACAACAGCGACAACGCAGCCATGACGACTGCCAGCGTTATGCTTCGAGCGATATGTTTGCGTGTGTTATGCATCGTTATTTTTCCACACTTTTGAGTGCACGTACAGAGCGCACGCACACAAAAAGCTCACAAAGGTACAAAAAATTTTTGAATAATGCAAATAATTCTGCAAAATTTTAATTATAAATTGCATTATCTGCATAAAATTTGCAAATATCAAAACTTTTTCGTAACTTTGCAGCCGGAATTAACCCGTACAGTTTACAAATTATACGAATATGAAAAAGATTGTTTCTTTACTGTTTGCTGCCTGCGTGGCAGTTGGAGCGTTTGCTCAGGATCTTATCATTACGCGCGACGGTCAGCGTCTGGAAGTGAAGGTTCTTGAGGTGTCGAGCGCCGAAGTTAAGTACAAGGAGTTCAACAACCGGGATGGTGCGACGTTCATCCTTCGTGCCGATGAGATCAACACCGTTGTGTTCGAGAACGGCAGCGTGAAGGTATTTAATGCTCCATCGCAAGCCCAAAGCCAGAATCAGGCTTTGTCCCAAGCCAATGACAATCAGCCTGCTGCGGCTGTTGAAGCCCCCGCGGTTGTAGAGGAAGCTTTGCCCCAAGTGCCGCTGTTCACGATGGACGACGACATCTATTATCTTGGCGACCGCCGCTTTACGGAGGCTGAGTATCTGGCTTTTGTTCAGGAGAACTGCCAGCCGGCTTACGAGGCGTTTATGGAAGGTGCCAAACTGCGCAAAACAGGTTGGCAGCTGCTGGCGAGCGGTTTGCCTATTCTTACGGCAGGCATTGTGCTGTGCGGAGTGGGTGTAGGCGTCGGTTACGAACAGGGGAACAAACAGTTGGGTGACGGATTGTGTGTTCCGGGTGCTATCCTTATCGGCGTGGGAACAGGCCTGTCGATAGGTTCTATTCCGTGCCTGATTGTCGGCTCGGTTAAGAAGAACAACTCCTACGAGGTCTATAACGAGGAGTGCGCTCCCAAGCCAACAGCAACTCTGGATTTCCGCCTCCAGACTTCCCAGAACGGCATCGGCCTGGCTATGCGGTTCTGATGACTAATAGGATAAAGCCCCTGTTTTTTGACGATTTTTGAACAAAAACTATATAATACTATGTATTATATATAATAAGGTCAAAATCGCAAAAACAGGGGCTTTATCATATGGTTATCTTATGGTTATGTCGTGGATATCTTGTGGTGAGGATCCGATAACAGCCTTATAACGCAGGGGCGCGGGAGCGAGGAAGGAATAATATGGGGATGGGAAATAGGGGCTGTTTCGCTCAATAGAGTTGCAGTTTTTGCGAAAAAACATACTAACATTGCATTTTCTCGCAGAAATATTTGCATATATCAAATAAATGTTGTATCTTTGCATCGCAGTCCCGGTAATTCCTCTCCCAGACATCGTGCTGGTGAAGAATCCGGGTTTTTGTTTTACAACCATGAGCGAATTTGACATTATCACTACCGCCTTTACTGCTCAACGTTTGAGCAAATATGTTTGCATTCAACAAGGGCAATACAAATCAAGCCGTTGAGCACTACAAGTCGAACTTACGTCTTGCTTGACCAGATTTTGACTTTTCCATTCGACAAAATGGAATCGACAACATCAAATCTACAAGCATATTTAACACCGAGCGACTCGATGAGCCGCTCGGTGTGTTAGGATACGATATCTGTTTTTGTTCAGATAACGGTTATGATATTATTTCTTACTCCACTTTTACGCCTGTGGCTGTGTAGCGCGAGCCGTCGCGGAGGATGAAGAGTTGGCCATTGCGGAGAACTTTGGTTGCTGATGATTGCGAAGGTTGAACGCTCTCAATCAATGTCGCTGCTGAGGGCTTGACTGCAAAATTCTTTATTTCCCACTGCGGCGCATAACTTGTTGTACTTGTATAACAGAATGCTATGTTGACACCTTGACCGCTATACGCTGACAAATCTATGTCTCCGGACTCATACCAATTCCAGTTAGCACCCGTCGGGTAATTGGGAATCACTAATTTATTCCATTGGGCTGATTCGGGGTCAGAGTCATCGTAGTTTGTAGAAATCCACAAAGACATTTGATCTGTATTCTGGAAGAACTTGGCTGCATGACTGAAAGTAAGCACGCACGGCGCATTTTCCGGCAGTTCTATGCACGGAGAGATAAGATACGATTTGGATTCATACTTTGTTGAGCCTTTGATACACTTGGCTACCATTCCATATTGCGAATCCCAATTCCAGATTGATGTAAATCCGCTGGACAGAGTAACATTCTGAACCGTAAAATCACCTTGTGAAGATGCAAATGTCTCGGTGTAAGGAACATTCTTACAATCACGTGCAGGTGGTACTATTTTCTCTTCGCAAGGCAGAAACACAAGATTCCTTATCTGATTTGAGCCTGTGTAGAATGCAAAGTAATTATTTCCAGTCGTTTGATTCATTGCAAGATACCGCTCTGCTGATCCATCGTTAAAATGAACTTGTACAGCATTGTCAGTCACATCACATGTCAATGTCTTTCCTGTAGCAGCAAGATTTGCAGAGTTGCCGGAAGTCCAAGTGACAAAATCGGAACTATTTTTCAATTTCCAGTTTTCGCCATCCTCCACAAGTTCCCAAATATACTTATCCTCCAAATCTTTCGTCACAATGTCACCCAGATTTTCTGTATTTGTACTAACAGCTTGGAATCGTTTGTTACTTGCCGTGCCAAGATCAGAAGTCATATAATACCAATTCTTGTCGCCATCTTTGTCGCGGTTAGCAACAATGACATATTTGCCGTGAGTGAGTTGGGATTCCTCAGAAGGGCAATCTACGACTGAATATGTGCGCTTACCGGTAGTATTGTTCCCTATTTGTAAGCATGTGCTTTCTGTCAGCCGGATATCAATAGTCTGATTATTATCTCCATTCCAAGTATTTCCATTTACAAAGATGATATTTAGAGGATTTACAGTAGAGGTATAAGAATACCATTCGCCATTTTTTGTGATAGTTGCCCAACTACCGTTAGAGCCATCAGCCCAAATCCAAGCGGATATTGTCGTGCCCCAATTAGAGGGCATTTTTGCGGAAATAGATATATCATTCCCAGAATTACCTATTTTCTCACGTGTAACATGTCCGGCTATTTCATATGTACCAATCCACTCAGTTATATATGGGGTTACTCTAATGTACATTGTTCTTGGACCTTCGAAAATTAGTCGGTTTGCTTTATCGACACCGCTGTCAAAATCTTTGGAGTATGTTTGACCATCTATCGAATATGCCAATTTGGCATCTCCTGAATAATAAATACTACCATTCTGATTGTAGCTGTCGTATAAATCGATTGTAACTGAATATTTATAGCCGGCAGGGAAATTGATCTTATAGTAATCGATGTCTGTTGTCGTGTGCAGCGAAACTTTATTGGTTCCGAAAGTTGGCATTTCCGTTTCCTCAAAGTCAGGTACTAAAACAGAAGCCGTTGCTTGTGTATCATTTTCCTCAAAATTATCTGCGATTAATGGGGGTGCGACTACATTGATAGGAGTTGGATTCTGATATTGGTCGCACCCTACATAATACCAACTCGTTTCTCCTGATTTCTGAAATAGTAATGTCAAATAATAAGTTCCCGGATTAGCCGAAATAACACCCACAAAGTTCAATCCGTTGGTATAATGTGTATTGGCATTTAGCCCAGATGTAATAGCGTATTCATCAATATCCTGAACAGCAGAACCATCTGCATTTTTCAAGCATAATTTAATTTTTCCATAAAAGGTAGAACTGCCTGCATTGAGAACATCTACGTTAATGTGCGTGGTATTTCCCACGACATATTTACCTTCCGAGACGGTAAATGCTGAATACGTTCTTAATGAGTTCGTTTTGTAGGTTATATTAAAGGACACATTATTATATTCCGTTAGGAATACCCCGACATCACTCCGTACAGAATGCCATTGAGACGAGCCATTTTCCTTATAGAACATATAAGCCGTATATTTCCCTGTAATATATGGTATTCCTCCGGTAAAAGTAAATGTCTTTGCAACTGTGTGACCTCCTCCGGTAAGAGTGAAAGAATATGATTCGTTAGACCATCCCATAAATTGGTCGTTGGAATTATACAAGCCAACTCTAAATACTCCCATAAAAGTACCTGTACCGTTATTTTCAACTTGCCCTGTGATGGATATATCGTTTCCAAAAGTATAGGTGGAACTTGCTGTTTCCAAATCCGCATACATTGCTAAATCATATTCCTGTGTAGCTTGGTCTGGTATTATCCCTATTATTGCTCTTTGACCTTGATTATAATAAATTAGAGGGGTCGATGAACTTAAGGCAAAATATCCATCGTAAGCTCCTCCCCATCCCCAATTAAAATGGAAATAATCATTTGAATCATATCCGTCGCATATAAATGCGTGCCCACCTGAAGAAGTAGAGCCAGAATAAAGCATGGGACGATTGTTGTTCAATTCGTTCTTTAGTAAAGAGACCCAATTACTGTAGCTGTAATCACTCATGAATTTCCCAGTGACAGCACTTGCTTTGTAACCAAAATAATCCACAAAAGCTTCTTCAGCGGTAGCCTTTTGTGCTTTCCCTCTGGCATCAAGCACCGTATAAGCTCCACTTGAACCTTGGCCATCGCTATTGTAATTCATATCAACAGAAATACCACAATGATACAACAAGGTTGATACAGCATTTATTTGAGTTTCTGTGCTACTTGCGGTAAGTTGTTCCGGCATATTTGCCCAATCATATTGCGTTCTCCCGAAATTCGCTGATAAAGTGCCGTAATTCGCGGAATTATATGAATGGCTACCAATACCTATAGATGGGAATTCCCAATATTTCATGATTTGTCCCATCGCGCACGCGACACAACCAACAGTCGGATGGAAACCTAAAGGAGAGAGATTAGCATCATAAGGACACTTATCATTATATAAAGGTGCTTGATCCCAATGCGTTTGAATCAAAGGGGCGACTACATTTGATGTCTTTACTCGATAGGGAGCGGAAGCATCCCATAAATCTGCAATGCTATCATTAGACAAATTATTATCCACTATATATTGTATTTGCTCGCTATACATGTCTAACCACTCCATAACTTGTATAGGCAAGCAGTCTTGCGCAAATTCGCCGTTCGCAGAATAGGCCAATATCGGCTGGACTCTATCGTCACCTGCGACGATGACAAAACCTCCATCTGCATTATTGAAGACGTAATAGGGTTCATAATTTTGTCCTGAAGAACGACGAATTTTCTTAATGCCTGCGTGTCGTACTGGTAGAAGCGATGCTTTTCGTTGCCTAACTACATTCTCTTGAATGGAGTTCTCAAAGAAGTTCGCAGCAACTTGCTGAGCCAAATTAGAATCAACGGGAGCGGCTAATAACATAGCCGGTAATATTAACAAAAAGAATAATATCTTTTTCATATCATTAGATTTTTAATTTTGCATTAGTTATTTGGCAGATTATTTGCTGACTTTACACATTGAACACGCAGCCATAATCATAAATAATGGCTGCAAAAGAAACTTATTTGTATTGATTAATATCCTACAACTCCTCGTAAATCTTCTTTGATTTGAGATGCTAATGCCTCATCAACACCATCAATCCAATCGTCTTTTTTGAGCTTTTGAGTTTCTGTTTTGACCTGAATTTGTGATTTGTCGTGATTGTATTTTATAGTAATACGACAGCGCAAATCCTTAAGTTTCTTTCCTTTTTTGTCAACTAGGAAGTTCCATGCAGAACGAATATAACCTCCATCTTTGCTAATCATCTCAATCTCATATTTGTCTGATACGAGTTCCAAGACTATACCGAACGATTGATCATAAGTCAAATTTTCATTTAACTGAATTTTCGCCCATTCAGCTTGACCTTTTTTCCATGTGTTCTTTGCCTCTACTCCGCTACAAAAAGCCAGAAGTAGGACTGCGAATAATAAAACTTTTTTCATAAGAGTTAAATTTATTGATTTTGTGTTAATTTTCGAGTACAATATAAAAAGCGTGCGCTTTTCGTTCGCTTCATTTGATTCTTCGAGGTCTTCGACTACCTTATTAACTCAAATTTACGCACGGAAAACTCACGCTAATACGTGAGCGTGCATAAACCGCG
>JAEEGH010016607.1_pt1 | contig 15811 bp, 9 predicted proteins | sample 9134181 | NCBI WGS metagenome assembly JAEEGH01 (sample SAMN16246544, study PRJNA631951) | gut metagenome | biome: gut microbiome; feature: rumen; material: DP-attached | host: Bos | place: Iran: Karaj | collected 2018-10
TGGTGCCCTTCCCACCTGCTTGTACGACCACATAGTCGATTGCGACCATGGTCAGCGGTATGCTGACCAATCTTATAACCCTTTATGCCGTTTCGACAATGGCCTTCCCTAGTCCAGAATAGTCGAACGATCATGATGATTCTAGCTGAAAAAATCAGTTTTTTGACCGATGTAACATGTTCATATGGGTATATCGGTTCTGTAACATCTGATGGGCCATGTCAAGGATGAATGCGTCGAAGTCGTAATCTGACGACAAAATCTCTTTATTTGAGTTTCACGTGCGGTAATGGTCCAGACTTGGAACCAATATATACCGAAGTCGTGTACATGGCATGCACGCTAGGTCTGGACAGTGTGGTCGGCTCTAGGCGGGAGGGGAGGTTGAAGATGCGCAGGTCCGTTAGCCAGTTCGTTGAATCCGTGAACTTCTCAGCAGGCCCGTACGACGTCGGGTTCCTGGCGGCGACACGGCTTGCGTTTCCCAAGTCCCCGTTGCATACGGATTCCATCGGTTTGTGCTTTTTCGATTCGAGGCATCCTGCGTTACTTCCATGGCCGGCGTTCTGGAAACCGTGGAGGCGGTTGCCTTGACTTCCGGTTTCTCCGAGTCTCTGCCAATCGAGGACCTTCCCGAATGCGTTTCCTTCGACGTCTTCGATACGCTTGTCCTTCGTCCGTTCCTCAGACCGACGGACGTGTTCAGGTATATGGAATCCGTCGGCATCGCGCCCGAGGGGTATGCGGACGCGCGCGTGAAGGCGGAGGCCGACGCCAGGCGCGAGTTCCGCAGGGAGGTCCGCCTGACGGAGATCTATGCCCGCATGGGGCCGGAAATGCAGGTCTCCGCCGAGGAGGTCAGGACCGAGGTCGCCCTCTGTACAGGGAATCCCGAGACGATAGGGTTCGCGAAGAAGCTGATGGAGGCGGGGAAGAGGGTCATAGCGGTTTCGGACAACTACCTTCCGCAGAAGGACGTTGCCGCCATATTGGACTCCTGCGGCGCGGGAATATCCGAGCTCTACGTATCAAGCGAGCCTCTAGCCACCAAGTATGACGGGGACCTCTACCCCATAGTCCTCTCGGAGACAGGCCTGGGCCCGAAGGACGTCGTGCACATAGGCGACACCCGCCGTCCGGACGTCCAGATGGCCGCCGCGAACGGGATAAGGGGCGTGCTGTATCTTCGCCAGACCGACAGGTACTTCGAGGAGAACCCCTGGGTCAAGCGCTATGCGTCCGTAAAGGGGCTGGGGCGTTCCACGATCATCGGGATGGACATACTCCGCTGGTGCGGGGCGCTGGGCTCCCCCGGCGATGACGTCCACGAGATGGGCTTCAGATACGGCGGACCCATAGCCGTCGCGTATTCCAGATATCTGAAGTCGGTGACGGAGCCCGGCTCCAGGATGCTCTTCGTGTCCCGCGACGGGTACAACCTCATGAGGGCGTTCGAGACCCTTTATCCGGAAAGGAACGACATGAGGTACGTCCATGCGCAGAGAATACTGTCTTACATGTTCACCGACGACTACATCCCCTTCGGGCCGCTGGAGCTTCCCGGCAGGTATTCCCGCAGCTTCGACCACAAGAAGGTGGCCAGATGGATGGAGTACGTCCTCGGGTTCTTCAAGGAAGACCTCGGACTCGAGGAGATTCCTTCGAGCGCCGAGGGCCTTCATGCGCTTTACAACGCCCGCATCGACGAGATCGACTCCCTCCGTCGTGCCGGCGCCGAGGACTACCGCAGATACGTGGAATCGTTCAGCGACGTCGAGGACCTGCACCTCGTGGACTGCACCACCATGAAGTTCACCTCCCAGAGGCTTCTGGAGAGGATGGCGGGGAGGGGGATGCGCGGCCACTACTACGTGAGCCTGGGCGATTCCGACCTGTCGTACGACGCGTTCAAGACCAAGGACAGGTTCGTGTTCGGATGGAAGTTCGTCAACGTCCCGGAGTTCTTCCTGAGCTCCCCGGAGCTTCCCATAGTCGGATGGCACGGCGGGCCGGAGATCATGAAGGACCCGCCGGAGTGGGAGCGGTACCGCTGTTCCGTGTACGGCGGGGTGACCGCCGGCGAGGTCGAGTACGCCAAGGCGATGAAGGGGATGTTCGGGGAGCTGCAGCCTGCGCTAGGGTATGACGACGTCACCGAATGGTCCATGCTCTCGGCGGAGCCCAAGGGGCCTTACCGCGGCATACTGGACAGGATCAAATGGGCGTCCGCCCCCGACCATTCCGACTGGACTCCGCTGATCCCCGAGCTCAGGGACCTGCCTCAGATGCTCAAGAAGACGGCCACCGACCTAATATCGAAGATGAACTCGATGTGATCCGCAGTCGGACGGGACGGGCTTGCTGTACCTTTTGCCGGACCTGTAGAACACCTGGAGGAACCAGTACCTTATCATCAGGAAGTACAGCGACGGGAACAGCCATTGGAACCCGCCCTCGAGGAGCACCTGCGGACCTCCGGTCCTTTTGAGCATGTCGAGGTACTCGGGGCTCTTCACGTATCTGTAGAAGCGCCCGAAAGTCATGTGGCCGGCGGACCTTATGCGGAGCAGGGCGAACCTCTTTCTAAGGAACTCCTCGTTCTCCCTTCCGGCCACGTATCTCTCGAGGCTGTCGTACCTTCCGATCTCCGTGCGTCCCCTGCGGTCGCGGTTCTCCTTGCTGTTGCAGACGGATCCCGGCGTTATCATGTACTTGTAGAGCGGCTTGGTGCAATAGCACACGGTGTCCGCGTTCAGGAGGGCCCTGTACGTGAACCCGATGTCCTCGCAGATGCCCTCCTCGAACTCGATTCCGTTCGATTTGACGAAGTCGGCGTCGTACAGCATCGACCATGACGCCACAGGATAACGCTCCGTGGCCCTCATGACCGCCGCCTCCGGCCCCGTCATCTCCATGATCTCGTAAGTGCCGGGGTCCTCCTCGAACGGGGTGCGCTCGGACGAATAGATGAAGTTGCATCCGACCACCTGCGCTTTGCAGCGCCTCCTCACCGCGACCATCTCCTCCAGGAAATGGAGGGAGGGGCGGTCGTCAACGTCCAGGAACCACAGGCATCTGCCGGACGCGCGGTCCTTCCCGTAGTTCTTGGAGCCTCCGAGCTCACCCGTGTCGGGGTACTCGAAGACCTTCGCCCTTCCCATCCCGGATGCGGACTCCCTCGCCCTTTCCAGAGACGCGTCGACGCATTTGCTGGATATGATGAAGATGACCTCCACGTCCTCGAACGTCTGGCTCATGAGATACTCGGAGATGTCTCCTATGAACCTCTCCCCGTTCAGGACAGAGACTATGACGCTGACCTCGGGGCGGTCCTCCGATGGCTGAGGGGCTGTCATCGGACTCTGGTATCTGTCGTCCGTATTTCATTTGTTCGCACGAATCTTGGCGTTTATGCGGTCGGCGAGGTCGCGGTCGACCCCGTGGAGGATCCACATCAGAGGCTCGACGGCGGATTGGCAGTCGGATCCGACCGAGCATACCGAAAAGTATTCGTGGTTCGGGAATAGGCTCTCCACCGTGTTCACGAACGCGTCCTGGCCCTTGCTCATGAGGAACGGCCTCACGTCCCCGTCTTCCAGCCCGGTGCGGTCCCTCCTCGAGGCTACGACGGCGAACATGACGTCGCTCTTCGTCCCGGGGCTCTCGCATCTTATCTGCGTGAACATCCCGTAGAATGAGTCGAACACGTCCATGAGGCCGGAGATCCCGGCGGGGTCCGTGGGGTCGAAGACGAAGAGCGTCCCGTCGGCGTACTTGTAATATTCCTCGAACAGGTGCTTCCCGAGATCCGGCTCGAACTCCGATCCGGCGATGTCGTTGAACACGATCTCCCTCTCGCCCTCCCCGTGGGGCTTCAGGAAAAGGCATTCCGACTCCGCCTCCTCGGAAAGGGTGACGTCCGTGGAGTCCTTCGCGGCCAGACGCTCCGGGGACAGCCCCTCGGTGGCGGCCTCGGCGGGTATCCCGCACCTCCTGGCCCCGTCGATGAGGACGTATGCTGACGCGAGCATGAGGGTGGTCTTCCCGGCGCGGGAGGCTCCTGCCAGGGACACGCACACGGGCATCGCCTCGTGGGTGCTTATCTTCTTCCTGCAGTACGGGCAGGACGTGGCCAGGCCGGTCCTGCTCCCGGCGGTGCACGGTATGGAGTCTCCGTTGTTGCACGTCTGCTGCCTGATGCCGTGGATCCCCGGGACCGGATAGTCTATCACGAGGCCGCACGAGCAGATGACGTTGGGGCGGGAGAACCTCCTCTTGCAGCTGGGGCAGACGGCGAACTGCGTGGACGTCCTGTATCTTACCTTCTCATTCTCCCGGGCGGAGGAGATCTTCCACGATACCGTCGCCCATGCGATCGCGAAGGGAACGACGAGGGCGACGGTGATAAGCAAGGACCAGACGGCGTAGAGCGGGGAGAGGGCTACGGGGATGGCCACCAGCCTCCTGTCCTTCTCCCATGCGGACGTGATCAGGCCCCAGGGCGCCGCCAAGCATCTCAGGAACGCGTTCGGCCGGTGGGTCCAAAGGTATTCGACAGGGTTCTCCCTCCCGGCGACGTCCAGCGGGCCCTTGGTGAACATCCCCGCCACGGAGAGGGCGAAGCCTCCTGCGGCGATCGCGACGCCGTACGGCATCGAGGATATGAACGCGCTGTAGGGCCCGTGGATGAGGCCTAGCCCGGGTATCGTCGTCCCGGCGTCCCCGCCGTATGTCTGCAGGGAGAGGATCAGCGAAAGCAGCGCGTAGGCCAGGGCCGCCCCGTACACCGAACCGACCAGGACCTTGCTCGTACCGTTCATGCGACGGTGTATGCCGCCGTGTAAAAACAACTTTGCGGTACGTCATTTTATTATCGTGGTCAGGAATCACTGAACGGTGTTGGGTTGACTCGTCCCTGTCTAGCGTTGTTGGTCTCATTGATGGCCGTGTGCATTGTTCCGGTGCTCTTCTCGGACGGATCGGACGCCTCGGGAGGGGCCAGGATCGGAGACGACGTGTATGGTTCCGTATCCGAGGCGTTGACGGCCAGCGTTCCGGGCGACGTGGTGTTCGCGATTCCTAGCGACGACGGCATGCTGCAGATCGAGGGGGACCTCCTCGTTCCCGCGTACGTGACGCTGGTCCTGCCGTATTCAGAGGACTGCGATCCGTCGGGGACGAAAGACGGGGAGTCGATGGAGACGACGTCCGCCAAGACCTCCGCGGACAGGTACATGGCGCTTACGATCCCGAAGGGCTCCTCCCTGACCGTGGACGGGACCCTGATCGTGGGAGGGGTATTGTCCAGGCCTTTCGCGTTCGACTATCAGGGGCACACGTCCGGACCGTTCGCCCAGCTGAACTTGGACGGCTCTCTGAAGATAAGGGACGGCGCAGCCCTGTACTGCTACGGATTCGTCAGGGGGGCCGGGACCGTTTCCGCCACGGCGGGCGCGTCGGTCTACGAGCCGATGGTCGTCACCGACTACGTGGGCGGGGACATGGCCTATTGCAACTACACCAACGGGCAGTCGCCATTCAACAGGTACGCGATGTACAACATCCAGTCGAGGTATTCCATGGAGTACGGCGCCGTCCTCTACGGGATGGTGAACCTCTACGCCAACGGGGCGAACAACAAGGGAATGGCCCCGGTCGTAGGATATGAAGATGGGCTCCTCCTGATGGGCGAAGGCTCCACGCTGACGTCCACGTACAAGGCGGGCGAGTACGTCCAGGGCGACTGGGAGAGCAACATTTACAGGGACATCGGGAAGAAGCACGTCGTCATCGAGAAAGGCGCGTCTACCGGCTCCATAACAATCGACGTCCAGGGCAACCACGCCGACACGGCGACCGTGCTGTTCTCCGTCCCGTACAACTACGATTTCACGCTGTCCGACGGCGAGTACGTCATAAAGGACAAGTTCAGGTTCCTGCCCGGGTCCGGACTGACGGTGTCCTCGGACGCGACGCTCGTCGTCAAGGGGACATTGCTGGTCTATGACGGCCTCACCGACCACGAGTTCAGGGACAAGTTCTACCCGGACGCCGAGCTCCTCGGCAAGTACAAGTTCGACAAGATAGCGAAGCTGGTCGTCGACGGGACCATGAACGTCCAGGGGACCTTCGCCGGTCCGATACAGGCCTCCAAGGCAGGGTCGAAGGTCGTCACAGGCATGGGGTCCACCCTGGGCCTGCAGGCCAAGTACGGGGCCGACGGCTCCATCGGCATGACCTCGATCAAGACGGTCACGGTCAAGCAGATGCAGGCATACGTCTACAAGCCGTCCGGTGACCGCCTTTCCCTGAGCTCCGGCAGGACGTACACGTCCGTGGATGCGGCGGAGCACGTGATCGAATCCTTCCAATACACGGACAAGGCCGACAACAAATCCTACACCGTGAGGCTGGACCAGGCGGTAACGGGGAGCTGGGAGTCCGACCCCATAAGGATAGCCTACGACGCCAACCGCGGAGAGGGGCAGGCGCCTGTAGACCCGAAGAGCTACACGGAGGGGGACAAGGCCATCATCCTGGGCCCCGGTTCCCTCACGAAGGCCAATTCCGAGTTCCTCGGCTGGTCCCTCCGCAGCGACAGCAAGTCCAACCTCATCATGCCCGGAGACGAGTACACCATGAGAGGGGACGTGACCCTCTACGCGGCCTGGACGGTCGGGCATTTCTACGTGACCGTCACGTCATCCTCGCCGCACGGCGCCGTCGTGCAGGGGGAGAAGCAGGAGACGGAGGAGCATGGAACCGTGATGGTGTCCATCCTTCCCGACGACGGATACAGGGTCAAGGAGGTCTCCGTGGACGGCAGGTCCAACGGCGATTCGAACGTGATATGCTTCGAGGACGTGACCGCCAGCCATAGCGTCCGCGTCCAGTATGAGGAGGCGGAGGGGACGGTCTCTTCCGCAGGAGCGGACGGATCCGTCACCGAGAAGAGGATGACGACCGATGGCTCCGCCGTCACCGAGACGGAGAAGATATGCGACGCCCGCGGGAACGTGGAGTACCGCGTGAGATGCGACGGCGGGGCGGGCGCGGCCGGCGAGGCTGTGAACTCCTCGTCCGGCGCCGAGTTCCGCATCATCCTATCACCAGTCCTCTCGACGCAGGGCGGCAAGTCCGTCGCCGTCGTTACCAAGGAGCTCATGGAGGAGGCGGAGGCCCTGGCCGAGAAGGCGGCTGAGCTGGCCAACACCATCTTTACGATCGCGGACGCGTCCATAGTCCTGGACGGGGCCTCAGCCTCTTGCGAGATCCGCATCGGGCCCGACGAGTTCCTGAAGCTTGCGAACGAAGGCGGCCTCGACGTCCAGGCAGGGGGATGGGACTCCCACATCCCCAACAGCGTCCTCAGGACTATGAGGAACGCGGTCCGCTCGCCCGACGTCTCCATCTCCGTGTCCTCGTCCGGTACGCACGTCTTCTCGATCGTCGCTGCAGGGGAGGTCAATCCCTCCGCCGGTCCGGAGTACAGCCTTGCCGACGACATGGTCGTGGAGAAGGACGGATGGACGGTCTCCATCCCTGCCTCGCTGGCGGTGAGGATGGTGAGGTCCGAGATGTCGCTGGAGTTCGGGAACATCAAGGAATCGGGATCCGTGAGCGGAGACCTCCGCTACGTGTCGTTCTCAGCATCCAAGGCCGGGAGGGTTCCGACGGCGGTCGGCAACGTGTCGTTCTCCTCTCCGGACGGCTGGAGCATGTCGGTTCCCGCGTCCGCGATCGCCGGATGGTCGGGTTCGGCGGCAGGATTCCGCATCGCCGCAGGAACGTCGGACGAATCCTACGAAGGCCTCGAGGGGGAGGCCGTCGCCGTCCTGACCGGTACGGATTCGGTCGACATCCAGAAGGCCGGAACCGACGTGTCGGTCGTCATGCCGTACTCCATGCATGACAAGAATGCCACCTTCCATCTGTACCAGATGGAGCCGGACGGCTCGAAGGTGGAAAGGACGGACCATGCCGCGCTGGGCGGCGGGGTGCTTGTGTTCAAGGCCTTCGGCACTTCGGAGCTCCTCATTGAGGAGGAGTCCCACCCGGTCATCATCCCCGAGCAGGTCGCCAATATGATCATCTACGCGATCGCGGCGGCCATTTGCGCGGCGATCATAGCCGTGGTTGCCATCATGATCCTGATTCGTAGGAGGTCCTGAGCCCCGCGGCGGGCTCCCTCCGCTTTTCTTTACTTACTATCTCCCAAATCTTTTATTAATCGAATGAATACCGTCCGTTCAGAGCCCCGGGCACCGCACGGTCCCGAGTCCGGTTCAGTGATTCAAATGAGATTCATCAATGTAGTCGGAATCGTTGTTCTGGTCGCTCTTATCTCGTTCGCAGGTTACCTGTACGTGACCGAGAAAGAGGCCGACGCCTTCACCTACGATTCGGGGGAGGCGGTCGTCGAAGACCTCAACACGTTCCTTGAGGATACCATAGGGGACGATTTCATATCCGTCACCTATACGCCTTACAACAAGATCGACATCGTCGTCGATCCCGCCTACTTCTCCGAGCTCTCGGCCGACACCGCCGCAGCCAAGGCGGAGGCTTTCGAGCTTGTCAAGAAGTACAGCCTCGTCGAGGCTGACGGGGTCGTCTACGTCAAGGACGGGCTCCCTGACCTTGCCGACGCCGTGGCCGGCGCGTTCACCATCGCCGCTACCGCCATCGACAACTTCTCCGGCGCCACCCCTGGAGTCGTGGACGTCTACACCACCAGCGATGTCACCATCGTGAAGAAGGGTCTCCTTCCCTTCAAGGGAACCGTCACCATCAAGGTCCTGGCCGATCAGAAGACCATCGACTTCGCCGAGTACGTCACGCAGTTTGTCAAAGTCGACCCCGAGACCAAGACCATCGTGGTTGACATCGAGGCCTTCGGAATCGACGACGCTTCGTCCATCAAGGACATCATCGGAGACCTCAGGAGCGTTCCCGCCGATGAGTTCTTCGACAGCGAGTACTCCGACATGATCAACACTATCATCGACAAGGCCAACAGGATGCCCAACGCGGTCGACATGATCTCCTTCAGCTGGGAGAAGGACGGCAAGAACTACAAGGCCGCCGTCGATGGATTCGAGCCCGGAGAGGCCGGCGACGACTTCCAGAAGTTCATGGCCGGACTTTACGACAACATCTCCGTCCCCGCCGGATACAGCGACGGATGGGAGGTCCCCGTGTCCGATTTCAAAGACCCCGTGACCGGCGAGTACGTCTTCGACGGACAGATGGGAGTCATCTACGTCGGAGATGCCGGCGACGTCTACGAGGCATACGTTCCCGTCAGCGGTAACGTTACCGAGGGAGAGCGCGACTACCCCCTCAACATCAACGCTCCTGAGCACGGATCCATCATACTCGTGCCTGGAATCACCAAGGACAAGGTCAGCGTCAAGGTAGAGCCCGAAGATGGATACGAGCTCCAGTCCCTCACCGTCACCATGAACGGCGAGACCCAGGACATCACCGAGACCATGTACTTCACTCTCACCGGAGACGCCACCCTCGACGCCGTGTTCGTCAAGCGCGTCACCGGAATCGACATCGACTTCGTCGAGGCTTCCGTCGAGGTCGGAACCACCGTGACCATCAAGGCCACCGTGTTCCCGTCCGATGCCACCAACAAGAACGTCATCTGGACTTCCAGCAACACCGGCGTCGCCACCGTCGACGGAGGCGTCGTCACTACTCTGGCCGTCGGAGAGGCCATAATCACCGCCACCACCGAGGACGGCGGCTACTCCGCCACGTGCAAGGTCACCGTCAGCGCGGCTCCCGAGCCCCCCGAACCTGTCAAGGTCACCGGAGCAAAGCTCAGCGCCAATGACGTCGCCCTCAAGGTCGGCGACTCCATGACCCTCACCGCCGTCGTCATCCCCGATGACGCCACCAACAAGGGAGTCACCTGGAAGGTCGACAAGCCCTCCATCGTAACCGTCAGCAACGGAACCATCAGGGCCGTCGCCGCTGGAATCGCCACCGTCATGGTGACCACCGATGACGGCGGATTCACCGACACCTGCACCGTGACCGTCACTGCGGAGCCCGCTCCCACCCCCACTCCCTCTAAGGACAACACGCTTCTGTACGTCGGAATCGCGATTGCCGTCATAGTGATCCTCCTCGTAGCCTACCTGCTTCTGAGCAAGAGGAAGAGCTGAGACGCTAACAAACGAAGGGGCTTAACGCCCCTCTTCTTTCCTTTCTTGTATCTTTGGTAAATCCGTCCGACCGGCGATCGCGCCGGACGGCATCCCAGCTCGGACGGGAGAAGGCTAGAACCGTCCGGGTCGGCCGGACGGGAAAAGCAAGAGGTTTCGGGCCTCAGCGGCCCCTGCTGTAAGCCAGGCACCTGCGTATGAACTCCAGGGGCAGCTCGGGATTCGAGTAGTAATAGAAGTGGGGGAACCCTGCCACCGTCCTGCCGTCGTCGTGTATGCACTCGTAGCTCTTTCCGGAGTTCTTCTCGGCGATCCAGTCCGATCCGCAGTCGTCGCTGTCCCAGTAATGGAATTCATGGCCCTTGACCCAGAGCCCGTCCTTGGAGAACGTGGCGTACCCGAACCTGACCAGCTTGTGCTTGTCCCTCACGTTCCCGTCTATGACTCCGCACATGGGGCGGATCCTTCCTTCGGCGTCCTCGATCCCCGAATGCAGGTACATGAACCCTCCGCACTCGGCCATGCAGGGCATCCCGCCTTTGAGGGCGGCTTTTACGCTCTCCCTCATCGATGAGTTGGATTCCAGCTCCTCAATGTGCAGTTCCGGGTACCCTCCCGGCAGGATGATGCCGTCCACGTCCGGAAGCGCCCGGTCTTTCAGAGGAGAGAAGCGGACTATCTCGGCCCCCATCCTCCTCAGTATGTCCAGGTTGTCCTCGTAGATGAAGCAGAACGCCTCGTCGTCCGCAAGGCCTATCCTGACCTTCCCGTCCGGCATCGGCAGCTCCGGGGCGACGGCGTCCAGGTTCGGTGCATTGCGGGCGATCTCCAGCATCTCGTCGATGTCAAGGGTCGTCTCCAGTATCCCCGCGAGCCTGTTCAGCTTGTCCTTCAGGTCCTCCACCTCGTGAGGAAGCACGAGTCCCAGATGCCTGCTCTCGAGCACCAGGTCGTCGACCTTGGGGACGTACCCTATTGCCTTGACGCCCATTTTCTCGATCTCCGGCGCTATGGTCTTGAACACCTTCTCGGACATGCGGTTGAAGATGACGCCGGCGATCCTGTTCTCCCTGAACTCCAGGAAGCCCTTCACTACCGGGATCACGGACAGGCTGGCCCCGCGGCAGTCCAGGAGCAGGATCACGGGCGTGCGGGTCTTGAGGGAGACGTCGCACGAGCTGGCGAACGAGCTGTCCACGGCTATCCCGTCGTAGAAGCCCATCACACCTTCGATGACCGATATGTCGCATCCGTCGGCCCCTTTGGCGAACAGGTATCTGAGCGTGTCCTCGTCGACGAAGAACGCGTCGAGGTTCTTCGACCTGGTCCCGATTATGCGGCTGTGGAACATCGGGTCTATGTAGTCGGGCCCGCACTTGAACGAGGCCGTCTTCAGCCCCCTGTTGACAAGCGCCTGCAGGATTCCGCAGGTCACCAGCGTCTTCCCGCTTCCGCTGGACGGGGCGGCTATCATGACGCGGGGGAGCCTCGTCTTCTCACCACCGTTATGTACACGGGGTTCTGGGCGGTCATCAGGTGGTATCTTCCCGCCTTCCTGGCGCGGGACACGTTCACGCAGATGGTCTCCTCCTCGACGAGGCCGCATTCGCGGATGACGTCCATCGTCTCCGACAGCGTCTCCAACGTAACGGAGTTGATCACTATGCGGACGTCCGGGTTCTTGTCAAGGAGGACCTCCACGATCTCCTTGAGATTGCCGGAGGACCCGCCTATGAATGCGTGGGTCGGCGCGGGAAGGCCGGACAGGGCGGCGGGGGCCAATCCTCTCACGACCTCCACGTTGGGGGTGCAGAGGGCGGTCTTGTTCTTCTCTATGAGGTCCGCGGCCTCCTCCTCCTTCTCGATCGCATACACCTTGCCGTCGGGGCACATCCTCGCCATGAGGACGGACACAGATCCGGTTCCGGCGCCCACGTCGTACACTATCGAATCCCCCGCTATGCGGAGCTTGGCCGCGGACAGGGTCCTGACCTCGCTCTTGGTCATGGGCGCATCGCCTCTCACGAAGTCCTCGTCTGGGATCCACGCAGGGCACGACGCATCGGGATCCGGATTCTCGATGACCGCGGCGCAGAGGCTGCCGAACTCTTTGCTTAGAATCTCCGACGGCGTCCCGGTCGTGATCTTCTCATTCGGATATCCGAGATCCTCGCCTATGGTCACCTTGACGTCGGGAAGGTACCTTTCCAGCTCGGCGCACATCGCGCGGACGCCCTCCTTCCCGGTCATCAGCGCGAACGTCCTGCGGTTGGTCCTCACGTTGCCGGTTATGTTGCACTCCTTCCCGTGGGCGCTGGTGAGGCGGACGTCCTGCCAGGGTATCCCTATTCTGGAGCACAGGTACGCCGCGGACGATATTCCGCACTCGGCATCGATTTCGAACCCCTCCAGGCTTTCCAGGAGCTTCTTGGCGCCGCTGTAGAACCCGATGTCGCCCGAAAGGAGCACGACTATGTTCTCGTACTTGGGATTCTTCTCTAGATAGTCGGCGATCTCCTTGGCGCGGTATTCGACGAGGGTGTCCTTCCCTTCGGTCCCGGCGGACGCGAGCATCCTCTCCGCGCCTATCACGAGGTCGGCCTCCTTCAGCTTCTTGGCCGATCTGAGGGTCATCCCGTCCTTGCCCATGCCGATGCCGATGAGGCACACCTTGCGCCTCTTCTTCTGAGACAAGTCCAGATCCAGTATCCTGGAGAGCTCTTCTACGGCCTCGTCGAACCCCAGTCCGGCGTCGGGGGGCCTGGCGACAAGCACTATCCTGGCTCCTGCCTTCTCGGCCGCGGAGACCTTCTCCTGGAATCCTCCGGACGGCCCCGAGTCCTTCGTGACGATCCATGACGCCCCTATCTGCCTCAGCAGCGCCAGGTTAGATTCCTCCGTGAAAGGCCCTTGGGCGCACACCAGCCCCTTCCCCTCGAATCCGAGAGACGTGCATTTCTCCATCGAAGGCAGAGTGGAGAGCACTCTCATCACCACCCTGTCCTTGTATCCGGGTATGCGGGCGTACTCCTCCGCCTCCTTGGAACCGGTGGTGGCTAGGATCACCCCCTCGGTGCCGCTGAGGAAGTCCGCCGCCTCCTTCACGCTGCCGACCACCACCATTCCGTCCTGCGACGACGCCGGTCTGAGGATTCTGACCAGGGGGGTCCCGGTCTCCTCGCACGCCTGCCTGACGTGCTCGGATATCGTGGAGGCGTAGGGGTGCGTGGCGTCCACGACCGCGGAGCATCCCAGAGAGCGGATCTCCCTGGCTATGCCCTCGGCCCCTCCGCAGCTTCCGACGCGGACGTCCTCGACGCGGTCGCCCTCCATGACCTCGGCGCCGAACCCTGTCGCGACCCTCACATGGACGTCCGCCCCGCCGGAATTCAGAATCTTGGCTATGGACCTGCCTTCGGTGGTCCCGGAGAAAATTAGCACGTCTTTCATTTCAGAACCTCGGATCAAAGTCCGTCTTGCAAAGGGCGACGGTCATCCCATCATAAGCTGTTTTACGGCGTATGAGCCTTCCTCCGCGGGCCTTGACCGCAGACCTCTCGCATACGCAGTCCACGGCCGTCACGGATTTCACGAATCCGGACGAGGAGAACTTCCCTTCCAGGGACATCAGCTCGTCCGCCGAATAGAACAGGACGGGGCATCTCAGGCTCTCCCCCAGCTTCAGTATGGCCTCTTCGTCGGATTTGAGGTCGATGCTCGAGACGGTCCCGACCCTTTCGGGCGCTATGCCGTCTTCCTTCAACGTCGACAGGACGAAGTCCAGCATTTTCTCGGGGGCCGTTCCGCGCCTGCAGCCGACTCCCACGGACACGTCCATCGGAACCAGGTTGAACGTCATGTCGAACGGCTTCTCCGAGGGGTCGTCAGATATGCGGATGCCGAACTCCCCTGATTCCGCCTTGGTGAGGTCCCTGGGCATCTTCCCCTCGAATCCGTATTGCGACGAGAATCCCACGAATCTCCCGCCCAGGACCCTGGTGGAGCACTCCTGGACCATGTGGAGGTCCGTGATCCTCAGCCTGTTGGCGACCGCGAACACGTCCACGGCGAACTTCCCGTTGAGGTCGGTCGCGGTAGTCACGACGGGCGTGGCGCCGATGCGCGCGGCGATGCGCTCGGTGAGGGCGTTGCATCCACCTATGTGCCCGGACAGGAGGGCTATGGCGAACCTTCCGTGCTCGTCCACGCATACCACCGCCGGGTCCACGTCTTTGGACTTCACGTGAGGCGCTATCAGCCTGACGGCTATTCCGGTGGCCCCCACGAACACGATGGCGTCGACGGCCGGGAACGTCTCGGCAACCCAATCGCCGGAGGAGCATCCTATCTCCTTGATCCCGAGAGGGTCCATCGACGTCTTGCTCCATGCGGAGACCTCGTCCTCCGGAAGGGAGTCCCTGATCCTCGCCGCGGTCCTGCATCCGTTGGACGTGAAAGCTATCACGGATATCTTCATCTTGAAGTCGCCTCCTTTATGAGCTCGTCGGCCAGCTCCGTCTTGCCCAGAAGCCCGTAGGTCGACGAGAACATCACCGCCCCCGTCCTAATCTTCCCGTTGGCGCGGTGGTTCATGTAATACTGTATCTTCCCCATCATGATGCCGCACATCCTCTCCCGAAGGCCCGGTTCGGTCAAGGCGTCCAGGGCGTCATCGGTGGATATGCACTCCATCACCTTGCGGACTGTGCCGATGTCCGCTCCGGCGACGGCGGCGTTGGCCGCTATTATCTCCATCCTGCAGTCGGCGTTGCGCGAGTGGGTGTTCATGATCCCTCCCGCCACCTTCACTATCTTGCCCATGTTGGATATGAGCACGACGTCGGTCCCGAGCTCGCAGGCATGGTCTATCATCTCTCCGACGAAATTGCTGCATTTGACGCACATCTCGTCGTCGATCCCGGGGATGGAGTCGCTGAACTCCTTCCCGTAGTTGCCGGGGACCACGATGAGGACCTTCTCCCCTGCGGCGGCGTGGACGTCCATCTCCTTCTCGATGGAGGCAATCAGCGCCTTCTCGCTCATGGGCTCCACTATCCCGCTGGTTCCGAGTATCGAGATCCCGCCCTGGATCCCCAGGCGAGGGTTGAACGTGCGGAGGGCTATCTCCTCCCCTTCCGGCACGGTTATCGTCACCGAGAACCCTCCCTTGTATCCGAACGTCAGCGCCACGTCCTCCAGGGCCTCGCGAATCATGCTTCTGGGTATCTTGTTGATGGCGGCGTTCCCGGGAGGCTGGTCCAGGCCTTTCCTGGTGACCCTCCCTACGCCCTTCCCTCCGTCGATGGAGATCCCGGAGGGGACCAGGCGGACCTCCGAGAAGATCAAGGTGCCGTGGGTGGCGTCCTGGTCGTCCCCGCCGTCCTTCCTCACGGCGCATGAGGCGGCATCCTCCGACATGGAGCGCTCCTCGGTCTTGAGGTCTAGAAGTATTCCCTTGGGCGTGAGGATCTCGACGCTCTCGGGGAATTCCTCCGACAGGAGGGCGAGGGCGGAGGCTTTCGACGCGGCCGCGGCGCAGGTTCCGGTGGTATGTCCGCATCTCATGCGGCGGCCGTTGACCGTCACGTAGTTTCCTTCGCCGCTTCCGTCCATGAGTAGTTGGATTGTTA
>JAEEGH010016609.1_pt1 | contig 15809 bp, 15 predicted proteins | sample 9134181 | NCBI WGS metagenome assembly JAEEGH01 (sample SAMN16246544, study PRJNA631951) | gut metagenome | biome: gut microbiome; feature: rumen; material: DP-attached | host: Bos | place: Iran: Karaj | collected 2018-10
CTGGACGTGCCATAGCTTCCTCGGGGCAGATGCCGTGACGGCTGATCACCTCAAACACATCGTCGGCCGAACCACCTTCTGAGAATCGGCTGCTGCCGTGCATCCTCACATGGTACTCCGCGCAATCGACATAATCTTTGCTGGCGACAAACATCTCGCTCAAGTCATAGACTTTGCCAGTCGTTCGCAGCAACTCGGCCTCGATATAGCCGATGGTCGCATAGGCCCAGCACGTGCCGCTGCGGTTCTGGTTCTTCACGGGCGTGATGCCATTTTCAAGCACAGTAGTAAACACAATCTCGTCACCCGCCTGGGCTCCAAAGCCGCAAGTGAGGCACATGATTAAAGCAAACAATGTGGTCTTTTTCATATCTTCTTCCTTTTTTTCCGCAAATATACAACAATTTATCCAATCATGCCCAGAACGCGCTCCCCGTTCCACATGAATTATAGTCCACCGAAATCTAAAATAAATGAAGTGTTTACCGAAAAAAACGCTATCTTTGTTCGTGAGTTAGAAGATGAATCAGTAATTTGAAAAAGAGTAGGGCAAATGGATATAACGCAATCTTTCTACGATGATATGGCCACTCAATACGAGAAACTTTTTCTTGATTGGCAATCAACGACTCGTGAGCAGGCTGTGATACTGGACGGGATTTTTAGGGATCATGGTTTAGACAGAAATGCCCATGTTCTGGACTGTGCCTGCGGGATTGGAACACAGTCAATAGGACTGGCAACCTTTGGCTATCAAGTCACGGCATCAGACATCAGTGACGGTGAACTTGCTGAGGCAATGGCCAAAGCGAAGAAAAATGGTGTTCAGATTATCTTTAAACACGCCGATTTTCGCCATTTGTCGGAGGTGTTCCCGGGACAGTTCGACATTGTCATTGCCATGGACAATGCTTTGCCGCACATGCTCACGAGAACTGACTTGGAAGCAGCAATCAAGAGTATTCTGGGGCAGACCAAAGATTGCGGTATTTTTGTTGCCAGCATACGTGACTATGACAGCCTTTTAGAGAAGAAGCCGTCATATTCCACGCCTTATATCCACAAGACGGATAAGGGACAACGGGTATCTTTTCAGACGTGGGTCTGGGATGAAGACAGATATCACCTAACTCAATACATTATTGATGATGAGGAATCCCTTCAAATAAGTAAGTTTGAATGCGATTACCGAGCCACCCGTCGTGATGAACTCACACGCTTGTTTTTGATGAATGGCTGTATCGATGTTACTTGGAAGATGCCCGAGGAACAGGCTTCTATCAACCAATCGTAATAGCAAGGAAATTTGTTCCGTAGCGAGGTCATGTCCGCATTCACGGATATTTCCGTGGCCACGTCGCACCATTTTCGTGTCATCGAACAACTGCGGCAGATCGTTGTCACCGCCCTGCAGGGCAACCAGGTGCCCATTCAGTCGCTCCGTGACATCGTTGACCTGATGCGCAAGAACGAGACCTCGTTCCCGCATTTCCGCAATTCAAACACCTACAAACTCTTTGAGCCGCCAGTGTTCGAGAACAAAAAGAGAGCCTCCGGCTATTTCTTCTAATTCTCGAAGGTTAGAAATTGGTGATTAGAGAGATTTGTCGATTTGAATAGATAGTTTATTGGAAATATGATATATCTTTGTAGTCAATAATAAATTGATATTACTTAAAATGAAAGAAGCAATTTATTTATGTCTTTTACTGGCCTGTGTTAGTTGTGTAACGAACCCTGACAATGGTTTTAACAAGGAGGGTGTACCTAAAGAAATCACTCGGACATTTGAAGAATTCGGATTCTCCATTACAGCCCCATGCGATTTGTTCTGTAATAAATACCCATCTCATGCGTTCGTTGTAGCTGAATATTATAGCATTCAAAAAAACTTACCATTTTATAGAATTGAGGTAAGAGAAAAGCTAATAATTGACGAATTATCAGAAACGGAGCAAAATGAGGAAATGGATGAGATGATAAGAACATGCTTCATAGGCTTCACCAAAGTTGAGAAAGTATTATTCTCAAACAATAAATATCCTGGTTATGTAGGTGATAAAAATCTGGATGGAAGTACAGTTCGTATGATGATGTTCAATAAAGGAAAATATATTATTTCATTGATTGTCACTGCTGACACTTCTGTCATAGACCAAAAATTCAATGAATTCACAAACAGTTTCAAAGCGATTGACTAGGCATAAAACAATGTCTTTTAAGCATAGAGGCGGTTACCGTACCTTCGCAGTACGATAACCGCTTTTATTATGACACAAGACAAAGACAATTCTACAATCAACGTCAAACTCACTGTCCCCACAGGGTGGGATAAACTAGACGACCACCAGCTGCGCTACGTGTTCGGCCTGTTGGCCCAGGGCTTTCCCTCGCCGCAGGTTCTCTCGCACGTATTACGTCTCAGTCATTTGACTGAAGGAGTTCCATGAGGAGAACATCGGTCGCGATTTCTGTGACATTATGAGTGATTTTGCAGGAAAATGCAATAAAAACAGTTGATTTTATTATAAATGTTGTAACTTTGCGAATCAACTATAAAATCCATTCATTATGAAATCGAATCGTCTTCTGCTTATTCTGATGTTATTGATACTGCCAATAACAATGTTTGCTCAAAGCAAGCATCTAACTTTCAAAGGAATTCCTATTGATGGTACATTAAAAGAATTTTCAAAAAAACTGGTTCAAAATGGCTTTATAGAAGTCGAAACAACGACAGCATTTGCAGAGTTTGAAGGCACATTTGCAGGTCATAGTAATTGTACTGTTGTTGCATATTCAAGTCCAGATGGACAGTTGGTTCATAGTGTTGCAGTTATATTCCCTCAATTGGATTCGTGGTCTCTGCTAGAAGGACAATACAGAGGCATAAAAGAGTCTCTCATTAAGAAATATGGAGCTCCTGTGCAAGAAATTGAAAGTTTTCAAACAGAATATGAGCCTAAAGATGATTTTGCAAAACTGCATGAATTGAAAATGGATAGGTGTAACTATCAAACTTCTTTTAAGACAGAAGAGGGGGTCATAATGTTACAGATTTCTCATCAAAGTTTATATTGTTATGTTCTATTAGGCTATGCAGACGATATAAATATGACTATTAACCAAAATGCAGCAGACGACGATTTTTAGAGATTTACATTAAGATATTAAAGGCTCACTACAAAGTGGGCCTTTATTATTTGCGATTTCTTTCCCATAGAATGAAGTTATGACTTCCAAACTTTTTTATCAAATCATGGCATCCTAAGAGAATGGGGCAGTATCATAATGAGGTCTCTTATTTTTTTCTCGACCATTAGGCCGATTAATAATCCTGAGGCAAATTATGACACAACCTCGTTAGGCAATTTGTGATGTCTAACGACGGGAGACGCAAAATTTTGCGTCTCTACAGGCCTCAGTGGGCTGACATGTTGGGTTCAAGAGTATATTGTCGAACTGGCGTTTGGTAGAAATCAGCACCCACTGACGTTACCGATAGGAGTGCCAAATGACCTGTGATGGGCCGTTTGGCTTTTTGATTTTCAGATCTTTCATTTCCACCACAATTATTTGCATATGTTGTTAATTGTTAGTACATTTGCAGTTCATAACCAAGCCCGCTTGCAAGGATGCGTAAATAGTTATTTGTGTGTATTAGTATATATTTATCAAATTAATGTGATTACTTTATTATGAAGAAATTAATTGCTCTATTTGCTCTTGCCATGCTGACTATGACGGCATGGGCTGCCAAGACTGTGACCCTTGACTTCACGCTGCAAGGTTACGACAACCAGCATGAGGTTTCTGAACTGACTATTGATGGTGTGACGGTGGCCTTTGACAAGGGAACCAACAGCATTACTCCCAAGTACTATACCAGTGGAAATGCCGTTCGCTTGTATGCTGGAGGCACATTAACCGTATCGGCCGACGACGCTATCACCGGCATCACCTTTACTTATGGCTCCAGCGATGGTAGCAACGAGATTACCTGCGATGTGGGCACCTTTGAAAGTCCGACTTGGACTGGCGAAGCCAACGAAGTGGTTTTCACTGTAGGCGGCACTTCGGGCAACCGCAGATTTTCCAAGGTTGAGGTTACCCTGGGTGAAGGTCCCGTTGACCCCGTTGATGAGGAAGATGTGAACATCATCTTTGCTTTGCAGGGCTACGAGAATGCACAGAATCTCGATGGAAAGACCCTCACAGTCGATGGCGTGACTATCGACTTTGCTAAGGCTTTAGGCCAGACCCCGCCAGCATATTACAATACTGGCAATGCGGTTCGTCTTTACACTGGCAACCGCATGACGGTAACTGTTCCTAGCGGTAAGTTGATTACCAAGATTGTCTTCACCTATGACAGTGGCTCTTTCAGCTCAGGTTGTGTCGATGTCGGTGAGATTAACAACAAAACCTGGTCCGGCGAGGCTACCAGCATTGTCTTCACCAATATGACCTCCAGCCAGGTGCGCGTCGCATCGATGTTGATTACCCTGGAAGACGAATCCGAACATCCCTCACTTCCCCTTCCCGTGTGCGACCCTGCCGACGGTACCGAGTTTACCGACAGCCTGGTTGTAACCATTACCAGCCCCACCGAGGGTGCCATCATCAACTACATCGTGAACGACGGACCAATGATAGCAGCACCGTCTCCTGTTACCATTGTCATATATGACTTCGCGCTTATCATGGGCTACGCCGAGAAGGATGGTGTTTATAGTGGACCTTTCACCGCTACCTACTACAAGGTTGCTCCTGAGGGTGGAGTAGAAACACTGGCAGCCGCTAACGCTCTTGAGGACAATAGCGAGTTCACCTTTAACGGCGACGCTGTCGTTACCATCTGCTGGAAGGGTAGTGTGTACCTGCGCGACGCGAGTGGCTACGGCCAAATTGCCAACGTTGAAGACACCTTCGAGAACGGTCAGGTGCTGAACCAGGGCTGGAATGCCACCAAGACCAGCGATGATGGTTGGGTTAAGTACATCGATGCTGCAAACCTCAGCGCCAGCGATCAGACCGATCCCGAGCTGGCTGCTGCCCAAAAGCTCACTGGTGCTGTCGATGAGAGCATGATCAACGCCTATGTTTACGTTGAGAATGTGCACAAGGGCTTCACACCTATCCGTTCAATACCATTGCCTGACGGCACGACCATTTCGTTAACCGGGACAGGAAATCAGCCCGCCATCGGCGACTTCAATATCTATGGTATTATTTGGAAGGTTAACGGCGCATTGGTATACGAACCCGTTGCTTGGCAGAAGTATGTTGAGCCCGAGCCTGAGTTCCTGCGTGGTGACGTGAATGATGACGGCCAAGTGAAGATCAATGACGTGACAGCCCTGATCAACTATCTGCTCAGCGGTGACGCTACTGGCATCAACCTGAAAGCTGCAGACTGCAACCAGGACGGCGGCGTTAAGATCGGTGACGTGTCAGCCCTCATCAATTACTTGTTGAACGGCAGCTGGGATTAATTTTCCAACAATCTCTAAAGTTATATCCCTCATGCTCATCCCGAGTGTGAGGGATTTTTTGTTCCCGCTTTTTCATTTTCGTCCGTTTCATTTCACCTATACGCGCTTGCCTAGAACTAGGTGCGTTCAAGAAAAAAGTCAAAATTGCTGATTGTTTGGATTTTTGTTGTACCTTTGTGATTGATTCGGGGGAGAAATCCCGATGACGATAACAAGCATTCGCTATTATTTCGCGTTCAGCCAAAAGCGTCGGAAACTTATTGGAATAACAAGTCGCAAAATAATATGTGATTAGTGGCTCGTATGGGTCTCTAATTCCCCTTAATAGTGATGCTCACGCTACAAGCGTGATGCACACCTATTGGGGGACAGAGGCTCCACCGACGCTGCCTCTTGCTGGACGCAATAAAGAGCATCACGCCCTTTTTGCGTCTTGGCGTGATTGATAGTCGATTGCAAACAATAAGGCTATCAATCATCATGGCAAACAAAAACCTGAATGCCGCTAAGACGGCAAAGAAAGACGAGTTTTACACGCAAATGAGCGATATTGAGCGGGAGCTGCAGCACTACTGGCAGCATTTTCGCGGTAAGACCATCCTGTGCAACTGCGATGACCCCTACGAGAGCAATTTCTTCAAATACTTTGCCCTCCGCTTCAACCAGTTGGGGCTGAAAAAGCTGATTTGCACCTGCTATAATGGCTCGCCAGTGCAGGGCAATGAGTTGATGATTGATTGGGGTGACTTTACCGAGGAGCCCAAAAAGATTGCGTACAAGGTTGAGATTACTGAGGTGAGCGACATGAACGGTGATGGAGCTGTTGACCTGAGCGACGTTCAATACCTGCTGAAAAACGACAAAAACGTGCTATCCATCCTCAAGACTGGCGATTTCCGCAGCTCTGAATGTATTGAACTGCTGAAACAATCCGATATCGTGGTCACCAATCCGCCATTTTCGCTTTTCCGAGAATATGTTGCCCAACTGATAGAATACGATAAAAAATTCTTGATTGTAGGGCATCAAAATGCCATACATTATAAAGAAGTATTTCCATTATTGAAAAAAGGACTTTTGTGGCTTGGATATGGTTTTAAAGGCGGGGCTGCTCATTTTACATCACCTTATGAAGATAAAGCTACAGCTGGAGATCATCGCAAGGGTATGATACGTGTCTCTGGTGTTCATTGGTTCACTAATCTTGACCATCAGAAACGACATGAAGAATTAGATTTGGTTTGTCGTTATTCACCTGAAGAATATCCAACATATTATAATTATGACGCGATTGATGTTGGTTCAGTATCTGCAATACCGTGTGATTATAGTGGAAAGATGGGGGTGCCTGATTCGATATTAGGATGTTACAATCCTGATCAGTTTGAAATTGTTGGACTTGGTAGAGATGGAGATGAAATAAAAGTAGATAGAAGCGTCTATGAAAAGATCAAACAATTAAATCCAAATTCTCGGCCAAGCCATATAGGTTATTACGATAAATCAGGCTATCCCAAAGAGCCTTATTCTCGAATCATAATTCGCAACAAACATCCGAAGAAGCTATGATGACGATAAAACAAATCAGTGTGACCGTTGGGGAAATTACCCAGGGTTATGTGAACAACGAAGAACTGGGCGTGAGGGGCTATAACGGGCTGCTGGACATCCGTCCGCCCTATCAGCGTGAGTTTATCTATAACGACAAGGAACAGCAGGCCGTAATCAACACGGTGCTGAAGAGCTACCCGTTGAATGTGATGTATTGGGTAAAGCGTGGCGACGATGCCGAGTGCCCCTACGAGGTGATGGATGGGCAGCAGCGCACGTTGGCCCTTTGCGAGTATGTGGCGGGGAAATTTAGTTATGAGTTCAAGAACTTCTTCAATCAGCCCGAAGACATTCAAAAACGCATTCTGGACTATGAACTCACGGTGTATGTGTGCGAGGGAGAGCATAGCGAGAAATTGGAGTGGTTCAAGACCATCAATATCGCGGGCAAGCCGCTCAACGAGCAGGAAATCCTCAATGCCATTTATGCGGGGCCGTTTGTGAGCGACGCCAAGCGCCATTTCTCCAAAAGCAACTGCGGTGCCTACAAGTTGGGAAAAGAACTGGTCAATGGCGTACCTATCCGTCAGGACTTCCTGAAAAAAGCCTTGGATTGGATGGCCGAGCACGAGAAGCGAGAGGGCAAAGCGCAAAGCCGCGTGGGTTACATGGCCCAGCACCAGCATGATCCCAACGCCAACAACCTGTGGACCTATTTCCAGAACGTCTTGAACTGGGCAATCACCAACTTCGAGATGAAGAAGTTCAAGAAAATCATGAAGGGACTGGACTGGGCGCTGTATTACGATAAATACCATGACAAAACGCTCAACACGGTAGAAATGGCCAAGCAAATATCGACCCTGATGCGGGACAGCGAAATCCAACGGCAGTCGGGCATCATTCCCTATGTGCTCACAGGCGAGGAGCAACATCTTGACCTACGGGCTTTCCCCGAGGACATCAAGCTGGCGGTGTGGGAGCAGCAAGGGCACATCTGTCCCTTGTGTGGCAAGGAGTATGATTTCGAATTTATGGAGGGCGACCACATCACACCATGGCGCGATGGCGGGCGCACTGTTATTGAGAACTGCCAAATGCTGTGCCGTGACTGCAACCGCCACAAGGGAGCGAAGTAGATGTTAACGGTGGCGTTAAGATCAGCGATGTGTCAGCCCTCATCATTACCTGTTGAACGGCGCCTGGAATTAAATCATCAGTAAAATCTAAAGTTATATCCCTCATGCTCAAATTCCCGAGTGTGAGGGATTTGTTTGCCGTTATCCTTTTTAGCCCAGATAGAGTTGTTTGCTGTCTAATTATTTTACACATTTTCACTTTTTTCATGGCGATTGGCATTTTTGTCAAAGAAAAACTTGTCAGGCAATTGTTATGGGCATAAATTTGCAGCACAGGATGACTGATGGCTCTTGTCCTGCAAGATGATATTAGCCTTCTGAGACTACTGAATAAATAGAGTTTGATCAATCAATAGTTGAAAGAGTTTATAACTTACAACACTAAATACCGAAAACGAAGATGAAAAACTTCTTTACATCTGCACTCCTGCTGCTGGCCCTGCTGTTGCCGGCCAGTGCCGCTGCCTACAACTTTGAGGAGGGCGGTATCTACTATAACTACTGCAATAACCCCGGCAGTAGTGATTACGCTGTCGAAGTCACATCACCTCCCAGTGCTGACAGCTACACAGGAACCGTGATTATTCCTCCTGCTGTTACCCATGACGGTACCACTTACACGGTCATCGCCATTGGCAAGGATGCATTCTCGTGGTGTAAAGGCCTGAAGAACGTGGTTATCCCCAACTCCGTCACCACTATCGGTGATAACGCATTCTATGCCTGCAACTTTCTGGCGAACGTGAACATCCCTAACTCGGTCACCTCTATTGGAAAATCGGCGTTCAATGGCTGTGACCTGACGAGCGTGACCATCCCTGCATCGGTCACCTCCATCGGTGAGAAGGCGTTTGCCTGGTGTGTTAATTTGGCTAATCTTGCTGTGGAAAGTGGCAACACGCGATATGATTCCCGTGATAATTGTAATGCCATCATTGAGACGGCAAACAATAAGTTGATTACGGGTTGTCAAAATACTGTCATCCCTACCTCTGTCATTTCCATCGGCTCCAGCGCATTTGAGGGCTCCTATGGTATGCAAGGCATAACGATTCCCAACTCGGTTGTTTACATCGATGATTTTGCGTTCTATGCCAGTGACGTGAAGAGTATAACCATTGGCACCTCTCTCGTCTCCATCGGTGAAAGAGTGTTTACTTACTGTAACCTGGCTCGTATTGTCGTTGATAGCGGCAACAAGACCTTTGATTCCCGTGGTAATTGTAATGCCATCATCGAGACGGCAAGCAATACACTGGTTGTGGGTGGTCAAAACACGATCATCCCTAATACTGTCACCTCCATCGGCGACTACGCGTTTGCAGGCTGTCGCAACCTGATGGGCTTGACTATCCCCAATACTGTCACCACTATCGGCTACAACGCATTTCAGTATTGCTCAGGTCTGAAGGAAATTACGATACCCAACTCTGTTACCAAGATTCTCAGCAATACGTTCAATAATTGTAGCGGCCTGACGAGCGTGACCATCCCTAATTCTGTCACCGCCATCGGCTGGTATGCTTTTACGAACTGCAATGAACTGAAGGATGTGTATAGTTACATTACCGATCCCCAGAGTGTGGATGTAGGAAATGCTGTCTTTAAGAAATATAATGACGACTATTCAGGTTGCACGCTTCATGTGCCATGCGGGACAGTCAATGACTATCAAGCCGATGAACATTGGTCCCCCTATTTCGAGCAGATTGTGGAGTTGGATCCCGAGATGGAGTTGATCGGCGACGTGAATTTTGACGGTAAGGTCGATATTGCTGATATCAATGCTATCATGGACATCATCTTGGGCATTGATGTTTATGCCTCTGAGGCCGATGTGAACCGCGACGGCGAAGTTACCATCGCCGACATCAATGCCATTATGGACATCATCATGGGTGGAAATGAGCAGTCTTGGCCTGAACGTGAGTACGTTGACCTGGGGCTGTCCAGCGGAACGTTGTGGGCGACCTGCAACATTGGCGCCAACAGCCCCGAAGAATACGGCGACTATTTCGCCTGGGGCGAGATCGAACCCAAGGAGGTCTATAATGAAAGTACCTACAAGTGGGGTGACGGGAACTACCACTTGACAAAATACTGCACCGATAGCCGTTGGGGCACGGTAGACAACAAGACCAAGCTGGACCGTGAGGATGATGCAGCCTGGGTGAATTGGGGCCCATCGTGGCACATGCCGTCGCTGGAGCAGATTGAGGAATTGTATGCCGAGTGTAGTCATCAGTTGACTCAAGTGAATGGTGTGAAGGGGCATTTGATGACCGGCCCTAACGGTAACTCCATTTTCTTGCCCGCCGCGGGCTACCGTAATGACAGTTATCTCGTCGAAGCGGGTTCCAGCGGGTTCTATTGGCAGAGCTTGCTTGATATCAACAACGGGTCGGCGTTCTGCATGCTTTTTGATTGGGGATGGGGATGGGGCGACCGCACTCGTCGCCAAGGCTTGTCCGTTCGTGCCGTGCGTGTATCGCCAGACGACAACCGAGGCCTCTACATCGAGCAGCCCCTCCTTGACTTGGGTGAAGTGCCCATGGGAAAGACGTGCACTAGTCAACTGACAATCATCAATGACACATGGGAGGATATGACCTTGACGGCTACTGCTGATGAGCCTTTCCTGTTTGAGCGGAATGGGGCGTGTGCCAGGAACATGACCATCGTGGTGCCTAGCAATACTTTTGCCAACGTGACGGTGATGTTCGAGGCGACCACATTGGGTGAATACAACGGCAATGTGACCTTCCAGAACCCGGTACTCGAGGGCGGCCAGAGCGTCATTCCCGTCCACGCTCGTGCCATTACCGATGCTGCTTCACAGCAGGAGTACGTTGACCTGGGACTGCCCAGTGGTACCTTGTGGGCGACGTGCAACGTCGGAGCCACCAGCCCCGAAGAATACGGCGACCTCTTCGCCTGGGGTGAGACCGAGCCCAAGGCGACCTATACATGGGAAACCTATAAGTGGTGCCATGGCAGCTACAATTCGTTGACGAAGTACTGTGTCAACAGCTGGTATGGCAATGTTGACGGCAGGACTGAGCTGGAACTTGAGGACGATGCAGCCTATGTGAACATGGGCCCGTCGTGGCGCATGCCGTCCAATGAACAAATGCATGAGCTGCTAGATAACTGCACTTCGCATAACGCAACAAGGAATGGTGTTAAAGGCCAATTGCTCATTGGTCCCAATGGTAACACGATGTTCATGCCTATTAGGGACGATTATTGGTCGCGCACGGTTTCTACTGGGTTCTATGCTCATGAATTTGGCTATAGCGTAGATAAGTGGAACTTTTACGGTGGTCCCCGCTGCAATGGTGAGGCCGTGCGTGCTGTGCGTGTATCGCAAGAATAGCCGTCTCTTCCCAACACGACGAAATGTATAACTTCTATGAAACGCAACTGCCGGAAATGGTGGTTGTGTTTCTTTTTGTCTTTTTTTCGGGTTAGTTTATTCCTGACTTCGTCAATGATTCACCCAAACTGCTTTATCGGTTCTGTTAGATATTGAACAGCGGTTCTATAGACCTGTGGCGGTCGGTCAGGAACATGGTCTTGGTGAACACCTGGCCATTCTCGGGCATGTTGATGCGGACTGTGATGACGGTTTTTGCGATGTCGATGACTTTGTCAACGCTATGAGGAATGCCGTTTTCCTTGATGAGGCGTTCCAACTCCTTATAAACCTTATAGGCGACGAAGCAGATGCAAACGTGCGCCTCGATGCGCCTGGGTGTGAAGTGGAACATCGGCCGCATTTCGAGCGTGCCCTTCGACACGCGGAATGCCCGCTCAACGACCCATAAGCCGTGGTACTGTTCAACGACCTGCTTGGGCTCAAGCGATGTGTTGGTGATGTAGCCTTTCAGACCGTCCCATTTGGCATCCTCGGCTATCCTGCTTTCGTTGATTTCGACGGTCACGTCCCTGCTGATCTCCAAAAACTTGTTGTAGCCGCGGCGGTTGACCTGCTCCTTGGTCAGCGTCCCTTTGCTGTAGGCCTTGCGCAGCCGAGCGATGCCCCGCTTGCGGTTGTAGGCGTCCTTGTCGGCACGCTTTTGGGAATATCCGATGATGAGCCGTTCGTCGCCCTTGCGCACAAGCTCGGCGAACTCCCCGTTGGCTAGCCGCTGGCTGAGTATCCATCCCTTCACGTCTTCCGCCTCATTCCTTATCCTCGCCCCGATGACATACTTGTAGCCTGCCTGGCGCAGCATGGCGATGTTCCTGCCGTTCATCAGTCCCGAGTCGGCCACTACCACGAAGTCGTCCCCAAGTCCGTAACGCTGCCTGAAGTCGTCTATCATCGGAATCATCGTGTAGCCCTCATACTGCTTGCCATTGAACACGCTGTACGACAGCGGATAGCCGCCTTCACTAACCAGCAGGCCCAGCACGACCTGCGTCTCAGCAGTCTTGCCGTCCTTGGAGAAGCCCGGCGAGCGCAGTTCGTCTTCTGTGGCTGACTCAAAGTAAAGTGTGGTCACATCGTAGAAGACCAGGCCCAGCCTTCCGCCGAACAGGCTACGGGTATGCTCGACACTGATGCTTTGGGCCAGTTCCTGCTGCGTGCTGTGGAGCTTGTCCATGTAGCGGTAAATCCGGTTCAGGTCAACGTCCTCGTCATAATAAGACTTGAGATAATCCACCGTGGCCAGTTTGCTGCGCGGCTGGGTCAGACGTGCGATGACCAGATGCCGGAGCACTTCATCCTCTATGGCATTGAAGCCGATACTGTCATAAATCCTGCCCAACAGCAGCTGCGTGCCGTTGATCAGCAGCGAGTCCATGTTGGACACCACACGCTCCGTCTCCTCACGCTCACGCCCGCGGCGGTCGTCAAAGTCTATCAGCTGCTGGCCGCCGTACTCATCAATCCACCGTTTGGCCTTCTTCTGCAACACATCAGCCTCAGCTTCACTTGCCACTGTGCCGAAGTTTTTGACCTCGGTAAATTTGCCCTGCTGCTTAAGAACAACGACTACGCTGATTGTTCCCGTTTTGTTCTTCCTTTTGCGTACAAACATGTGGCAAAGATAAACAAATTCGGGGTCGCATCACCCTTGATTCACCCTAATTCACCCAGTTATTGCAGCTAAATGACTGATTTTCAATATCCGCTATCTGATGGCAGAAAAAAGTGATGAAGTCAGGAAATAAACCTGCAATTGAATCGATTGTTCAGATAGTCATAATCGCCTTTAAACTTGGTAATCATATCAGGAAAACAAGCAGGTGTGAATCCTTTGAATAAGTCCCAAACTTCTGGGCACAATAAATTCTGGGTACTCTCGCCTGATAGCATTCGATTTTTGACCAGAGATGAACTGATAGCATCAATATTTTCTGGCTGAGGCAGTGTCACGATGCGGTCAAGATAGCAGGAGAGCACATCATTGCATTCCAATGCCTTTTCAAGCGCATCGTCCTCCCTCGAATAGAGTACCACATTAAACCTGCTCAAGAAGTCCTTATTCTCAGTTAAATGGATAAGTAAGTCCAGCTTGTCAGCACCCATCACGAAGTACAGTTCCTCATCAGGATACTGTTCCTGTAGTGCCTCCATTGTCTCAACGGTTCTTGCCGCAATTGTGCCAATTTCAATATCACTCACCATCATGCGAACATCGGTACACATGGCCTGGAGCATCCTGACGCGCAATTCAGGCGATAACACAACAGGCGGATGGCTGTGCCGCATTTTGCGTTTCAGATAGGCGTCACTCACTGGAACAAAAATGCCAATTTCTGCTCCAAGCGCATTGAGAGCATCCTCCATTAACCTGTAATGTGCCAGTGTCGGCGGATTGAAACTCCCACCCAAAACAACGATTCTTTTCTTCTTCCAAGCCATATCTTGCGTAAATTTTACGCAAAATTACAACCCTTTTCTCAATCCACCAAATTTTCTTGCGTAAATTTCACATAAGAAATCAAAGGAGTGCTTTCTAGAAAACCATCCTTAATGCATGTTTATGGGCATTGCGGACTTGACGTTTATGGTTTTTAATTCCTAGCGGATGCCATAAACTCACTGCTATTATTCAAATGATTAAACCTTATCGGAGTCGCTATAATCTAGACTGAAATTCATTATTCGGCAACGTTCTGAATACTATAATAATAAATTAAACCTCTACTATAGCCTTTATAACGGCCTTGCCGTTGATAGACAATCCATTTCTTAATATTCTCTTGATTGGAGTATTCTCAGGAACTATTGAGAAGGGAACGGTCCTGTGCATTTCAGTTTGGAAGCCAGATAATTCTGATATAATGGTTCCCCCATTAACTGACAGAATTTCAAGAATTCTTTCTTGCACAAAAGAAATCATTGTTAACACGTTTTTATCATCTGTCTTTTGAGATAAAGCTTCAAGTTCGTCAAATAAATCAACTAAATTGGATACAATACTACCAATGCTATTATATTCTGAGACCGCTGAATTCTTCTCTTCACCGTTATTTACTATAACTTTTTCGCCACCTTGCTCAGTGTTACTGTCATTTTTTATAAGTGGAACTGACTTTGGAAGCCTTTCCTCTCTAGAATTATACTTTAGAGCACTGAGATCACATGAATCATTTGATTTATGATACTCAACCCCAGAATTTGGTGACACAACATCCGATAAATTGATTTCGGCAGAGTCATCTTTTGAATTAAGCGATGACAAATCTTCTGAAGAGCCATTTTCGATGATGGCTGAAGTATCATTCTCACTAGATGATGTAACATACAATCTTTCATGTTCGGCTATATCTTCAGTTGGATTTGTTTCTGTGACCATCTCATCAGATGAATGTTCAACAACCATTTCATCAAAAAAAGTAGATGATGATTCTTTATCACTCATAAAAATTGAGAATAATTTTAATAGCAACTTTTGGAATTTCATAACACTTTAGATTAGTTCCGCATACTTCTTCTTGGCAAGACCAGCCGCCTTCTGCTTAACACTGTTTGGCGGTGAAGCGTTGTACACTACAGACCAATACCTGTATCTAGCTACCGGATCATAGCTTATTGGCTGCCCAGAAAAAAGCGCAGATAATTCAACAATTTCATCTTCCATAAAACTTTGTCTGTGCTCATTAATCTGCTGGAAAGCAAGAAAAGAGCTATTAATAAATTGTAGCTCTGAAAGAATAATTTCTATCTCTTCCTTTAATGCAAAAAACTTTGATTTAAGAATTTCGACTTCCGATGAAGATGGGATTACGCGCTCTACAGAATCCTTGACAATTTGTTTAGCGGGTTCTGGAAACGTTGATAATAACCTTAGACATTCATCTTTGACTTTTGAAATTTGCTCGGCATAAACAAATCTTTCATCGTACTGAATTTTCAGCAAGATTCGCTTTAACTCGGTAAGGATAGTATTACATCTCAAAAGTTTACTTCTATTAAAGAAATGATTGTAAATTAACTCTTTCAACTTTACAAGGCCCCCGATAGACTCTAATTTTGACAAAGCTGAATCAATGTCAGTAGAATAATATAATTCTTTTGCAATCAATGCAAAAGCACTCCATGGCAATTCCTTATTATCAAAAAGTTTGAGCATACTTTTCCTTTCGGTTACAGAAAGATTACACAATG
>JAEEGH010016612.1_pt1 | contig 15807 bp, 8 predicted proteins | sample 9134181 | NCBI WGS metagenome assembly JAEEGH01 (sample SAMN16246544, study PRJNA631951) | gut metagenome | biome: gut microbiome; feature: rumen; material: DP-attached | host: Bos | place: Iran: Karaj | collected 2018-10
GCACTCTCTGTTGAAGTGTTCTGCCTGTAAGCGTCATCTGAGGCGCTCTTACAACAAAATCAGTCAAAGCCGTCGTGCTGCTATATTTGGGTTGCGCACCCGCAGAACTCGAGGACGAAACAACCGCGCTGGAACTTTCCGGAGCAGCAGCACTTGAAGAAACTGGAGCCGATTGAGCCGCGGCAAAGTTCGGCATGTTGCCCGAAACAAGCAAACCGTTCAACAACTTCAGGGACTGGTTAAAGTAGTTTTCGTCACCCAGTTTGACCGCTTCGGCCCAGTATTCATCGAGCTTGGACTGGTACTTGGCATCAGAGATAAGCGCCGTCATCAGCGAGGTCACAAACGTGCTATTATGGTCGTTGCCAAGGTCGCCCGAATTTCTGCGTATGGGCCCCGCCATTCTCGAAGCATCCACCTTGGAAACAAATTCAGCCATTTTCTTGTCGAGAGCAAGAGCACGCTGGTCGCCATTCCAGCAAACAGCCTTGGCATTGCGCCACGGAGCGCGGGACGCATCATAGCTATAGTAGTCGTCTTCACTCTTTCCGTTCTTGTCTGTCCAGTCATCAATGAGACCAGTCGAAGCATCGGAAGCGCTCTTTTCATAAAGGTTCATGTTCGCTTCGTAAGCCGTCTTGCTCCAAAATTCAGCATTTTCAGTATCGACAAGGGCAAAGAGAGGCATGTACGCCGGGTCAAAATAACCAGGATTCTTGCGATTAAAGCCAAGATCGCCCCACTTGTCGCCCGGCATGTGCAAACCATTCGATTCAAACTCGGACTTTTTCATGGACTGGATGAGTTTCTTGGCGTCTTCCTTGTACTTTTCGTCGCCAAACTGGTAGTACGCCATCACGAGAGCGGCAGCGGCATCGATATCGCCATCGAGAGCGGCTCCCTGGTCATATTTCGTAGAAAGATTTCCCACCTTCCAAACCATCAAACCGTTTTCGTTCATCATCTTCTTGTAGAGGTTCCAAATCTTGTCGAACTGCGGCTGGTAGCTTGTCGTATTGTCGCTAAAATAGACCATCAAAAGCATGCCATAGCCGACACCTTCCGAAAAATATTCGTTGGAGCCCGGATCAGAACGAACACCGGCAACATCGCCCGACTCGTTGTACATCGTCTTCATCCAATAGGCGAACTGCTTCTTGAGGTCTTCAGAGGCCTTAGCCTTGTCGCTCAAGAGGGTCGCGTTTCCACCGTAATCAGACATTTGTGGGAATGGGAAATTTACCTTGGCCTGAACAAGCCCGAAAGCAAGCATACCGGCAAGTCCCATTTTGACCAAACGATTCATACACAACTCCTATGCCCAGCGGGCCGTTAAATCTATTCAAAAATAATTTTTTAGCAATAAAAAATAAATTATTTAAAACAGACATCTTAGTGTTCTGTGCGGTCCATCACAACAAAAAGTGAATCACGATACGCAACATGCCAATTTTCGGAAGAATCAAGGGTTTCAAGCAAATTTCCCCACCTTGCATAATAGCGCAGCGGGAGCACTACGCGGTCAATCCCCAACGAATCGGCATCCACCAAGAAGAGCTTAGGGATTTTCGCATAACTAAGATAGCGTTCAAAAAATTCCGCCGATTTCAAAATAAAACGCCCATCAATGTACGTCGAATCATATGGATTCATAAACGCCAAATAACCGCCAGCACGGTCGTCATTGAAAAGCCTTCCCGGATGCGGATTTTCCATCATCCAGTGCGCGGCCCCCACAGGCACACGCTGGTAAGCAATCATGGAATCGTAAGACGAAACAGATTTCACCCAATGCCCGAAAACGAAAGCGATAGCAACCGCCGCAAGCAAAAAGTCCGAAGTCAAAATCGGACGATTCATGAGCTTTAACTTGGCGCCAAGTCTTCGAGACTGTTCGGCAAGACGGCCCCCAAGCCCGAGTCCAGAACTCGATTGGCTCTTCAGAAAACGCACAAGGACCGCCAAAAACACCGGTAAAAAGAGTACAAAGTTGCGTTCGGCGATGAGTGCAAGAATCGCAGTGATAAAAAACCAGGAGGGCTGCAACCTGCGACTAAAAATAGCATCGATTCGCTCTTTCGGAAGCCACGACAACTGCCACGACAAATAAGGGGCAGGTTCAGATTTCCACCTGCTAAAAGCTAAAATAATTCCACACACGCAAAGTGCAATCATCAACACAGACTGTAGCGAATTTTCACCATTCAGCAAAAGCGTAAATGGCGAACGGTTCTCCGCAATTTCATTCGAAAAAACGATTGCCGAAGGCGAAAGTCCAACGAGCCTATCCAACAGTTCGAACGGATAAGGAAGCAAGTTAACACCATCTCGATGGAGAAACGGTACGGCCAAAAGCAGAATTATAAAAAGAACCTGCCAGGCAAGCGTTTTGAACGGAATCCGCACTCCATTCCATTGCCGGACCTTTCCAAAATTGACCCAACGGCGATACCACAATCCATACAAGAAAAAGCCATATGCAAAAATCAATCCTAGAATATAAAGGCCTTGGCATTTGCACCAGATCCACTGGATAAAAAGCACGGCAAGCACACCTAAAAGTTTATTACCGGTCAAATAACGAAACGCCCGATGAAAAACGTAATGGAATTTTTTTGGTTCCGTGCTATGTTTCGTTTTACGTTCTTCGCGCCATCCGTAAAAAAGCCACGGCAGCAAGTTCCAATAAATTCCGAGGAACAACATGCTCAAAAGCACCGGCCGTATTTCAAATTGATAGCGGAAGATAAAGAGGAGAACTACAATTCCCGCAAAGGCTATAGGCGAAATTTCACCACGACTTTCAACATCATTTTCGTCTTTCAAATTCGACGAGCGAATCGAAGGAAGCAAGAACAACATAAAAACAGCGCCCCAAAGAAGCGCCTTGAACGCGACCAACAGCGGAGCGTCGCCAATGTCATAGACAAAAGCCACCATCTGCTGAAAGTATTCATGTACATTCACGACGGGCTCGCGCACAGGCGTCCACGTAGTCACCCATTCACGCGCACAAGCCAGATGCCACCAGATATCGGTATCCGTCAACGGGAATATCGCAAAAAGAACAACCGCAATGGGCACCAGAATCAATGGCAAACGCATTTCAAGGCCTACTTCGAAGATTTACCCGAATCTATCGACTTGATAAATTCATCCAAACGCTTTGTGAACTGTTTTGCGCCATCTTTATTCAAATGGTCGTAATCATTTGCCATCGAAGACGGGTAATCATGATCACCAAACTTATTTTCGTCAAAAACATAGAAATTCGATTTGTTATCAGCAAATTCATTGATTTCTTCAAAGATTTTCTTGGCATGGCTGCGGCGGAGACCATGACGTCCATAAGTTCCCGTTTTCTTGTAATAGGGGCTAATCGGGAAAGTCGCACCAACAACCGTAATATTGTTCTCTTTGGCCAAGCGTACAAGATCTTTCAACTTTTCAATATCACCGGAGAAAATCGCAGAACACTGTTTCAGTGGAGATTTCGCAAGACACATGTTCAAGTTCGTATCCGCTACACAGACATCCATCGTGTAATTGGTAAGGCAAGTATTCTGGTCCATATCCACAAGGCAATTGGCGAGATTCTTATTGAACAAGCAATCGCTCCACGTCGAATCACCGCGAATTTCGGACTTCCCATTTTCGTCATACCAGCCAATGTTATCTGTAGCGTCATGCCAACCGCGAGCCTTTATAATCGAGGGAGCTTCATCTACGGCATTTTCCATAACAAGATTCACAAACGCATCGTCAACGCCATCGGGATAAAAATCGTGACTCTTGTCGTATTCGAATCCGAGAGCATTTCCCATACCTAATCCAATATCCGATCGACCATCTATATTGTACCACAAATCAACATCGAGGCCAACGACAACGTATTTCACCTTGGGGCATTGATTCAAGACGTAATTTTTGAAAAGATAATGAATGCAATGCATATCGCAAGGAACCACACCCATGTTCATCGACGAGACACTCATTTTAGACGGGTCAAAACCCGCCCACATGTGGGAATTGCCAAGCCCGACCAGTTCCACGGAGTCCTTCAATTTCCAGAACATCGGCATCTTATGCGAAAGGAGATAATTTGTCTGGTTCGCCGCAGAGACATACACGCCGACACTATCTTCGTCCCAAGCAATATTTTCTTCGGTCGCTCCCGAAGAAGCCCAAAGGCACGGATGCCAAATTTCATCGCCTTCGACAAGAGTCGTGACAGAGCTGTCCTTCAAATGGACTAATGCGATTTTCAAGTGAGCCCCATCGGCATTGACAAGTGACACCACCGCATTCTTTTCGTCGTTCAAGACCCATTCGCTATGGTCAAACGTCATATTTTTCGGAGCACCCACAGACGAAACCAATTTGCCAACGCTATCCGCAATCAGCAAGCGTTCGTGAGTGCGGTATTTCGTTCCGACAAACTTTTTCCCTGTTTCACCAGCAAAATCAAGGAACAACGTCCGCTTAGAAGTCTTGTTCAGCGAAGCATTGCAGGCCTGTTCGCCATTGTACCACACAGAATCTACAGCTTTCGACGTTATTGAAGAACCCTTTGAGGCCATTCGTGCACGAAGCAAGCGCGCCCCTGTCACAGACAACATTTCATCATCGCTTATACCGCCATGATAAGCGCCATCGAAAAGTTTCGAAGGTTTTCCGAACTTGCCATTCGCAAATTTCACCTGCCATGTACTCGCCTTCTTGAACGAAGATTCCTCCTTGTTATTCGCGGCATCCGTCACATAGACAATCACCGTATCGCCATTTTCGAGCACGCGCCAACGCGGGATTGCAGCCGAAGAAACATCCAGCTTCACACGGTTACTCCCTTCGGCATCCAAATTACGAACATAGAGCGCAGATTTTCCGCTAACGCCCTCCTGCCCCGTGCTAAACGCCACCAGTTTTCCATTCGGAGAAATATCCGGATGGAAAACATTTAGTGAATCCTTGATTTCGACGACTCTCGGAGACGATTTTCTAAAATCGACATAAGCCAAATTCTTTGTCACATCGTTACGGAACGCAAGCTTCGCACGGGTCGCACCAAGAAGGGACAGCAACTTTTCTGATTTTATCGAAACCGTCGCACTAGAAGCTTCTCCCGAAGCATCTAACCATGTGGGATTTTTGATTTTTCCAAAAGCAAGGCGGAAGCCCAAGTAATCAGAAGCACTTGATCCAGTCACCGTATAGACATCGCCGCGAGCATACAAATTAATCATCGAAGATTCGCTTCTAAAGCTTCCACCCTTGATAACGCGTTCGCCAAGGCTTCCGCCATTCGGTGCGCCTACGAAGTTTATGACGGATGTATCCGCGAAATTTCCTAGCCAGTCATTGACCCATTCAGTCACATTCCCAAGCAAATCGCAAAAATCATTTTCATCTTTTTTCGTACAGACTTCGTGCGCCTTGAAATCGGAGTTATCCGCATTCCAGCTTTTTTCAGGAGAAAACGAGAGGTTTGCGGCAAACGTCCATTCTGCTTCCGTAGGCAAGCGGAACGCGTCAACATCTGGTTTAAAGACAAAGTCATTCATGAGAACGCAATGGCCATTTTTGTCAAATGCAGCAGACGAATACGTATAAGCGGTATCCAACTTCGCCTTTTTGCTTTTCGCATTGGCAAAGAGAACGGCATCGTAAAAAGTCACATTCACCGCAGGCAGAGAATCCTTCGCGCAATCCAAGTTCAATTTGCCTTTTTTCCCGCCCATAAGCGCATTGAACTCGCTACAGGTCACCTCATGTTTTCCCAACTGAAAATCGTAAGTGAACTTGACATCCATTTCGGGGCGTTCATTGGCTTTTGCCGATTTAGAATTCGTACCCAATTCAACATAGTTTCCAGATGATTTAATCAACGCAAAGCCGTCTTTCAGTTTAGCATCCGAGCAATCATCCTTGGAAGAACAAACCAAAGAACTTCCCATATTCGTCTGCGTCGGAGAATCGTCCGAGCAAGACACCATCAAAGCCAGGGCGGCAACCATGGCTCCCCAAATCATACTTTCTGTTTTATAGACGAACTTCATATTCATTCTCCTAACGTTGAAAGTAAAGAATCCAACCGATGCGTAAACTGCTTTGCGCCCAAAGTACTCAAGTGATCAACATTATACGCCATTTCATCCGTGTAATCATGATTACCAAATTTATTTTCATCAAAAAATACAACATCAAGACTTTTAACCGTATCCAAGACATTGTAGGCAACGCTTCTTCTTGGTCCATAGACACCAAACGCTCCAGTTTTGCTATACGCAGGATCCTGAGGCATAACCGTTACAACAACCTTGATATTCCTTGCACGAGCTGTCGCTACAATCTGCTTGAAGGTGTTAAAGTTTTCTAAATAAACCGGAAAATCAAAATTTTGTTCAGTCGTATCCCTAATAAAAACTGGTGGTCCCCATTCTATAGTCGGCAACAAGAAATCATCCAAATTGTACGGATGCATCAAAGCTGTTTCCGGACGTGGAGTCACCTTTAGTGCATCGATAAAATGGTCAGGCAAGCCATCAACCCAGAACTTATGGTTTTCGTCATATTTGAAGCCCGGAACTTTGTCATAAATAGCATCAGTCCACGTAGCAAAACCAGGATACCATAAAAAGTCCGGGGACATTTCAATCACTAAAACCTTTAAATTTTTGAGATGATTCATTACATAGTTCGTAAATAGATAATTTATTCCGGTCATCTGCGCATTGGAGAAAGACATATTCAACAAATTATAAGAAGTAATTTCCTTATCGTAGAGCCCAAACATAGTCCTTGACGAACCAAGCGCTACTGCAGTAATCTTGTCTCGATTTTCCCAGAACCGCTCCATTTTTACGCGAAGCTCTAGCGCACTGTAGTAAGCACTGGGAGTGTAATAGATGCCCGCACTATCCGTATCAAGATTTTCACTATTGAAATTAATTCTTGAATGCCAAAGACACGGATGCCAAAGTTCATCGCCTTCCGCTATTGCATTCACCGTTCCCTTTGTCAAATCGATCAGTACAATTTTTTGATGAGCACCGTTCAAATTCACAAGCGATGCTACTGCAAAATTTGAACCGCCCAGCACCCATTCCGTATGGTCAAACGTATAGCCTTGCGGAGCCGCAATACTTTGGATAAGTTCACCTTTTGCATTCATGACCAAAAGACGTTCGTGAGTACGGTAAGATTGCCCCACAAATGCAGCTCCGGTCTTTCCGCCAAAATCAAGAAACAGCGTACGTTTGCTACCATCATTGGCAAGCGAAACATTGCAAGCCTGTTCGCCACCATACCACACGGTATCGCGCGCATTGGCAAGAACCATTCCGCTATCGGCAAGACGTACACGCAAAAGCCTTGCACCCGTTACGGCAAGAGTTCCATCATCACTCACCCCGCCATGATACGCGCCATCGAACAACTTTTGCGGAATTGCAAATTTTCCATTGGAAAACGAGACTTGCCATGTACTCATCTCCGCAAACGAAGCATTGTCCTTATTATTAGCAGCGCTTGATACATAAACTATGACGGTATCGCCATTTTCCAGAACGCGCCAACGTGGAATCGCAGCATTTTCAACATCCAATTTAACAAGCCCAGATCCCGTTTCATCAAGATTTCGCACATAAACGCTAGACTTTCCCGAAACACCTTCAGTTCCTGTACAGAACGCCACTCGCTTTCCATCCGGCGAAATGTCTGGGTGATAAGCCCGCAAGGAATCCTTGATTTCCACTATCGAGTTAAGCCCCAGTCCAAAATCAATATAGGACAAATGACCTGTAACATCGTCACGGAATACTAGTTTATTTTCAAACGTACCTGTCAAATGTTTCAGTTCATAAGTTTCCGTTGAAACATTTATCACTGATTCCTTGGCAGTGCCGCTCTCATCAAGCCATGTAGCTTTTGGAATAGCCCCAAACGCCAAGCGGAATCCAAGATAATCCCCTTTCGTTGAAGACGTTATCGTATAAATATCGCCACGAGTATAAGTATTTATCATCAAGATTTCATTTCTGAAGCTTCCCCCCTTCACAACGCGTTCACCAAGGCTTCCGCCATCGGATCCCCCCACAAAATTCGTTAGCGGTTCCGTCCTAAAATAGGTCAACCAGTCATTCACCCATTCTACAGCGTTTCCCGCCATATCGTAAACACCAAAGCCATTAGCAGGCAACTTCATTACATCATGAATTTCATGTCCTGAATTTTCGCTATTCCAGCCATATTCAGGATTCCAACCTTGGCTTGCGACATAGACCCATTCGGCCTCCGTCGGTAGGCGGTAACCATTCACATTTTCATGGAAAGCAAAACCGACTAGTTCATTGCAACTGCCCGATTCACTAAACGAGGCACTTTTGTACGTATAAACGGTATCGAGATTTTCGGCCTTGCTCTTGGCGTTCGCGTAAAGCACGGCATCAAAAAACGTTACGTTAGTCACAGGAATGCTATCACTGCATTTTCCGTCGCATTCACCACCAAATTTTTCACGCAAAGCATTGTACTCGCCACGCGTCACCTCATGTTCGGCGATATAAAAATCATATGTAAACTTGACTTCCATTTTTGGAGTTTCACTCTTACGCACCCCTTTTTCATCCGTACCCAAATACGTCGATTTTCCTTTAGCATTGATGAGAACAAAGCCTTCATGATTTTTAGAAGACGAAGAAATCTCTGCAGCAGAAGAAGACATTATAGAAGAAGAAGATTGTGCAGATGAATATAATTGATTAAACGGAAATTCGTCATTTTCGGAACATGAGATTCCAATGGTTGCAGATAAAAAAAATACTGCAAACCAAAACCAATTTTTCAAAGCACCACTTCTCATTTTTTCTTCTCCCAAGACAACAAGAGATCATTCAAATGAGAAGTCAAAATAACACTACCACCAGAACAAAGATGATCTTCATCTACGGCCATCGAATTCGAATAGTTGTGTTTTCCCATCTTGTTTTCATCCATCAACACAAAATTCGGGTACTTTTTATTCAAAGCCTTAAGTTCATCAATTAGTTTTTTTGCAGTACTGCGACGAAGTCCATAACGGCCAAACACCCCCGTTTTCGCATACGCCGGACTTTGCGGGAAAATAAGTCCGACTACACGAATATCGCGTTTTGCCGCCTCTTTGATAATCGAAATAAGTGCAGCCTTGCTATCGTCAATCAAATTTTTATGTTCATCTAAATACATGCTGTCCTGTTCAATTTCAGGTTCATCACGCCACGAATGGCAGACTGTATTGGTATAACGACCTCGGTCTTTCAAGTAACAGGATTCATCCGAAGAACCCACTGAATTTTCCGTATATTCCAACAATCCATCAGGGTATCCATCTTTCCAGTAATCATGATTGGCATCATACACATAGCCTGGATAATTGTCAAAATCCGTATAGAAGAAGTTGTCTCCATCAGGGCCATCTATTTTGTGCCAAAAATCGATATCAAGGGAAACTACCAGATATTTCAATTTTTTCATGTGATTGAAAATATAACGGTCTAAAAAGTCTCTTGACGTGTAAATCGAATTAGGAGTTTGTCCAAAATTCACGGCAAAGAACTGTTCATCCAATTCGCTTGGGCTCACACCGAACATCGGCCTAGACGAGCCCAAAATAGCGACATTGGCAGAATCACGGTACTTCCAAAGGAGTTCCATCTTAAACCGCATAATGACGGACTCCCATTTATCCGACGGATTCAAATAAATACCCGCACTATCGGGGTCAAGTGCAGCGGTTTTAGGTACAACGAAATTTTTATGCCAAAGACTCGGGTGCCAAAGTTCATCGCCATTTACCAAATCCAGAACAGAGCCATCCTTCACATTCACCAGGACAATTTTTAAATGCGCTCCACTCGCGTTCGTGAGCGTGGCGACAATAAAGCCTCCCTGAGGATCCCCAACTTGATTCAACGCCCATTCCGAATGGTCAAAAGCATAACCGTCCGGGGCCGCGATAGACTTGATTAGACGCCCCATACTATCGGCAATCAACAAACGTTCATGCGTCGCATAGCTTTTACCCACAAATTTTGCACCAGTCTTTCCGCCAAAATCGAGGAACGCCACACGTTTCGTACCGTCTTGAGCAAGAGACACGTTACAAGCCTGCTCGCCATTGTACCATACCGTATCGTAGCCACCTGCAAGCGTTCCGCCAGGACTGGCGACACGAGCCCTCAACAAGCGAGCACCAGTCACAGCAAGCCTATTGTCATCCGAAACGCCACCGTGATACGCCCCATCGAAAAGTTTTTTGGGAGTGCCAAAGCGCCCCCGGGCATACTTCACCTGCCACGTACTCTTGGATTTAAACGAAGACGCGTCCTTATTGTTCCCAGCATCGGACACATAAACAATTACCGTGTCTCCATTATCAAGTACACGCCACCGAGGAATCGAGGCGTTCCCCTTGATGTTCAGTTTAATGGGTTTTGTGGAACTCACAGAAAGCGGACGAATATAAACGGACGATTTTCCAGAAACGCCCTCCATTCCTGTGCAGTAGGCCACCAGTCTTCCATCAGGAGAAATATCTGGGTGATACAAATCGAGAGAATCCGCAAGTTCTGTCACGAACAAAGTTCCATTTACATAATCAACATACGCCAAGTTTCCCGAAACGTCATTGCGGAAAACTAATTTTGTACGGTACGTCCCGATATTTTCCTTGACCACAGAAGCACTTGCCATCGGAATGATTCTGCTACCGCGCACCTTCCCGTCACGGCCCATCCAAACCGCATCCGGGATTTTGCCAAAAGCAATGCGAAATCCCAAATAATCGGACTTGGTCGAAGATGTCACAATATAGACATCACCACGATTATAAGGCTTGATTGCAGAAGGTTCGTTGCGGTAACAGCCACCCTTGATAACACGTTCACCTTGAACACCACCATCCGGAGCACCAACATAATTCGTAATGGTCGTATCCTTATAGTAACCTAGCCAATCCGAAACCCACTCCTTGACATTTCCGCCCATATCGCAAAAATCACCGCGAAGCCTAGCATATGAACAAACGTTTTTCGGTTCAAAACCGGAATTTATAGCGTTCCATTCTCCGGACGGATTCCATTCCCTATCTGCGGCCATCATCCATTCCGCTTCGGTCGGCATGCGATACGCATCCACTTCAGGATGAAAAACAAGCCCTTCCATCGAAATGCAATTCCCAGAAGCATCGAAATTCAACGACGAATAAGAATAAGCGGTATCGTACCCTTCACGCTTGCTGCGTTCATTGGCAAATAAGACGACATCGAAATATGTCACCTTCGTCACCGGCAACAAATCCGAATTCTTCCCCTTGCATCGTTCGTCAAAAGTGGTTCCCATGACACTTTTGAATTCGGCACAGGTGACCTCGTGCTTGCCCAACGAAAAATCATAATTCAGGGCTGCACGCAATTGCGGGCGTTCATTTGCTTTGGCCGCAGCAAGATACGTCCCCAAAAAAACAAGTGCACCGCCACTTGAATTCTTGATTTTCGAAGCCTTGATAAGGACAAGTCCATCATGGGAACTATCCATTTCAACCGGAGCATTTAACCAAACATGGTCTCCAAAAAAAGTATCGCATCCGGAAACAAAGAAAAAAAACGATACTAAAAAAAGTACCTTGGCCAAAAGGCAAGAACGATTCCAACACTTGGACTTAAACATTTCTCCTTAAAAATAGTTTTTTAAAGGAGAAAAAGCCAACAAGAAATGCGCTTGGAAACCCATTAAGAAGCAGTAAAAACTGTGATATAACAAAAAAATCACATTGAATCAGGTAAACGACTTTTTGCAATCAACTGATTGGCCCGAATCCCCGGATAATTTGGGAAAAATTCTTCGGCCATCCGGTACCAGGTAAGCGCTCGACGCAGGTCATTTTCAAGGTACAAGTTGCCAATGTCAAAAGCGGCAAGCCCAATGAACTCTTGAGGTTCTAGCGGTCGAAACTCCAGCCCGGTCCAGTTTCCATTTTTATACTTTTCGCGATATTCCGCGTCCGTGTAAGAAAAACCTCGACGGTTAGGTTCCAAATTCGTAGATCCGTTCGCGGAATTGTAGCGCAAAAAAACATGCCCCGGCAACAAGAAGGCATCAAGTTGCAAATCGCGTGATTCCGCCACCATAAGCGCTAGCCACGAAAGTCCCATGCAGCCCGATTTTCGATTTTCAAGAACGCGTAACGGGAGCACGGCATCTTTTGTAACCGAAGCCTCGCCTGCCCCGGCAAATTCGATGTTCCAAAATTTCCACAACAAACTCTTAAGGGAATTTAAAGTATCATGAGTCGCCGCAATGCTGCTATCAAAGTACGCAAGGCCTTCGTGCCAGTCTCGGATAGAATCAAGGCAAGAAGGCGAACGTTCTTCGAAAGCGCATGCCATCGCACGATAGCTCATTTTTTCGGGACGCCCACTCCAAAGAATCAGCGAAAGCGCAACAGCAAAAGCAACAATTAACGCCGGCCAGAATAGTTTAGACGAGAGACGAGAGACGAAAGACAATAGATTATTACTCTTTTGCATATTCAAACCATCTCTAGTCTTTCGTCTGTAGCGAGCATCGCGAGCGTTCTTTCGTCTAGATACCGTCCCATTCCATCGGGCTTTGCCAGAAGTCGCGAGCGGTCATCATGTAAATCACGAGGCGTTTGCTCTGCATGTCCTTTTTCATTTTCTTCAAGCGGCTGCGAACGCCTGGGCCACCGCCCCAGCTCGTAAGCACTTGCACGTCAAGCCCCGTCGCATAAGCAAGCAAAGAGCCCGGACCACCGCTCTTCTGATCCACAGATTCAAACACGCCCGTAAAGGAATCACCCATCAAAAGAATCGGAGCATTTTTGCCGCCCTTGTAAGCCTTATCGCCCTTGTAGATTTTCATACCCGCAAGCGTATCGGCGGCATACTTGGACTTTTCCTTATCCGGCAAATGAGCAACGAGATCGCCTTCGCGGAGTACGACCGTATCCTTCATCAAAAGGCTACCCGGTTGCGGATTCGCGTCCGCATACCAACTGTACTGCGTCACGCGGGAAGCAAGCTGTTCCATCGCGGCAAGCATGCCCGGCAACGCCCAGTGCGTATCGTAACGCTGGTAACTATAGTGTGGCGGTTCATCACCACTGCGAGCCGCCATCAAAGAGGGGTAAAGGTCTAGCACATCAATGCCAGCCGCAAGCATTTCACGGATAAATTCACGACCGTTTACGTTTACGCACAAATCCGCAGGCGTTCCCTTCACAAGTTTATCCGCATAGATTTCTTCTTTCACAGGAATCGGCACGACCAAGAGCTGAACGTTCATCGAATCCAGATACTGCTTGAGTTCGACCATTCGCGGAAGCGGGTTGTGGAGGCTATCCTGACCGCTAATTTTTTCTGCAATGAGGTAATTCGCATTACGGCGGAACCAAAGCATTCCGTCTTCGGCCCACGCATTTTGCTCTTTCGGGAGTTTCGAAAGTTTTTTCTTCAACGCATCGCGGAACTTCTTTGTCGCAGGCGTTGCAGGGCAGCTATTTTCAAGAGACGCAAGCGTTTCGAGACGCGCATAAGAACTCGTATCAAGCGTACGGTTCACAGGCACAACTTCGCCAGCTGCAGCAAGAGAATCAGCAACAGCGGCGGCACGGAGCTGTTCATCCGTCAAGCGGAAAGCCGGGACTTCAAAAGCGACCCACATGGGCTTTCCCATCGGGTTTCCACGCATCACTGCAAACGGACGATTCGCACTAGAATTCTCCCAAATCGCCCCCGGAGTATGTTGTTCCAAATCCGTATTCAGTGTCGGGTACCAGTAAGACGAAAGCGTCCGCGCCCAGTTCATGGCCTCATCGCCATTCATTTCAGCGGTCAAGTAGTAATTCAAGACCTCTGCAGATTCGCCGCCAGAGACGACCTTGAGTTTACCATAGAACGGAGCCCGGTTCGTCCAAATCGCAGGCATAACTTCAACCCACCATTCCACCTTCCCCTGATTTTCGCCCTTTCCGGGAACGCCCCACAAGCGGTTCACCGTCTGGAACGCGCGGAAAACTTCGGGTTCATCCCACTTCACAGCTTCAATTTCATTCAACGATTTTGTGAACTGTTCATCACCAGTCTGCGCATAAAGAATCTTCGAAAACGGTTCCCAGGCGATTGGCGTTACACCGGCAACACAATCCGGTTCGTATTCCGAAATAGAATCGAGCATCGGGAACGGGTAATCCGCAAGTTTTGCGTTCGCCATTTTGCCTGTATAATTTTCAGGCTTTTCGTCCATACCCGCCATACGGATCGGATTCGAAAAATACGCCGCGAAATCAAGGGCCGCAAGCGTCGGTTTTTCGACGACACGCACTTGCTTGTCAAAATCAAGCACGCGCAATTCAAAAACCGTCACAGGAGCCGCATAAGCCGAAGGCAAATTCGGCGGCGGGACAGATTCCACCTCGGTAGAAGCCTCAACAGAAGGCTTCTCGGACGTAGAAGCACAAGATGTAATGCCAAGCACGCCTGCGGCAAACCCCGCAAAGCACAAAAAAGGAATAGAGATATTTTTCATTTTCACAAAAGGAATTATAATAAATGTTTGGTTATTATTTTTTGGACATCAGTCAATAGTCATTGGTTATTGGTCTTTAGTTATTAGCTATTGGCCCTAGACCATTGACTATTGATTATTAACCATCGCCTAATGCTCGCACATTTTCTAAATTATACTCGTAATAAACAAGGAGTTTCTATGCCTTCTACAGGTGAACACAATAAATGGATTGCGCTAGCCCTTTGCATCCTTCTCGGTTACTTGGGACTGCACCGTTTTTACGAAGGTAAAATTTGGACAGGAATCCTATGGCTTTGCACCGCAGGGTTATTTGGCGTAGGAGTTGTCGTTGACGCCATCTTGATTGTCATGAAACCAGAACATTACTAATTAGGCATTAGGTTTTAGGGATTAGGAATTATAGTCACGACTAAACCACCTAACAAACTTAAAACCTAAACTTATATTCCACAAGACAATCCTAAGACCTATCACCTATTACCTACCACCTAACAATGAAACGCTTATTTGTTATCGCAACCGGAAGTGCCGGGAAAATCAGAGATTTCGCACACATTCTCGGCACCGACCATTACGAATTCAAGACTTTGAAAGATATCGGTTTTGACGAAGACATCATCGAAGACGGCAATACATTTGCCGAAAACGCCATCATCAAATCCAACACGACGGCACAGTGGCTCGCCAAACGCAACATCGAAGCGACCGTTCTCGCCGACGATTCCGGCCTTGAAGTTTTCGCTTTGAACGGCGAACCGGGCATTTACAGTGCCCGCTACTGCGGCAAACATGGCGATGACGACGCGAACAACGTCAAGTTAATGCAAAAACTCGAAGGGATTGAAGACCGCAAGGCCCGTTACTTCTGTGCACTTTCGTACCAAACCGTCACGAAGAACGAACAAGGTGAATTTGTCATCAGCGAGCCCATCATTTTCGAAGGCGAATGCCGTGGCGAAATAAACCACGCCCCCGTTGGCGACATGGGCTTCGGTTACGATCCGCTATTCGTCCCCGATGGTGAAACCAGAACGTTTGCACAGATGGAACTCGAAGAAAAGAAACGCATTAGCCATCGCGGGAACGCCATTCGAGCGCTCAAAAAAACGCTTGGGAAATAAGGGGAATCATCCACCAAAAAGCCGATTCGTACCAAAGAATATGTTTTTAACTGTTATGTGCGACATAAATAAATAACTTAGGGATGTAATGGTATTC
>JAEEGH010016616.1_pt1 | contig 15805 bp, 10 predicted proteins | sample 9134181 | NCBI WGS metagenome assembly JAEEGH01 (sample SAMN16246544, study PRJNA631951) | gut metagenome | biome: gut microbiome; feature: rumen; material: DP-attached | host: Bos | place: Iran: Karaj | collected 2018-10
CCACGGCCGTGCTACCGCACTGGCTACCGCTGTTAAGCGCCTGTGGCCCGAGAACCTCGTGTTCACCTATCAGGGCGACGGTGACTTCTCGGCTATCGGTACCTGCGAGTCGATTCACGCTTGCAACCGTGGCGAGAACATCGTCATCATCTTCATTAACAACGCTATCTACGGTATGACCGGCGGACAGATGGCTCCCACGACCCTGCTGGGCCAGAAGACCGCTACCTGCCCCTACGGCCGTCGTCCGGACCTCAACGGCTATCCCCTGGCCATCACTCCGCTGCTGGCTCAACTCGACGGTACCTGCTACGTGACCCGTCAGAGCGTTCACACGCCCGCCAACGTACGCAAGGCCAAAGCCGCCCTGAAGAAAGCATTTGAGAACAGCATCAACTGCAAGGGCACTTCGGTTGTCGAGATCGTCAGCGCCTGCAACACCGGTTGGAAGCTCACTCCCGAGAAGGCCAACAAGTGGATGGAAGAGAATATGTTCGCCAAGTATCCCCTGGGAGACTTGAAGGACTTGAAAGATGGTATTCAACGCTAAAATTTAGAAGACACTATGATTAATGAAATAGTTATTGCCGGTTTCGGCGGACAGGGTGTACTGTCAATGGGTAAGATTCTTGCCTACTCTGGTCTGATGGAGGACAAGGAAGTCTGCTGGCTGCCCTCTTATGGTCCCGAACAGCGTGGCGGTACCGCCAACGTGACTGTTATCGTGAGCGATGAGCGCATCAGCTCGCCCGTCCTCAACACCTATGATGTTGTGGTTGTGCTCAACCAGCAGTCGCTGGACAAGTTCGAGAGCAAGGTAAAGCCCGGTGGTATCCTGATGTATGACACCTATGGCATCCACAAGAAACCCACCCGCACCGACATCAAGATTTATCCCATCGACGCTACCGAGAAGTCGATCGAGATGAAGAACTCCAAGACCTTCAACATGATCGTGCTGGGCTCGATGCTCAAGGTTCGCCCCATGGTGACCATCGAGAGCGTGCTCAAGGCCCTCAAGAAGACCCTTCCCGAGCGCCACTGGCACCTCATCCCCCTCAACGAGGAGGCTCTGAAGGAAGGCGGCAACCTCATCAAGGAGTAAACGTCATTTTCTTAATAATCAAGCGGTTGGCCATTCGGCCAACCGCTTTTTCCGTTATATATCCGTAATTTCCGTACTATCCGTAATCTCCGTCGACGGTGGGTTATTGGACGGCGATTTTCCAGGCGGTGTGGCTGGTGGCGGTTTTCAGCAAATAGATGCCGCGGGGCAGGTTGATGACCATGTCGTCACGCAGGTTGTCGATACTGGTCACGATGCGTCCTGCCATGTCATAGATGTAGGCGTGGCCCACATCTTCGCTGCATTTGATCAGGATGGCACCTTCCATACTGAGGACTTGCAGGGGCTTCTCGGCCTCGATGCCGGTGAGTCCGCTTGTGTCGATGGTAATCACGTTGGAGGGTTCGCTCAAGTAGCCCAACCGGTAGGACTGCACCTGATAGGTGTGCGTTTCGCAGGGCAGACGGTCGTCGAAGGTGTAGCTTGTGATGTCGCCGTTGTCAGTTGTGAAGGTCTCGGTGCGAGTTGCTCCCGTGGTCTTGTTATAGACTGTGCGCGTGAGTATGTAGTAATCTACCTCCTCGTCGGCAGCGCGCCAGTTGGCGACATAGGTGTTGTCGTGGATGTCTGTCGCGGGCAAGGCTTCCAGGCGGCTCAGTGTGGGTACGGGCAGACAGCGGGCACGCAGTTCCACGCCCACGCTGCCCACCAGGCCTCCGTCCGAGATGAGCAGTCGTGTCGTGTGCTCGCCTGTTGCGGTAGGGGTATAGGTGATCTTCAATGGATAACCCTCGGCGCTATTGGCCACGGTGCGGCCCACAGTGCTCACGGGGATGCTGAACATCTCGTAATCATAGCGGTAGAGTTGCACAGACAACGGGTTGTTCAAGCCCATACCCTTGATATACAGGGTATAATCGATGGATTTGCCGATGGCCACCTCGCCAAAGTCGAGCACGGTGCCCTGGGTGGGTGTGATGAGCACGGGATCACCGGTATAGGTGGTCGTGTCGGTACTGGTGCCGGCATCGCTCAGGTAGAAGACCTCGCCCTGGCGGTTGCCCCAGATGAACTCGAACAACTGCGGAATGTCGATGAACGGGTTGCGGTTGTTCTGGTACCGTTGCACGGCCTCGTTGCGGTCAACCTCCTTGTCGCTCACGGCATCGTTGCGCGCCCAGCGGCACAGCAGGTCGATGGACCACTCGTTGAGGGTCTTCCATGAGCTGTTGTTGAGCATGTAGGTGTAGCGCCATTGGTAGTGCTGGTAGGCGCATGCCATATAGAAATAGGTGCGGGCAAAGTCACCCTTGTAGCGGTCGTCGGGCTCAAACACCGCATAGCTGCCACCACCCTGGCCGGCCTTGGGCGAGCCCACCTTGGTCACACCATTGTCAAATGACGGGTTCGACACCTCGCCCAGCGGGAAGTTCGATTTGGCCATGTTGGCATCGCCGTTGGCAGGGTACAGGTGGTTGATGTCGGTGTAGCCGGCATAACCCTGATTCTCGTCATATCCGCCCCACCAGCTCTTGGGCAAGGAGTGCTCCTTGTGCATGCCGTACACGCCGCTTGTGCCGCCCCTGAAGTAGTAGGTGTTGTCGCTGTACATGTCCCACACCTTGCTCTTGTCGTCGGCCTGGCAGTCGGTCTCGGCAAAGTAAATCCACAAGCTTCCGTAGCTGAAGGTCGTGTGATGTTGCAATAGTTCATGTAGGGCATCCTTTAATGCCTGCCCACTCTTGCCGTTAAGGGCATCGTAATACCCGGCAGGAATTGACGCGCTTGCTGTGAAGCATACCATGAGCAGCACGGCAACTATGGTGAATCGGTATAGTCTCTTGTGTATCATCGTTGCAGGAATTATGTTGATTGTGAGCCACAAAGGTAAATAAAAGTTTTCAGTTCTTAGTTGTTGGTCTTTAGTTTTTAGTAAAGACTTGGTCTATTCAGCGTCGTCGGCCGTTTGGCGCCAGTTGATGAGATAGACGTGGTCGCGGGCGCGGGTCATGGCAGTGTAGAGCCAGCGGTAGAAGTCCATCGACTGCATGGCGTCGGGCATGATGCCGCCCATGTCGATGAACACGTTGCGCCACTGGCCGCCCTGGGCCTTGTGGCACGTCACGGCATAGGCATACTTCACTTGCAGAGCATTGAAATAGGGATGCTCCTTCAGGGCCTTATAGCGTGTGCGTTTATCGCCCGTCAGTTCGTTCCACACCTCGTTGAACAGGCGTTCGCTTTGTTCACGGTCCAGTGCGGGCGTGTCGCTCAGCAGGCAGTCCACAACGATTTTGCAGTCCATCTCCACGCCGTCGTGATCGGGGAATTCGACCGTCACGTTGGCAAAACGCAGCCCGTAGCGGTGCTCGATGTCACCCCACACGCGCCTCACGCGGCACACGTCACCGTTGGCGATAAAGTCCATCTCCTCGTAGTCACGCGCCCAGTAGTAATTGTTCTTGGCTACCAGCAGCATGTCGTCGTTCACGAGCAGGTCCTCGCGGTACAGGATAGAGTTGCGAATGCCCATGTTGAACAGCGTCGCCCGCTTGTTGCTGCGCGTCACGACGATGGTCTCGCCCATACCGTCGCGGTCATAGCAGTCGCTGATGGTCTCTAGCAGGAACTCGCTCGACACCGTCTGGATGTCGTCCATGCCCTCCAGTTCAAAATGCGGCCTGCCCAGTACACCGTCCTCCATGGCCTGTCGAAGCAGCGTGGCGTTGTGCAGGATGCCGCTCTCCTCGGCCTGACGGGCAATCTGCCGCAGGAACACGCCGTAGGTGGCCAATCCTATCGACCTCAGGATTTCGTCGTCGAGGGCGGGGCTCACCAGCTGGCCCACGGGCGGCAACTGCGCATTGTCGCCCATGAGCACCAGCTTGCAGCCCAAGCCGTTATAGACATAGCCGATGAGGTCCTCGAGCAGCCGTCCGCTGCCAAATATCGAGCCGTCGCTGGCATTGCTGATCATCGAGGCCTCGTCAACGATAAATACAGTATTGGTGTGCTTGTTCTCGGCCAGCCCGAAGGCATCGATGCCGTAGCCCTGCTGGCGGTAGATCTTGCGGTGGATGGTGTAGGCGGGGTGGCCTGAATAGTCGCTGAAGATGTGTGCAGCACGGCCCGTCGGCGCCATCAGCACCGACTTTACGCCCTGCTGGTGCAGCGCCTTGACGATGGCACCCGTCAGCGACGTCTTGCCCGTTCCCGCATAGCCGCCCAAAATGAACACAGACCGCTCGGGGGCATACAGCAGGAAATGCGCCAGCGCCACGATGACGAGCATCTGGTCATCGTTCGGGTCGTAGGGCAACCACCGCAGCACATCCACGGCCAGTTGCTTCACCCGCGGGTCCTGACGGTCAGCGCTCCCCGTATTGTTGTATGTTTGGAGTCGATTATCGGTGTTCATCGCCACAAAAATAACAAAAAATGTGCGTTTTGTTGTTATTATCCGTCAAATTGTATTACCTTTGCCCCGCAATTTACGCAAGGAGTGATGCTCGAGTGGCTGAAGAGGCACGCCTGGAAAGCGTGTATACGTCAAAAGCGTATCCCGAGTTCGAATCTCGGTCACTCCGCAAAAAAGGACGACAACTGTCGTCCTTTTTCTATATTACAACAACTCTTAATAAAACGAAGACAATAAATACAATAAGTACAAAGCCATCCGGATTGGGCGTTTTTAAAGACAACTGGAACAACTTAAACAACTATTATCTGATTGCCAGTTGATGGGGTGTTCTTTTTTAATCGGTGGTGGTGAGGAGGTGGTCGATGAGGGCGGTGACGTCGGCGATGTTGATGTTGTTGTCGCCGTTCAGGTCGGCGTTGGTTTCTTTTATCGTCGTCGTCTCGTTGTTCATGAGATAGTCGATCAGGAGGGTCAAATCGCTGATGTTTACTAGGCTGTCACCGTTCACGTCGCCAGGAAGAGCCTCGACGGCATCTCCGATGATGTGGGTGAAGTTTTGCCAGTAAGGTGCCGCTTGATAGGCTGCCAGCGATGAGGCGGGCACATGGAGGGTAGCGGAGTAGTCGGTGAATGAATTTGCATCACAGACGGGGGGCGTCACCGCATAGCAATACACGACAGAGGGCTTCACATACATGCCTTTTACCGATGTGATGCGGCTGTCAATAGACACTTGCACGGGTCTGAGAATCGAGATGGTTCCTCCTCGCCATTTCCCTTCTCCGCTCAAGGTGATGGAGGAGATGTGGTAGCAACCCTCGAATGCATAGTAAGCAAGCGATGTGACCGAAGTGGGCAGGGTCACGCTGGCCAGGCCGTAGCAGTTGGCAAATGCATGATAGCCGACCGTGGTGACTGAGCCAGGGATGATAATGCTCTCCAAGGCCGTGCAGCCCTCGAAGGTGCTCTCGTCGATAATGGTGAGGGCGTTGCTGAGGGTTATGCTTGTCATGCCGTTGCAATTATTGAAGGCGCTGCCGCCGATGGTGGTGACCGAGTTGGGGATGACCACGCTGGTGAGTGCACCACACCCTGCAAACGCGCTGTAGCCGATTGTTGTTACTGAATTGCCGATTGTCAAATCGGTCAATGCGCTGCACTCATAGAATGCACAATTGTCGATATTGGTAACCGAGTTGGGGATGACCACGATGGTCAATGTGTCGCAATTGCGGAAAGCGCCGTTGCCGATGCTGGTAACCGATTCACCAATGGTCAAGTCGGTCAAGCTGGTGCAGCGTTCGAATGCACTACTGCCGATGGTGGTAACCGAGTTGCCGATGATAGCGCTTGCCATGCTGCTGCATCCCGAGAAAGCACTGCTGCCGATGGTGATGACGGCATCGGGAATGGTCACGCCTGTGAGTTTCCGGCAGTAAGCGAAAGCACTGCTGCCGATGGTAGCGACCGAAGTGCCAATGGTCAGGCTGGTCAACTCGTTGCAACCATAAAACGCGCAATAGCCAATGGAAGTCACCGAATTGGGGATGACCACTGCCTTCAGTCCGCTGCAGGCCTCGAACGCATAGCCTCCGATTGTCGTAACAGCATTGCCGATGGTCACGCTGGTCAGGCCGCTGCAACGCGAGAAGGCACCATCTTGAATAGCTGTCACCGAGCCGGGTATGGTCACACTGGTCAAAGCCGTGCACCGCTGGAACGCATAGCTGCCGATGGTGGTGACCGAGTTGCCAATGGTGATGTCGGCCAGAGAAGTGCAAGCATAGAAGGCGCTCCTACCGATAGTGATGACCGAGTTGGGGATGTTCGCGCTGGTCAGGCCCGTGCACTCTGAAAAAGAATAGCTGCCGATAGCGGTCAATGTGTTAGGCATGGCCACAGTTCTCAGACCCGTGCAGCCGGTGAATGCGTAGTCGCCAATGGCAGTGACCGAAGCGGGGATTGTCAAGTCGGTAACTTCGGCAGTTCCCAAGTAGAGATGTTGGGCATAATAGAGCGGATTGGCCTTTTGGGAAGCAAAGCTGATCATAGACCAAGGCGTGAGATCGATGGCCGTCACCCTTGCCAGGTTGTCGCAATCGGCAAATGCGTCCTTGCCAACGATAGTGACACCGCTGCCCATGGTGACGTTGGTCAGGCTGCTGCATTTTTGAAATGCGTAATCCTTGATCTCGTGAACATTGTTGGGAATGGTCACACTTGCAAGGCTGGTGCAGTTGTTGAAAGCATATCTGTCGATAGAAGTCACCGAACTGCCGATGGTCAAGCTCGTCATACCAGAGCATGACTGGAATGCGCTCAAACCGATGGTCTTGACCGAATTGGGGATGACCACGCAGTTTAACCCTTGGCACATATAGAAGGTGTAATTGTTGATAACGGTCACCGAGTTGGGAATCTCAATGCCCGACAAGCCGCTGCAACCATTAAACGCCCAGCTGCCGATAGCAGTGACCGAGTTGGGGATGCTGATGCTCGTCATGTCTGCACAGTTTTCAAACGTGTGTTCGCCAATAGCAGTGACTGAGTATGTAGTGCCGTCATTGGTAACGGTTTCAGGAATCTCTATAGCTCCTGAATACTCATTGATTTGGCTCGCATACGAGCCTTGGAATGTGACGGTTGCCTCATTGCCATTGATGTTGTAATAGATGCCATTGACCTCAAAGTCATGGGCTGAAACAAGTGCCGGTAAAAGAATTGCCAGGACAAGTAGAGTTGATTTAATGCTTGTTTTCATAGTTTGTATGGTTTATATGTGTATGTCTTGATAGCAAATTGCCATGAAGTGTTCCGAAAACTTGCCGCAAAAGTAGATATTTTCTGGCAGATTTCCAAAACAACCATCCATCTCCCTTATTGTTTTTGGTTCCCCGATTACCATAACAACCAGGATGGCTTGTCGCGGTTGCCCTCATCATGAGGCATAAAAAATGAGACGCAAGGGTGTTGCGTCTCAATAGTTTATTGGCAGTTCAATTACTGATTAGTTCTCTTTCTTGGCGCGCAGACAAGAGACGGCGAGGAAGAGAATGAGAGCGATGTACATCACGATGGCGAGCCAGTTGCTGGCGCTGTCGCTCAGGGGGCTGACGTACTTGAAGCCGAAGAAGATCATCGCGGCGCTGACAACGCCCATGAGGGCACCACCGGCGATGAAACCGCTGGCGAGCAGGGTGCCGCGCTCCTTGCGGGCCTTGTTAACGGCCTCGTCCTTGCTGCGGCTGCCGACGAACCAGCTAATGATGGCGCCGACGAGCAGGGGAGCATTGAGCTGCAAGGGGATGAACATACCCAGCGAGAAGGGCAGGGCAGGCACCTTGAGCCAGTTGAGCAACAGGGCGAGGATAGCGCCCACACCGTAGAGTAACCAGGGGGTTTCGCCACCCATCATGAGGGGCTTGATAACGGCTGCCATGGCGTTAGCCTGAGGGGCGACCATGGCGTTGGGGCCGGTGAAACCGTAGGCCTTGTTGAGGATCATCATCACACCACCGACGGTGGCTGCCGACACGAGGGTGCCGACGAATTTCCACGTCTGCTGCTTGGCGGGCGTGGTGCCGATCCAGTAACCGATCTTCATATCGGTGACCATACCGCCAGCCATCGACAGGGCGGTGCAGACCACACCACCAATGACCATGGCGGCCACGATACCCTTAGAGCCCTCGAGGCCGATAGCGACGAAGATGACGCTGGCCACGATGAGGGTCATCAGGGTCATACCCGAAACGGGGTTGCTGCCCACGATGGCGATAGCGTTAGCTGCCACAGTGGTGAACAGGAAGGCGATAACCAGTACAACCAGGAAGGCCACGATGGTCTGCAGCAGGTTGTGGATGACGCCGATGTAGAAGAACACGAAGGTCACCAGCAGGGCTGCCAGCAGGGCAAACACGAGGACCTTCATGGAGATGTCGCGCTGATGGCGCTCGACCTGCACGTTCTGGTCCTGTCCCTTGAAGGCCTGTCCGGCGAGGCCGGCAGCGTTCTTGATGACACCCCACGACTTGACGATGCCGATGATACCGCTCATGGCGATACCGCCGATGCCGATGTAGCGTGCTCCGCCGGCAAAGATCTCGTCGGGAGCCATCTGGGCAAATTCGGGATTCATGCCCATGAGGGGCACGATGATCCACCAGATGAAGGCACTACCGGCAAAGATGATGAAGGCATAGGGCAGGCCGATGATGTAGCCCAGACCCAGCACAGCGGCGCCGGTGTTGATCTTGAAGATCATCTTCACGTTGTTGGTGAAACTCTCCATGGCGGGGATGGCTTGGGTGGTGAGCACCTCTTTCCACCAGCCGAAGGTCGAGAGCAGGAAGTCGTACAGACCGCCCACGATGCCAGCGATGAGCAGGGGACGGGCCTGGTCGCCGCCCTTCTGGCCGCTGACGAGCACCTGGGTGGTCGCGGTGGCCTCGGGGAACGGGAACTTGCCGTGCATGTCGCTCACGAAGTACTTGCGGAAGGGGATGAAGAACAAAATGCCCAAGCAGCCGCCCAGCAGCGAGCTGAGGAAGACTTCGAGGAAGTTGACGGTGATTTCGGGATACTCGGCCTGCAGGATGTACAGGGCCGGCAGGGTGAAGATGGCACCTGCCACGATGATGCCCGAAGCGGCACCGATCGACTGGATGATGACATTCTCGCCCAGCGAGTTCTTGCGCTTGGTTGCGGCGCCGATACCGGCCGCAATGATGGCGATGGGGATGGCAGCTTCAAACACCTGTCCCACCTTGAGGCCCAGATAGGCTGCGGCGGCACTGAAGATGACCGCCATGATCAGACCCAGCGAGACCGAGTAGGGCGTGATCTCGGGATACGTCTTGTCGGGCTTCAGGATGGGGACGTATTTCTCCCCAGGCTTGAGCTCGCGCGCGGCGTTCTCGGGCAGCGACATCTCGTCTTGCTGTTGTTGAACAATGATTTCTTCGTCTTTCATAAATAAATAATGTGGTTTATAATTTGTTTGGATAGTTTTAGACGGTTATTAAACTGCGAAGATATACAAAAATCGCTATCCTGTCGCCATGAATGGCGGTAAATTTTGGTTTTTTTTGTGAGATTGGAGTTTTTGTTTACCTTTGTTGTCAATAATCAAGGTAAAAAGATGAAAATAAGGAGATTTTTTCTGTTGGCTGCCATGGCCAGCCTGACGATAGGGGCGATGAGCGCCCAGCAGGGTAACGTCATCTGCAGCGAACAGGTCGCCCTCGAGAACCTGGCGGCCTATATCGACACGATGCGCACTGCCGACCCGCACGTGAAACTGTTCTACACCAATCTGGTGAACAACCCGACGCACAGCTATCGCATCGAGCACCATGACGTGGGCTTCAACGGTTGCACGGGCCGCGTGGACGAAAAGGTCGTCCTGGCCGACGGCACCAAGCGTGACAACGTGTTCATCTTCAACGAGCAGGGCCTGCTCACGCAGTCCGTCATCCAGGGCAGCAAGGGCAACAAGACGACAGTGAATTACACTTACAGCTACGACGACGTGCTGGGCTTTGCCCTGAAGCAGAGCAAGAGCAAGAACCAGACCATCGACTATGCGCCCATCTACGGCGAGCACGGCTACCGCGTGACCATCAAGGGCAGCAACGGCAGCCGTCAGGACTACACCTTTGACGAGCAGGGGCATCTGGCCAAGCGGGTGATTACCCCGGCCAAGGGCGCGAAACGCACCTTGCTCTATCAGGGCGGCTATGTCGTGCGTGAGGAAACGGGCGGCAAGGCCTTCCGCTATCACTACGACTTTGACACCGCGACGGGCAAGAAATTCCTCATCGCCATCAAGGAGCTCAAGGGCACCGACGTGGTGCACGAGCGCACGTTTGATTACGACATCGACACCCACGGGCGCTACACACGCGTGCGTGTCGCGTTGGACGGCAAGCACCAGATGACCATCACCAGGAGCTACGCTCCTTGAGCCGTTTTACACAATAAAAGTGGCGTGTTTGTCGTTTTTATGGATAAACGACGTGTTTCATGAAACGGATTCTATATATGATGGTGGGCCTGATGGTGACATCGGCGGCGTTGTCGCTGGTGTCGTGCAAGGGGCCTAAACTGAAGGATGCCGACGAGGCCTATGACCGCGGTGAGTACTTTGATGCCGCGACCATTTACCGCAAGCTCTACAACCAGTATAACCGCAAGGAGGACCAGTGGCTGCGAGGCGAGCTGGCCTTCCAATTGGGCATGTGCCACCTGAAGCTCAACCAGGGCAACCGTGCCGCTGCGGCGTTCCAGAACGCTATTCGCTATGAGTATGAGGACACGACGCTCATGCTGCGTTTGGCCCAGGCTCAACAGCGCGAGGGACAGTATGCCGCTGCCATCAATAGCTACAACGAGTATCTGGACATCGCCCCCGACAGCTGGGAGGCCAAGGTGGGCATCCGGGGCTGTGAACTGGCCCCGCAATGGAAAGAGGAAGGCTCGCGCTACATCGTCAAGCAGGACAAGATGTTCAACTCGCGTCGAGCCGACTATTGCCCGATGTATCTGGATAAGAACCAGGAATATATCTACTTCACCTCGACCAACGAGAAATCCACGGGCGAACTGCGCAGCGAGATCACCGGCACCAAGAAGGGCGACATCTACTTCTCGAAGAAAGACGAGAAAGGCAAGTGGTCGCGCCCCGAGGTGGTGGATGGTGGACTCAACACCGAGCATGACGAGGGTGCCGCCGCATTCTCGCCCGATGGCTCGACGATGTATCTGTCGCGTGCCGTGCGCCAGGATTGGCCCACAACGGTCGAGATTTACACCAGCAGCCGCAGCGAGGCCAAGTGGAGCGCTCCGCAAAAGTTTGAAATCACCGCCGACACGTTGAGCAACTATTCTGATCCCTTTGTCAGTCCTGACGGCAACTGGCTCTACTTCGCCAGCGACATGCCCGGAGGACAGGGCGGCACCGACATCTGGCGCATCAACCTCAAGGACAAGCACGGTACCCTGGAGAACCTGGGTCCGCAAATCAATACCAAGGGCAACGAGCGCTTCCCCAACATGCGCACCGACAGCCTGCTGTACTTCTCCAGCGACGGCCATCCCGGCATGGGCGGCCTGGACCTGTTTTTGGCTACATTGCAGCCGCGTGACGAGAACGACCGCACGGCCATGGACCGCTGGGTCATCGAGAACATGGGCGTGCCGATGAACTCGGCGGCCGATGACTTTGGCCTTACCTTCGGCACCGGCGAGAGCGGCTTCTTCTCGAGCAACCGTGGCGATGCGCGTGGCTATGACCACATCTTCAGTTTCATCAAACCCGACCTGCAGATCTGGATTTCGGGCTATGTGGTGGACAAGGACGATGAGCCTGTTCCCAATGCCGTGATACGCATCGTGGGCGATGACGGCAGTAACCAGAAGACCGTCGCCAAGCCCGACGGGTCGTTCCGTTTCGACCTGCAGCGTGGCGTGAAATATGCCATGATGGCCGGCGCCGAAGGCTACCTCAATGCCCGTCAGGAGTTTGAGAGCGACAGCACCGAGGAGGATGCCGAGTATAACGTGGACTTCATCCTGGCTGCAATGTTCAAGGCCCAGATCATCGAAAATATTTTCTACGACTTCGACAAGGCGGTGCTGCGTGACGAGTCCAAACTCGCCCTTGACAGCATGGTCATGCTCCTGAAGGACCATCCCAACATTGTCATCGAGATGGCGTCGCACACTGACCGTGTGGGCAGTGCCAAGTACAACCAAGGCCTGTCACAGCGGCGTGCCCAGAGCGTTGTCGATTATCTCATCGCCAACGGCATTCCTCGCGAGCGCCTCAAGCCCACCGGCTATGGCGAGTCAAGGCCCAAGACAGTGACCAAGCGCATCCACAGCCAATATCCGCAGTTTGAGGAAGGTGTGACCCTGACCGAGGAATTCATAAAGACCCTGAGCAAGGAGGATCAGCAGGCGGCCGACCAGGTCAACCGCCGCACCGAGTTCCAGGTCATCGACACCACCTATGAATATTAAAAACGAAAAACCGCCTTTCGAGGCGGTTTTCTCGTTCTAGACTATCTAGATGCCCTAGATTATCTGGATTGTTGCTTTTAGCGGCCGATGCAGTAGTAGGTGAAGCCCAGATCCTCGAGCTCGTCAGCGTCATACACGTTGCGGCCGTCGATCACGACAGGCGTTTTCATCAGGCTCTTCACCATTTGCCAGGCGGGGATGCGGAACTGGCGCCACTCGGTAAGCAGCAGTACGGCATCGGCACCCTTGACGGCATCATACATGTCCAGGCCGCAATAGACCGAGCTCCAACGGCGCTTGGTGGCGTTCATGGCAACGGGGTCATAGACGCGCACGTGGCAGCCGGCCTCCATGAGCAGGTTGATCGTGTCGATGGCAGGAGCCGCGCTCATGTCGTCGGTTTCGGGCTTGAAACTCAGTCCCCACAGGGCTATGGTCTTGCCCTCGAGGTCGCCCTTGAAGTGGTTGTTCAGTTTCTTGAACAGGATGCGTTTCTGGCGGTTGTTCACGTTCTCGACGGCCTTGAGGATTTCCATGTCATGGTTGTGCTCGGTGCCTATCTTGATCAAGTCGTTGATGTCTTGGGGGAACAGCGTGCCGCCGTAGCCGCAGCCGGGGAAAATGTATTTGGGACCGATGCGGCTGTCAGACCCCACACCGTGGCGCACCACGTTGACGTCGGCGCCCACAATCTCGCACAGGTTGGCAATCTCGTTCATGAAGCTCACGCGGGTAGCCAGCATCGATGTGGCGGCATACTTGATCATCTCGGCCGTGCGCGTGTCGGTGTAGATGACCGTGCGGTTGTTGTGCATCAGGATGGTGCGGTACAGGCGTTCCATGGCCTGCCGTGCTGAGGTGGTCTCTGTGCCGATGACGATGCGGTCAGGCTTCATGAAGTCCTTGATGCCGTTACCCTCAGTCAAGAAGTCGGGGTTGCTGGCGACGTCAAACTTGATGTCGGCACCGCGCTCCTCGAGGGTCTCGGCGATGATTTTGGTGACTTGCAGGGCCGTTCCCACGGGGACCGTCGATTTGATGACAAAAACGGTGTAACGGGTGATGAACTGCCCAAAGTCTTTGGCGATGTCCAGAATGGGAGTCAGGTCGGTCGAGCCGTCCTCATCGGCGGTGGTGTCGATGGCGCAGAAGACAAAATCCTGGTTGATGAAACCCTGCTTGTAGTCGCTCAGGAACGTGAGGCGCTTGTCATTGACGTTGCGGTTGATCATGTTGTCCAAGCCCGGCTCGTAGATGGGTATCGCACCATACACGAGGCGGTTGATCTTTTGGCTGTCACGGTCTACACAAGTGACGTTCACACCCAGGTCGGCAAAGCAAGTTCCGCTCACCAGCCCGACATATCCTGTACCTACTATTGAAACATTCATAGTTTACTGTTTTCTATAAGTCTTTTCAGGTTTACTGATGCATTTAATTTGCAAATATACGAAGTTTTATTAGAAATTTCTTGTCAATTTCATTAAAATTTGCTAAGTTTGCGATTTCTAACGTGAAATGAGTCGATGTAAGGATTGAAAATCAATTTGTTTAACCAAATAAATTTCTTTACACTATATGAAAAAGTATTTAGCTGAAATGGTCGGCACGATGGTCCTCGTTTTGATGGGCTGTGGCGTTGCCGTGAGTCTGGGTTGTGATCCCGTTAACAACATTCCCGCTGTCGTGGGCACGGCATTGGCCTTTGGTCTATCAGTTGTTGCCATGGCCTATACCATTGGCGGCATTAGCGGTTGCCACATCAATCCCGCCATCACGCTGGGCTGCTTCCTGAGCGGACGCATGAGCGCCAAGGATTGCGGCATGTACATCATTTTCCAGGTGATCGGTGCCTTTATCGGCTCGGCATTGCTCTACTGGCTTACCACCAACGTGATGGGCATGGACGGCACGGGCGCCAACGACTTGCAAGAGGGCGTGTCGGTGATGGGCGGTCTGCTCGCCGAGATTATCTTCACCTGCGTGTTTGTGCTTGTCGTGCTGGGTGCTACCTCCAAAACTAACGGTGCCACCAATAACTTTGCCGGCCTGGCCATCGGTCTGTCGCTGGTTCTTGTTCACCTGGTATGCATCCGTTACACCGGCACCTCGGTGAACCCTGCTCGCTCGATTGCTCCCGCCGTCTTCCAGGGCGGTACCGCACTGGCCAACCTGTGGATCTTCATCGTCGGCCCGTTTATCGGCGGCGCGCTGGCAGCTTGCATCTGGAAAATCATCGACTGCAACTGCTGCTGCAAAAAGGAAAACAAACCCGAAGAATAACCATTAAATAATTATTTGCTATGAATTACAAGATTATCGACATTGAGGGTATTGGGGACGTTTATGCACCCAAATTGATTGCCGAGGGCATCGAGACTGTTGAGCAACTGCTGGATGCTTGCTGTGGTCCTACTGGACGTAAGTTGATGGCCGAGAAGACCGGCATCAGCGAGAAACTGATTCTCAAGTGGACCAACCATGCCGACCTGTTCCGCATCAACGGCATCGGCCCGCAGTTTGCCGAGTTGCTCGAGGCTGCCGGCGTCGACACCGTGAAGGAGCTGCGTCACCGCGTGGCTGCCAACCTGGCCGCCAAGGTGGCTGAGGTCAACGAGGAGAAGCACCTGTGCGGCCGTGTGCCCGCCGAGGTGGAAATCCAGAAGATGATCGACCAGGCCAAGGAACTTGAGCCCCGCATGACCTACTAATCCGCAGGTCACCCTACAACAAGCCGCTGTGTCATCGATCTGACTCGGTGAGTTAACCGTGCTAGCGCACGGGAAATTAAACAAATTTTTAATTATAATTTGAATAATTTCCCGCCCGCAGGGCGGTTATCCTCCCGACAGCAGAGATGATACAGCGGCTTGCTATATTGTCTGTAGTTATCGTTAGGGGATGGTGACCTCGCCGCAGAGGTCGCTGGCCATGTATTTCTTGACCATGCCGGGGGTGTAACGCATGCCAAAGAGGAACATCAGCTTGGTGATGGCGGCCTCGCTGGTGATGTCATAGCCGCTGATGACACCGGCGTCAAGAAGTGTTTTACCTGTCTCATACAGAGAGCAGTTCACACCGCCATTGACACACTGGGTCACGTTGACGATGACCACGCCGCGGTCAACGGCTTCCTTGATGCGCTTGATGAACCAGGGGTGGTTGGGCGTGTTGCCCGCACCGTAGGTCTTGAGCACGATGCCCTTGATGCCTGGCGTGTGCAGCAGGTAGTCGAGCGTCTGCTCTGTCATGCCGGGGTTGATTTCGAGGAACATGACATTGTTGTCCATGTCGGT
>JAEEGH010016621.1_pt1 | contig 15802 bp, 8 predicted proteins | sample 9134181 | NCBI WGS metagenome assembly JAEEGH01 (sample SAMN16246544, study PRJNA631951) | gut metagenome | biome: gut microbiome; feature: rumen; material: DP-attached | host: Bos | place: Iran: Karaj | collected 2018-10
ATCTCCTCTCCTAACGACAGCGGGCTGTCGCTGAGCACGAGCCTGCCCTCGCGAGACTTGTTGCCGGTCTTGTGGAGTATTACGCTGTTGAGTCGGACGTTGTCAAATTCTAACATTTTTGTCTTGTCTTTGAAGATTTTTTTTGATTTGCAAAGGTAATAAAATTTTTTGGGATTATCACCACCGGCGCGGCTCATAATATTGTCAACTAATTATTTGCCTGATAGAGAAACGCTTTTGTAATATATAGTTGACTATTGTCATTTAAATTTTTACTTTTATGATTTAATTGCTTAAACTGGAAATTGCCGTCTTGAATGGCATGGATATTGATGCAAAAAAAACGTTGTATTTAACAAAAAAAAACTGTCTAAAGGTGTGCAGTTTCAAAAAAATGTTATACCTTAGCGGTTGAATTATTGGAAATCTATTGATATGGAAAGAATACAGATAAAGCCTGAGACAAATTCGCCGAGGATCGATTTTGACCCCGTCAATGGTGTGCTCACATTTGAAGGAAAGTCGCTGATGGAAGACTCCGAGTCGTTCTATCTGCCGCTTGTGGAGTGGATCATCAAGTATACCGAAAATCCATGCAAGGGTACGGTGGTCGACTTCAAGTACGACTATTTTAATACGTCGAGTTCCAAGTGGCTGATTACCATCACAAAACAGTTGAAGGTCTTGTACAACACCGACCCGACCACTGTTGTAAATTGGTATTGGCCCGACGACGACATCCTCGAATATGGCGAGGTAATCCGCGACCTTGTTGATATGCCTATCAACATGATTGAAGTAGAGGAAGACCCCGATGAGGACATATAATAGGTGGATTGTCAACTTATTATAAAAGTGTGGAGTTTCATTTCTGCGTGTTGGCAACGAGATGAGGCTTCGCATTTTTTTGTAGTTAGTGGATATGAATAGCATCCGTTCATTCATTGATGACTTGGAGCGTGCGGGCGACCTCGTGCGTGTGTCGGAGTACGTAAATCCCGAATTGGAGATTACGGAAATAGCCGACCGCGAGATGAAGAAGCCCGGCGGCGGCAAGGCGTTGCTCTTTGAAAACAATGGCACTCGTTATCCGTTGATTGTCAATATGTATGGCAGCGAAAGACGCATTGCTAAGGCGTTGTACTGCAAGGACGACCCGAGTGAGAAATCGGAGGAGATGGCGGCGTTGTTTAAGGCATTGTCGGCTCCTAAAAACACCTTTGGCGACAAACTCCGGACGTTGCCGCTATTGAAAGACATCAGCGGGTGTTTTCCGAAGAAGCGAAAGGGTAGGGGAGTGTGCCAGGAGGTGGTGGACGGTGAAATTGATATATTCAGTCTGCCGGTGATGAAATGCTGGCCCTACGACGGTGGTAGGTTCATTACATTGCCGATGGTGAATACCATCGACCCCGAGACAGGCATCCGCAATGTCGGTATGTACCGCATACAACTGCTTGACAGCAAGACCACTGCGATGCATTGGCACATGCACAAGACTGGGGCGCGTCATTACCAGCAATATAAAAAGTTCGGCAGAAAAATGCCTTGCGCGATTGTACTTGGCGGCGACCCTGTGTATGCATATTGCGCTACGGCTCCGCTTCCAGACGGCATTGACGAGTATCTGCTCGCCGGTTTTCTGCGCGGCAAGGCTGTCAATTTGGTCAAATGCCTCACGCAGCCCGAGATTTACGTGCCGGAGGACGCCGATTTTGTGATTGAGGGCTATGTGGACCCGCAGGAAGAATTGGTGTTGGAAGGGCCTTTTGGCGACCACACTGGATTCTATTCGTTGGCGGATTATTATCCGAAATTCCACATCACGTGCATCACGCACAGGAAGGACGCTGTGTATCCGGCAACAATAGTTGGTGTGCCGCCGATGGAGGACGCTTACATTTCGCTTGCCACGGAAAAGATATTCAGGTTTCCGATTACGATGGCTTTTGCGCCCGAGATGTTGGATTTGCACATGCCGCACGCCGGTGTGGAGCACAATCTGACCCTCGTCAAGATAAAGAATCAATACCCGGGCAACGCGCTCAAAATCAAGAATGCGATGTGGGGCGCGGGTCAGATGATGTTCAACAAGATTCTCGTGGTCTATTCGGGCGACGAGGATTTGCGGGATTACCGCCGGCTGGTGGCGGACGCCATGTCGCGTTTCGTGCCGACGAGGGACGTTTATATAGACAATGGCGGAGTATCCGACGTGTTGGACCATTCGTCGCGGCGGTTTGCCTGCGGCGGCAAGATGTGCATCGACTGCACGGGGGAGGGGAGACCTACTGACGTGCCTGTGGAAGACAATGGCGGACAAGGATTTCCTCGCTCCATCAAGGTCATTGCCATAAAAGACAAATTGACGCCCGTGCGGAATGTCGCCGAGGTATTGCTGACTGAACAAGGTATTGACGCCAAAATAATAATCTTTGTGGACGACGGACTGCCGCTCGACGATTATAACCTGATAGTCTGGTACGCGGCGGGCAATGCGGATCCAAGTGTCGATTGTTATGTAATTGACAATGGCAAAGGAGGTTGCCTGTGCATTGACGCCACGGCGAAGAGCCTTGAGGCGGACGGATTCAGGCGCGACTGGCCCGAGGTCGTGATGTCGGACGAAGAGACTATAAAAAGCGTTGACAATAAAAAAATTGGCGATTTGACGCCGTCGCCCTCAATTAAATTGAGAAAATTGCGTTATAATAATGGTGCTGTCAAATTTTTTAATTCAAGTAATTGATAATTTGGCAACTATTTTGGTACAAGGATTACTAATTACAAACCTTAAATATTGAACAAAATGAACAAGAAGTTTTTATTGACAGGACTTGCGGCAATGTTTGCATTCCAGACATTTGCGCAGGAGCCGGCGGTAGAGATGGTTACGGTGCAGGGAGGCCAGTTCTATATGGGCAACAATTATATGGAGAATGCGGCACTCTCTGACGAAGCACCGGAGCATAAGGTAACGGTTAATTCCTTCAAGTTGGGCAAGACAGAGGTTACATTCGATTTGTTTGACCTTTTCTGCGACGCTACGGGTTGGAAGAAACCGAAGGATGCAAGCGGTAGGCGCGGCAAAATTGCGGTCTATAACGTAAGTTGGGAGGCTGCGGTGATGTTTTGCAACTGGCTTTCGCGCTGCGAGCGTCTGGAACAGTATTATGAGATTCAGCGCGATAGTGCCTCGTTCAAGGTGTCTTGCAACGAGAACGCCAAGGGCTACCGTCTGCCCACTGAGGCAGAATGGGAGTACGCAGCACGTGGCGGCAAGGATGGCAAGCCTTTTGTCTATTCGGGCAGCAACGACGTGAAGGCTGTGGCTTGGTGCAAGATCAATTCACAAAATTCGCCCCACGACGTAGGCAAGCTCGCTGCTAACGAGATTGGCCTCTTCGATATGTCCGGCAACGTATGGGAATGGTGCTGGGATATTTACGACAAGAATTACTACAAGAATTCTCCCGATAGCGATCCCAAGGGCGGCGACAAGGGTACTGACCGCGTTTACCGTGGCGGCAGCTGGACATCGCCCACCGAAGACCTCCGTCTTACCCTCCGTGGTCACAACGCACCCAACCAGTCGTCTGGCGGCGTTGGAATCAGGCTCGCTCAGAATCTGTAATAGATTTGATTCAATTGTTTAGCTAATAACAAATTAATGCTTAATACACAAATAATAATGAAAAAGTTTTTTTTATCTGCGTTCCTTTGTGGAATGCTTGCCACGACAAGTGTCTTTATGACATCTTGTGGTGATGATGATGATGACGACGACAATCAGAATGCTCAATCGCAATCGGTTTCGGCTACTACGCTGGAAGGCACATGGACGAGTGACGAAATGGTTCTTGAGGGTGCTGACAACAACTTTGAAGGTTTGACCCCCGAAGAGGCTGCGCAAATGGAAGCATTCGCAAACTCGAAGATGAACGATGTCATCAAGGGCATGGTCACCCTCACGTTCAAGGGCAACAAAATCTCAGGTTCGGTGAAAGAGTTCACCGCCGAAGATATCAAGGAAATGATGAGAGGTTCTGTTGGTGATTTAATCGACGTTCCGGGAATGGAGGAATTCTTTGGTGAGGGCGATGAGTTGATTGATGCCATGGGTTTGGATTATGGCAGTGATTTCGACTACCCCGATGACGCCACGTTTGAAGTCAAAGACAACAAGATTGTAGTGACCTACACAAAAGATGGCAAGACTACAACTGATGACATGGCTTACGAACTCAAGGATGGCAAACTTTACATTACGACCGAAGAAAACGGTCAAAAGACCACTATGGTATTTGTGAAGAAGTAAGTAATTCGAGTTTTGAACTAAAAAAGCGTTCCTGGACATTCCTGGGACGCTTTTTTTTCGTGTGTAATGCGCAATTATTTATGATTATGCTCCGTTGGTCTTGACGTATTCGGCGGGAGTGACGCCGTATTCGTCTTTGAAGCATTGACGGAAATATTTGTCGGAATTGATGCCTACTTTGAAGGAGACTTCCGATACCGTGTAGCGTCCAGATTGCAGGAGGCGGGCGGCGTTTTGCATCTTGATTTTCCTTATATAATCGGTTGAAGTGATGCCTGTCAACGCCTTGATTTTCCGATAGAGAGTACTTGTGGACATTGCGAGTTGTTGGGAGAGTGCTGTTACCGAAAATTCAGGGTTTGCCATCTGTTCGTTCACTATGGTATCCACCTTTTGCATAAACTCGGCGTCGATGGTATTGAGGCTCTCAATGAAGGCTTCGCGCTTGCGGCTGTGGTCTTTGTGCCCTTCCGACGCATTGGTTTTGGTGAAAAATGCCTTCATACTGCGCTTCTTTTCCAAGAGGTTTTCGATGCGGGTGTACAGAAGTGTCGCGCTGAATGGCTTGGTCAGGTAACTGTCTGCGCCTGCTTGGTAGCCTTCGGTCTTGTCGTCGATGCTGTTTTTGGCGGTGAGCAGTATTATCGGAATGTGCGATGTCAAGATATTGTTTTTTAACGTTTTGCAGAGTTCTATGCCGTTTTTTACTGGCATCATTATGTCTGAAATAATTATGTCTGGCATTTCCGATACTGCGGTTTCTATGCCGATGGCTCCGTTGGGGGCTGTCAGGATGCGGTATTTGTCTTTTAATGACATCGAGATATAGTTGAGGATGTCAGGATTGTCCTCTACTATGAGCATAGATGACTTGAAGTGGTCTGAATCGGTGGCGGTGTCGGATGGTGCGGCAGTCGTTGTGGCACGAAGTCCCGGGATGGTGAATGTTATTTTTGTGCCTTTGCCTACCGCGCTTTGCGCCTCTATCGTGCCGCCGAGAAGGGTTACAAGGTTTTTGACGAGCGACAGACCAATGCCAGTGCCGGAGGCTTGGTGCGCGCCTTTTTCTTGGTAATATTGGTCGAAAATGTGGGGCAGTGCTTCCTGCGAAATGCCGCATCCGCTGTCTTCCACGCCTATTTTTGCAAACGTGCCGGCGTGAGAAAGCGATATTTTGATAAATCCCTTTTCGGTGTATTTTATGGAATTGTTGACGAGATTGTCGAGTATTGTGGTGATGCAGTCGCGGTCTATTGGCATTTCGTAGTTGTAGCCGTCGCAGCTGAATGAAATGTCCACGTCTTCCTTGCCGCTGAGAGCCGAATATTTGAGGGCGATGTCGTTGACTACTTCGTCGAGCCGGTCGGTGGTCAGATGTAGTTGCATATTGTTGGTCTCGGTCTTGCGGAAGTCGAGGAGGTTGTTGATCTGTTTCATCAATTGGTGGCTGCTGCGGTTGATGAGCGCAAGTTTTTCGAGTACGGGTTGGGGTAGGGTAGAGTCGGCGGATAGGTCTTCTATTGGCCCGGCGATGAGGCTGAGCGGCGTGCGTATCTCGTGGGCGACGTTGGTGTAGAATCTCATTTTTTCCTCGTTGAGGGCGTCCTGACGCTTGCGTGTTTCTTGTTCGGTTTTGAGTTGTGCGCGGATGTTGACACGCAGTTTGTACGATTTGAACGATAAGAATATTGCTCCCAATGTGAGCAGCACGTACATTATCTTGGCGGCGAGAGTCTTGTACCAGGGCGGCAACACGGTGATGATGAGGTCGGTGGAGGTGTCGGCGTAGTCTGATGAGCAGAATCTTGTCTTCACTTTGAGGGTGTAGCGTCCGGGTGCTACGTTGCGGAACATCACGTTTTGCGCGTCGCTCACTGGGTAAAATCCGTTGTCTAACCCTACGAGTTTGCAGGCGTATTGTACTATTGGGGCGCAAGAATAATTGTCGGTGTAGAAGGATAATGCAAAATTGTTTTCGGGCGGCAAGAGTGTTATCTTGTTGTCGCCGGGGATGGGCGATGTGCGTATGGTGTGATTTTGACCGTCGGATATATAGACCTTGACCATCCCTATCTTGGCGGGCGGCAACTGTCTGCTATCAAGCACATCGTGTGGATAAAACGTCGTCAACCCCTGCACCGAGCCAAACACTTTTTTGCCGTCGGGCATTTCGGTGACTGCGCCCGATGAGAATCCTGCTGTGGGTATGCCGTATTGCGGGCCAAAATTTCTGACTCCGCCGCCGCGCAGCAGGCACGAAATGCCGCTGTTGGTGCTTATCCAGATGTTTTGGGATGCGTCTTCGATGACGGCGCGGATGTGCGAATTGTAGAGACCGTGCTGCTTGCCATATATGGTGTACGACGTGTCGGTATGGTCGCCAAATATTGCAATGCCTTCGCCTGTGGCTACGTATATTCGCCCATCTGACGCTTCAAGTATGTGGTTGATTGTGTTGGAGGGGAAATGATTTTGTGTTACGTAATGCCTTGACACATTGAGCGTTGTGTCGAGTATAAACAATCCTCCGCCAAAAGTACCCGCCCAGATGTTGCCGTCGGAATCTCGGAGCAGGCATCTGATGTCGCCGTGCGGGAGTTGCTGGCACGACGACATTTTTTTATCCACAATGTTGATTGTCATAATGCCATTGTCGGTGGCTACGAGAATGTTGTCGTTGTCTTTTTGTGCGATGCCCCTTACGTCGGCGTGTTCGTATTCGCGAGGAAGTATTTTGTGGAATTTTTGGGTTTTATTGTCGTAATACACAATGCCGCTCTTGTACATTCCAAACCACAGAGTGCCGTTGGCGTCAGCAAAAGCCGCCTGTACAAAGTTGGAGGGCAGGTCGTCGTGTTCGCTGTCGAAAATACGGGTGGGCTTTCTGTTTTCAAAAATACATATACCGCCTCCGTCCGTCCCCGCGTACAGGCGTCCTTTGCAGTCGGTGCAGCACGATAGTACGCTCTTGCACTCCGTGGAATTGTACCCGTCGAAGAGATTGCCGTGCGGGTCGAGGAAATTGACTCCGCCGTTCCATATTCCAGCCCAGATATTGTGGTAATTATCAAAGGCTATGCACCTAACCGAATTGCCCGACAGCCCCTGGTCGCATTCGCGGATAACGGTGCATTTGTAATTGTTGTCGAGGTCGATGATAGCAATGCCGCCAAGTTCGAGGGCGAGCCACAGATTGTTGTCGTGGGAGAGGCGGATGTCGAATACCGCTTTGGATGCGATGGCGGATATGGTGTCTAACCGCAGGAATGTTTCTGTCTTTTCGTCAAAACGCGCCAAGCCATTGCGTGTGCCTACCCATACGCGCCCGAGGCTGTCGGCAAGCAGCGACAGCACCTCGTTGTGCGGCAGCGAGAGCGGGTCGTGGTCGTCGTGCGCAAAGGTCTTGTAAACCTTGCGGGCGCGGTCATAATATGCCATTCCGTTTTCATTGTAGCCGATGTAAATCCTCGAATTTTTGAAATTTTCTGTGACAGTCCAGATGTGTCCGTCGCACCAGCCGGGGACGGTGGCCTTGCCGTAATGCGTGAAAATGCCGCTCGCCTTGTCGTAATAGTCAACGCCGCCCCAATATGTCGCAATCCAGATGTTGCCGTCTTTGGCGGGGCTTATCTTGGTGATTGCCTCGCTCGAAATGCCGTCGGGCTGGTCGTGGCGCGGCAGGAATACGTTGAATTGCCTCGTCTTATAATTAAAGGAGTTGAGACCCGACCTCTGCGTCGCAATCCACAGCACCGAATCGCGTGGGTCGTCGATGATGCAATTGAGTTCGTTGCCGCTCAGGGAGTTGGGCGGGTCGTTCTTGTAAAAATTTTCAAAGGAGTTGCCGTCAAAACGGTTCAACCCCTCTTCTGTGGCTATCCAGATGTAGCCTGACTTGTCTTGCGCGATGCTCACGACGCAACTATTGCTAAGACCGTCGTCCGTGGTGATTTGGCGGACGGCATACCTTTGGGCAACAGCCGCCGTTGGCAGCAGGAGCAAGAGTGCCGTTAATATTTTAAGTGTGGCTGAGTTCATATTTGTTTGTTGCGAAGTCCAATGTTAATAGACCTACACCGCAAATATATAAATAAAAAACTATCCGCAAAATTTTTTGCATCTAAAATTTGGTTTTCTAATCGTGCGACACCGCTTTTTGCACGATTAGAACCCCTTATTTGCACGATTTGGGTAGGGAGATTGCACGATTTGGGGGTGCTAACTTTTGCGTTTTGCAATGTAAATTTACAGTAAATTTTTTGTTAAACGAATCTCTATTTGTCAAATGAAAAAAAGTAATATAATCAAAATGTTTGCTGCCTCCGCGCTGCTTGCAGTGTGCGCCGCAAACACCGGCTGTGGCGACGACGACGAATTTTCCGCCGTTGACAACCAAAAGCCGACCATCGCTCTCGAAGCCGACGAAATCCACTGGGAGTTTGCCAGAAAATTCGTGGTGAAGGCCAAGGTGGACGACGCCGACGGCATCAAGGCCATCAATCTCCAAAACAAGGATCTCTATCTTAATAAGACGATAGACATCCTGCGCATCTACGGCGACACCGTAAAGACCTACAATCTCGAATACGGCATCACCGCTCCCGACTCTCTCAAAACCGAGGCGTTCCCCATCCTTATCACTGTGGAGGATTTGGTGGGCAATGTTTCTGCTGTTACCTTCAATGCCAATATGGACGGCGACTTCACCGACCCGAAGTTCACGCAGGAGCCGGGCGAGGTAATCAATGTGATTATGAGCGCGTTCAATTTCAAGTTTGCCGTGTCTGACAATAGGGTGATACAGCGTGTGACGGTAAGTTTTCCCGACCTCAATATCAACGAGGACATCACCAACGACTCCAAGACCTACGAGTACAAGAAGACCATCTCCCTCGGCGACGAAAACCGCGACTACAAGGGTATAATTGCCGCCTACGACGCCTACAACAACAAGGTGGAGAAAGCAATCACCATTTCCAAGGGCGAACTCAAAGACTACGACCGTATGTATCTCTGCGACGTAGAGACTGAGGCAGACCTTATTTCAGACGTTTGCGGTGTGCCGATGTTGATTGACCACAGCGGAGAATTTGAATACACTGCTTTATATTATAATGCTACGGCTGGCACCAAAGTACGTTTTATGCCGCAGAAAAACTCCTTTGAACCCATCTGTTTTGGCACTGACCCGTCCAACGCCGCAATGTTTACCCCCGACCCCGCACAGGCTCAGCCCATCGTGCTCGACCAGGCAGGTGTCTATTACAAAATTGTATTCAACACCAAGCAAGGCACTTACACCACAAGTACTTACACTGTTGACGATGCGGCAGACCCAATCCCGCACAAACTTGGCTCTCAGAGCCTCAATACTTGGTGCTCTGGCGTCTGGAACAAGGAAACCGGCGAATGGGAAACCTCCGACGCTTGGTGGCAAGATTTTAATGTGGGCATTATGACCGACAATCCGCGCAACGTTACCGACTTTTTCGATTACAATCCGCAAAACAAGCACATTATCCAAATCCTCAATTATCATCTTGAAAAAGGCAACTTCGAGTTCCACCCGCACAACTGGCACCACGACGGCTGGTGGGATTATTGTACTTGGAAACCTGAGGCTGCCACCGAAACAGAACCCGATATTTGGAGGTATGTGGGACAATACGCCAACCCCGCTTACGAGGCGCAGGCCAATAAATACAACAATGAGGTGGAGGTGGGCAACCACGCCAAACTTTCCATCCCCAAGTCTGGCAACTACGACATCATTTTCGATACCCATTTGGGTCGTATGAAGATAGTTCCATCCAAATAATTAGTTGAATATTATAACATTATAAGTATGAAAAAGATATTATCATTAATCACAATGATGCTGTTTGCGGTCTGCGCCTTTGCTCAGAATGTTTCGGTGAAGGGTTCGGTAACAGACCAGAACGGCGAGGCTCTGCTCGGTGCCGTCATTATGGAAAAAGGCACTACCAACGGCACTATTTCCGACATCGACGGCAATTTCAGAATCTCCGTCGCCAAAGGCGCCACGATAGAATGTTCGATGCTGGGCTTTGTGAGCCAGTCGGAGATTGTCAATAGCGACAAGACCATCAACTTCGTCCTCGTGGAAGACACCAAGGGACTCGACGAAGTAGTGGTAATCGGCTACGGTACTGCCAAGAAATCCGACTTGACTTCCAGTATCTCCACCGTCAAGAGCGACGACATTACCTCTTTCAATTCGGGCAACGCTATGAACGCATTGCAGAGCAAGGTGAACGGCGTACAGATTTCTTCCACTGGCGCACCGGGCGCATCTCCGAGGGTAATCATCCGATGTGTAACCACCGTCAATGGCTCCAATCCTCTCTACGTCGTGGACGGTATGCCCGTAGGCGACAATATCAACTTCCTCAATCCCGAAGACATCGAGAGTATGGAGGTGCTTAAAGATGCTTCTGCATCGGCCATCTACGGTACAAGGGCATCCAACGGCGTTGTGCTTATCTCCACCAAAAAAGGCAAGAAGGGCAAGACCCAATTCCAATTCACCTCGTCGCTCGGTCTGAGCGTGATAGGCGACCCCGGTATGGCTAAGGCTTCCGAATACGAAAAAGTGTTCAAGACCCGCTACACCAACGACAATCAGGTGGCTGCATACAACGGCATCAACAACATCACCGACGCCGAAGGCACCGACTGGTGGGGCGAAACCGTTGACAAGTACGCTATGACCCAAAATTACAACCTCTCTTTCCAAGGCGGCAGCGACAAGTTGATATACAGCGGCTCGTTTGGATATTACCGTTCGCACTCCCACTACAATTACGGCTGGTGGGACAAGTTCACCGGACGCATCAACACCGAATACACTTTTGACGAGAAAAACCGTTTTAAACTCGGCATCGAACTCTCCCCGAAACTCGAACGTTGGGACGACACTCCCGGTCTTATGGGTGCTGCAATGGCAATGGATCCCACCACGCCGATTTTCCGCTCCGACTGGAAGGACATCGACAATGAATATTCTTGGTACGAGCGTTCGCACAACAATCAGGAACACAATCCCGTCGCCAACCTCAAACGTCAGACCGGACACAGCGACGAATATGGATTGCTGATGAATCCGTATTTGAGCGTAGAAATCATCAAGGGTCTTACATTCCGCACTCAGTTTGGCGACAATGCAAGGTTCCGCGTAAGCAACGGTTTTGCTCCCGAATTTTACATCGACAACCTCGAAAAACAGGAAACTTCCAATGCTTCGCGCACGATGAACACTTGGAACGATTGGAACTGGACCAACACCCTCAATTATCAGAAAATTTTTGCTGAAAAACACAATGTCAACGCGATGGTTGGTTATACAATGGAGAAATTCTCTAATTATTGGCTCACTGGCAGCCGCGACGCCGTGCCGTCCAACAACGAAAACCTCCGTTACGTATCTGCCGGCACCGAAAACGAAAAGTCGTCTGGCACCGACAGTTTTTCCACGCTCGTGTCGTACCTCGGCCGCGTGATGTACAATTATGATTCGCGTTATTATGTGACGGCAAGCATCCGTTTCGACGGTTCAAGCAAGTTTCCCGAAGGCAAGAAATTCGCCACATTCCCCGCAATATCTGCCGCTTGGAGGGTAACGGGCGAGGAATTTATGAAGTCGCAAAACATCTTCTCCAACCTGAAACTCCGCCTCGGCTGGGGCAAGGTCGGCAACCAGTCTATCGACAATTCTGCCTACCTCTCCACCATTGGCACTACGTATTATGTAATCAACGGCGAGACCACCACGGCTACCGTTGTAGGCTCTACCGCCAATCCTAACATCCAGTGGGAGACCGTGGAGGATTACAACTTCGGTATCGATATGGGCTTCTTGGACGACCGTCTGACCGCCACATTGGAACTCTATAAGAAGAAGACTTCCGATATGCTCTTGAAAGAGGCTCACCTTGCTATCCTCGGCTATCCCGAATGGGCTGGCGAAGTATGGACCAACGTTGGCTCTATGGAGGGCAATGGTTGGGAACTCTCGCTCAATTGGAAAGACAATATCAGGAGCGACTTCAAGTACGAAGTGGGTGTCAACCTCTCCGGCGTTAAAAACAAGGCAAAAGACCTCGGCACTTCCGATCCTATCCTGACCGGCGGTTTCAATGGCGACTACATCATCAAGAACGAATCCGATGCTGAGATTTCGAGGTTCTACGGTTTTGAGACGGCTGGCATTTTCCAGAATTGGGAGCAGGTGGCGTCTTACACCAACGAGCACGGCGATGCCTTGCAGCCTTACGCACAGCCCGGCGACTTGATTTTTGTGGATCGCAACAACGATGGCAAGATAGACAACGACGACAAGACTTACCTCGGCAACGCTTTCCCGAAGACGTATCTGGGCATCAACCTTGGTGCAAGTTATAAGAATTGGGACTTCTCGATGAATCTCTACGGCACTATGGGCAACAAGATTTTCAATAAGACCAAGGGCTACTATTCGGGCGTGTCGGGTCAGAATGTCTGGGAAGGCACATACGACGATGCTTGGCACACCGAAGGCCAGGACACCGACATCCCGCGCCTCTCTTACAACGATGCCAACAAGAACTTCACCACTGTTAGCGATTGGTTTGTAGAAAAAGGCTCTTACCTCCGTTGCAAGCAGTTGCAGGTAGGCTACACCTTAGAGAAGAGCAAAATCCGCATCGGCACGCTCCGCCTCTCGTTCTCGGCACAAAACCTCTTTACCATCACGAAGTACAGTGGATTTGACCCCGAAACTGCTGCCACTGGTTCTGTTACAGAAAGTGGCATCGATGGCGTAGCTTACCCGAATACAAAAATCTTCTTGTTTGGAGTTAATCTTAATTTCTAAAAAAACTCTCACGGAGACACGGAGAACACGGAGATAAGGAATCTCTCAATATTCTCTACTCCGTGACCTCCGTGCCTCCGTGAGAGATAATTAAAACCAATAAAAGCGATGAAAAATATTATCAAATACAGCATAGTGGCAGCGGCGATGGGATTTGCTGGCTGCACCGAGGACTTCTTGACGCAGGATGTCAAGGGCACGCAGGTTCTCGACAATTACTTCAACAACGAGAAAGAGTGTTTGGCTCAGGTGTATGGCTGCTATCAGACCTTGGCTTACGACGACTGGTGGCAGATTTACAACACCTACATCCTTGCCGATATGGCTACCGACGATGGCTGGATGAACAATACCACACAGAGCCAGGACGGCTACGACGACCTCGTTCTCTATCAGGGCAAGACCACGAGCGGCACTCTCTCCAATTTCTGGCAATACCGTTACAAGGGCATCCACCGTTGCAACACCGTGTTGGAGTACGTGCCTACTGTCTCGTCGATAAGTGAAGACAAGAAAAACCGTATGATGGCGGAGGCCAAGTTTATCCGCGCCTATTCTTACTTTGAATTGGCGAAGAATTTTGGCGGCGTTCCGTTGGTGCTCGAAATGGTGGTGGAAGACGGCAAGGAAGTTACCCGCGCCACATTGGACGAGACCTACACCCAGATAGAGAAAGACTTCCTCGAAGCGATAGAATACCTGCCGCTCCGCAGCGAAACCATCAATAATGGCGAACTCGGTCGCGCCACCAAGGGTGCGGCGATGGGCTTGCTTGCCAAGACCTACCTCTATCACGAGAAATACACCGACGCCGAGAAATACCTCGACGAAGTAATCAACAGCGGCGAATACGACCTCTTGGACGATTTTTCCAAGGTGTGGAGTATGGACTACAACAACAGCGTGGAAGGCGTGTTTGAAATCCAGACCTCCGGCGACATTTCTTACAGCGTTGGCGAAAGGATTTCGGTAGTGGCTGGCAGTCGCGACGACAGCGGCTGGTCGTGGGGCGGTCCCTCGTCTGACCTTGAAAACGCCTACACGGCAGCGGGCGACGACATCCGCAAATTCTGCACCATCATCAAGCACGGCGCAACCTCTATCCCCAACGAGACCGACGCAAGCATATTCCCGTATCAGGTGTCGCCCTCCAAGCACAAATGCGGCCGCGTCAATGCAAAACTCTACATCCCTCAGGCAAGGCGCATTGAGGGCAATTATGACGCGCCCCATATCGCCTTGAATTACCGTCTGCTCCGCTATGCCGACATCCTCCTGATGGCTGCCGAAGTGAAGAACCAACTCGGCAAGGACGATGAGGCTCGCAAGTATCTCAACCAAGTGCGCTCCCGAGTCAATCTCGCCGACGTCACCGCCTCCGGCAACGACCTCAAACAGGCTATCCGCCTCGAACGCCGATTGGAACTCGCCTTCGAAGGCAACCGTCTCTACGACATCCGCCGCTGGACCGACAGCAACGGCAAGAAGGTGGTTTGCAACCTCTTTGGCCCCAATGGAACGTGGGTGAAATACAACACGGAAACATCCACCGACGAATTTGAGACCACCAACCTCATTGAACCTCAAAACGAGGGTTACGACTTCAAGGAAAACCGCGACGAACTCTTCCCGATTCCCAATACTGAAATCGTACAGAGCAACGGAAGCCTTGTGCAAAACCCTGGTTATTAGTTTTTTGTTTAACTCTCGCGGCGGCACGGAGAACACGTAGATTAGTAATATTTCTCTATCTCTCTCTGTACCCTAATAATGCATCTTCTTCGTGCGCTCCGTGCCGCCGTGGGACAATTTTTTTTACAGCAATGAAAAAAATATCAGCAATAATAATAGCGTCGATGATAGCCGCTGGCATTGTTTCCTGCGACCACGACGACATCACGCCCGACGAGAGCAACACCGCCCTCACCCCGGAGGAACTTGCCAAACGCAACAATCAGCCCTCCAACAACGACGACCCTGCCAACAATCCCGGCGGCAACGACACTCCGCAATCCAATTGGAAGGTGGTAAATACTGCCGATGAGCGCGCCGACGACGAAATCGCAGTTGCAATCAATACTGCAAATGTGTTCCAGACTATCGAGGGCTTTGGAGCGTCGGATTGTTGGCTTGGCGAATATGTTGGCACCAAGTACGCCGACAAGGACAAGATGGCAAAACTCCTCTTTTCGCAGGACACATTGAGCGACGGCAGCGTGGAAGGCATTGGACTTTCGATGTGGCGCGTCAACCTCGGTGCGGGCAGCGCAGAGCAGGGCGACGATTCCAAGCTCGAAGACGTTACCCGCCGTGCCGAATGTTACCTCAAAGCCGACGGCACTACCTACGACTGGTCCAAATGCGTTGGTCAGCGTTATTTTATGGAAGAGGCTAAGAAATACGGTGTGGAAAAGATGCTGTTGTTCTCCAATTCGCCCCTTGTATTCTGGACTAAAAATGGCAAGGCTTTCGACGACAAGACCGACGATGTAAACCTCACCGAAGAAGGCTACGAAAAATTTGCCGAATACTTGGCAGAAGTTTCCAAGCATTTCACTGACAATGGCATCAATATCGACTACATCTCGCCCCTCAACGAACCTCAATACGAA
>JAEEGH010016622.1_pt1 | contig 15801 bp, 11 predicted proteins | sample 9134181 | NCBI WGS metagenome assembly JAEEGH01 (sample SAMN16246544, study PRJNA631951) | gut metagenome | biome: gut microbiome; feature: rumen; material: DP-attached | host: Bos | place: Iran: Karaj | collected 2018-10
TCCCACAACTGGGTCAGCCCCGCCGCCGAGCATGAGAAAGAATACTTCCCGCAGCCCAGCTGGATTCTGGACACGATCCACGAGCGCGTCATGCCGCTGAAGGGCTATGTCCCCGCGACGAACCGCACGCTCGGCGAACTGCAGCGCGGCGCCAAGCTCGGCCTGTAATGCCATGAAAAACAGCCGTGCATGATATCATGCACGGCATGAAGAAGTAACGCCCCATGGAGATTTTTGCTTCATGGGGCGTTTTGGTTTATAGCCGAAAATGTAACGACGGCGTCCCGCCGTTGGCGATGGTGTGGCGGCGGCGTCCTCGCCGTCGCACGCGGGCAATGCCTGCGGAGTACTATGCGAAGGCGGGACGCCTCCGCCACACCGTCGTCGCCGTAGGCGGCATTTTCCGCACGGAGTGCGACACAATCGTAACCGCTTGCAAGCGAACGCAGTGAGCGCAGCTGGTGGTTAATCAGCAGACACTATATATATAGCACATAACTTTGATCAAGCGAACCGATGACAAACGGGTTTGGTTCAACCGTTGTCTTCCTCTGATTTTTCTCTGGAATTTTCGTATTCCTCTTCGGCTTTCCGGATTTCAGCAAGCAACTGCTCCTCGCTTGGCAGACGGAGCTTGTATTCGGCGGCGAGAATTGTCTTGTTGTCTTCAGGAAGCGACACTCTCACCACCGAATCGTTTTTCCGTGAACAAAGCAGAATGCCGATTGTCTTATTTTCCTCCGCTGTCTTTTCGTAACGGTCATAGTAGTTCACGTACATCTGCAACTGCCCAATGTCCTGATGCGTGAGTTTACCGGTCTTAAGTTCGATGATGACGAAACATTTGAGCAGTCGGTTGAAGAGCACAAGATCTATGAAAAACTCGTCATCCTCCAGAAGGATTCTTTTCTGCCTTGCAACGAAGCAGAAGCCATTGCCCAGTTCCATGATGAAATCCTGTAGATGATCTATGATGGCTTGTTCGAGATCGTTTTCATAGTAATGTGGCTTCTTTTCAAGACCGAGGAACTCCATCCGCATGGGATCCTTGATGATTTCCTGCGGCGTTTCCGGAATTCGTTCCTTTCTGGCAACGGCCAATACGGCTTCTTTGTCATTGCTCAGGCAAAGCCGCTCCCAGAGCTGTGAATGGATTTGCCGTTCCAGTTCGCGTTTTGTCCAACAATGGTTCACAGCTTCCAGCTGATAGTATTCCCGCTTGTCTGCTTCTTCTATGGAAATCAACAACTTATACTGTGACCAGCTCAATTGCGCATACAGTGTGTGCGCAATTGGATAAAGCCTGTAGAATTTGCGGCTTTGCTCCAACTGCCTGATTCCAAAACCGCTTCCATATTCAGGCTCGAGACGTTCTGCCAGACATCTGATGATTCTCGCACCATAGTCCGCCCGATTCTTGCCTTGTTGTTCTTCCTCGAAAATCCGTCGGCCGAGATTCCAGTACATTGTCACGCGGCTAAAATCAACGCTTCGAACCGCGTTGGCGCGCGCCGTGTCGATGATTTGCTTGATATCTGAAAGCAATTTACCGTCAATGGGTTGGATTTCATTCTTTTTCATGTTTGCGTCCCTCGAATAATGGCCTTTGTTTATTTTGGTTATTTATTCCGTCTTTAATATACAGCTATGGTTAAAGATTTCAATGATAAATATAAAGATTATTGAATAATGTTTATTTTAGATATATTTATGTAAATCAGTATTTTTTCAATATTATCATGTAAGCTAAATAAACGGAACATGCTGTTTACTATGATGGTTTGGTGGTAGCATATTTGAATAGCAAAAGGATGTGACGGTGTGGCGGCGGCGTTCTCGCCGTCGCATGCGGGCAATGCCCGCTGATTACCATGCGAAGGCATCCTGTCATTGGCGACGGTGTGGCGGCGGCGTCCTCGCTGTTGTGCGAAGGCAATTGCCTTCGTTTTTACCGCCCGAAGGGCGGCACAATCGTAACCGCTTGCAAGCGAACAAAGTGAGCGCGGCTGGCGGTAAGAGACCGCCCCCCCCCCTCTCTCATAGCGCCCGTAAGGGCGCCACAATTCGCCTGAAAGGCGAGACAATCTTATGCATATAAAACATATAGCTGACTATTGTGTATGGATTAATCATCGTCTTTCATAAAGTATTTCTCGTCAATATTGCATCCATGCTCGCCGAGCAGTCTTCTCAGTTCAGTTTCGAAGCTGGAAGACTGATGATGCTCTTTCTGTCTCATGATGTAATTGATGATCTTGTCCTTTTCATTGACTCCGTAGGAAAAGGCGGCATATCCCTTCCCCCAGCCTTGGAAATATGGAAACAACGGATTGTTCGTCAGCCATTTTGCGGTTGAGGTTTTCAAATCCCGCACGAAGTCGGACAACGATAGCTTGGCGGCCAGTTCTACAAACAGATGGAGATGGTCTGGCATCCCGTTGATTCTGTAGAGCATGGACTCCTTGTTCTTGACAAATCCCCAAATGTATTTGTAGAGTTCCTTTTCATGCGCGATGGATATGGCCGGAATGCTGTGTTTTGTCCTGAAGATGATATGGTATAGTAGGCGTGTGTAACTCATTGAAAAAATCCTTTATATGATTTATGAGATAATTGTAATTGCAATCATATAACTGATAGGGGATGAATTTATTGTATTGATTTTATAATTTTTTCAATATAAATAATGTGTGTAGATTACGATTGTATTGCCCTTCGGGCAGTGGCGCCCTAACGGGCGCTATGGGAGGAGGAGGGGCTGTCTTACCGCCAGCTGCACTCGCTGACGCTCGCTTGCAAGCGGTTACGATTGTATCGCCCTTCGGGCGGGAAATGCCGCCTGCGGCCGCTCTGTGGCGCCCTTCGGGCGCTATGGTGGTGGTGGGCTGTCTTACCGCCAGCTGCGCTCACTGCGTTCGCTTGCAAGCGGTTACGATTGTATCGCCCTTCGGGCGGGAAATGCCGCCTGTGGCGGCGACGGTGTGGCGGAGGCGGGACGCCTTCGCGCAACGGCGAGACGCCGTCGTTACCATGCGACGGCGAGACGCCGCCGCCACACCGCGACGGCGAGGACGCCGCCGCCACACCGCGACGGCGAGGACGCCGTCGTTACATTTTGCCGTGTTTGAATTTGGCTGACAGCATGGCGGAAATCAATAGAAGGCCGATGGCTGTCAGGCCTAGCCAGCCGAACAACAAGGTCGGCACATGCAAGTCTGCAAAGAATGACAATATGACAAGAAGGATGAGCGATGGAACCGCTCCTGACATGAAAAGCAACAAATTTTCAGCCATGTATTGTCGGTAGAGTTCTGATTGCGAAAGCCCCATGTCCAACAAGAATTGAATCGTCTTCCGTTCGGCATGGAGATTTCGGAGCATCAGCAGAAGCAGGGAGAAAAATCCAAGCAAAAAGCCGAGGACGCCTAACTGTAGAAAGATGGCAAGATAATGATTCTGAAAACGTTCCGCTTCTGACATGAATTCATCCACCGTCCATGTGCTCAAGCCGTAAGGCTCCAATAATTGTTTGCATTTTTCCGCCGTTTGCTTGTCCTTTATCAAAAAGAAACGCGCGCCCTGCACATCAGGAAACAACGATTGGAAGGTGTCGTCGCCGACAAGAATTCCGCGTTGGAAAACGGAGGCTTTCATCGTGCGCGACAATGTGATGTTTCCGTTGGGATAGGCGATGGAATCGCCAAGTCGTTTTTTCATAATCCAATAGAGCGATCCCGTATCGACAGCGGCGGACGATTTTTTTAGGAAATCGCCATCGTGTGTCAAACGGGACAAGTCACATCCATAAACTGTCGGGACAGATGCTTGCAAGACGTTGGAACAATCGGCGCTGTCGTTTGTGAAGACACGAACAGGCAAGACTTCGTCCGGAAATGGGTGGTCGGTTGACGGCACGAAAGGCAGAATCGTCTCCATGACAAATTGCCATCCGAAAGCGTCTTCCCCACGCGCCTTGATGCCGAACGCTCCGACGCCTAACGTCCCTAAAAATCCTAATACCAAGATAATAATGCATGCCCGATAATGCTTTAAGCGACGCAGAAACGACAAAGCCCCTAGTCGTACTGGCATATTAATTTTTCTGGATTCACAAAAACAGAATTTGACAGTCTTGGATGAATCATGTCTTAAGACATGGAGGATGATAACCAATATTGGTAGAAAAGACAAGCCGATTCCAAGAAGATAGCTTGTCATATTCCAATGGAAATGAAGCTGTTCCATTAAGATGACGCCATTCCAGAATCGCTCCAGCATCCACAGTTGCAACTGGCAGAGGACGCTTCCAATTATCGAGCCGATGATGATGCCAGGTAGCAGAATGGCGATGATTTCCATGAATAGAAAGCGATGGATTCCATCCGTATATTCTGAAAGGATGGCCAGTTCCTTTCGTCTGTCAAATAGATGCAGCTTCACCATCATGGAGAGCGCCAAAAGTGCGGAAAAAATTAGGAACATGCTCAGCCCCAAGAACAAAGGCGCGAATTGAACACCGTTCCGTATATTGTTCGCCAAAATGGTCTTGATGTCGTCTGACCGATACAATGTGGTGTCATGACGTAGTTCATCGATAATCTTTTTGCGAATATCGAAAACGTCCGCACCTTTTTCAAAAATCAGAACTGTGTATTTGCCAGGCGAAAACCACTGTTGCGCTTGCTGAAAATTCAAATACAGTTTCGGTTTGCTTTTATATTTATCCCAATAGTCTTTGTCTTCTTGACGGACTTTGTCAAAATCAATCGGAATGCCCGCATCCCAATCGGTACAGCTTTCAACATCCGTCAATCCAGCCGCTTCTGGATTCAAAGCCTGCCCCAGATGCGTATCTGAAGCTTTCCGAATATGCTGTAACGAAACCGTTTCATGGGTGAGCTTGCGGTAGGCGCCCATGCTGAAAAAAGACAATTTCCCTCCATGGGGAAAAACGGTTGAAACATTGTCTGACAGAACGGCGAAATCCTTTTCAATTGGGAAAATATCGTTTTCAAAAGCACTTACAAAGAAATAGTCAATTTGGTGGTTACCGTCGGAGAGGGATTCCGCGAATGTCGTGATGCCGCCAGTGGCGTTAGGAAAAAGTCCGCGGATGCGTTCTGGCAGGAACCATGCCGATGATTTTAAGACAGGACGACCATCCCAGTCACTAAACGAAAGGCGCGAAAGATTCCAAATCATCTCATCGGAGAGTTCATATTCATCTTGCGCCCAGATTTCGTTGATGGCATTTTCCTCTATCCCAAGGGCTTGCGCAAGATAGTCATGATTGACAAATAGATTGTTGGCATTGAGTTGCGGATTCTCAAAATTGACGTTTTGGCGTGCATCATGCCAAATTCCCCTATAACGGAAACGGATTTGCTTCAATTCCGGTGGACGTCCCATCAGTTCTTCAGAGGGAATCGCGGGGATGGTCAAAGTCCGCACTGTAAAGAAATCGCCGTCCTTTAGATTCAGACGTTTGGCCAAAGCGGGATTGGCCCATGCATCGTTTCCCCGAATTTCTGTATCCTTCTGCAATGCATAGAGTTCAATCTTTATGCCAGGCGTTGCGAATCCTTTTGTGTGAAGGACACCATCTGGCGTATCCGCCTTGACAGGATACGGAAGACGAATCAGACGTTGAATGGATGCGACTTGACATTCAAGATTGTCGTAAAGTGTTCCACGAACGCTATCTCCAATCAGTAACGCCGCTGTTGGAATCGCGCAGCACAGACAGGCCATGGCCGCCAGAATGGCAAATGGCCTTCGATAGAAAACTAGATCTCGCCGAAACAAATGGAAAAATGTCATATCTTTCCCACTCCTCCATTTGGGGCAAGATTGACGCTGTCCGGAAAGAAATCCATGGCACGTTGATTATGCGTTGCCAGAATGATGGTTATATGATGGTCGTGGTTGATTTGCTGGATCAACTTGAAAAAGGCGTCGCTTCGTTCCATGTCCAAGGCGGACGTCGGTTCGTCGAGCAGCAGAATTTTCGGATTCGGGAGCAGGGCGCGTGCCAAGGCGACGCGTTGGCGTTCGCCGCCTGAAAGCTGCTGCGGGAAGAAACCGCTTCGCTTCTCCAAACCAAATTCTGTCAGCCATGCCAACGCTTGGGCGCGATAGTCGTCTTTTTCTCCAAGCATCGACAACTGAACATTTTCCAAGGCGGTCAATTGCGGCAGAAGCGATGAATCCTGATCGGCAAAGCCGATGAATTTACGTCGAAATTGACGGCGTTCCGCTTCTGGCAGATGATACAACGACACATCATCGAACAAGACTTCGCCTTCATCCGGTGGTTCCAAGCCGTAAATGATTCTTAGCAAAGTGGTTTTGCCACTGCCCGAAGGGCCTGTCAAAAGGCGCGTACCGCCGGACGGGCAGGTGAAATCAAAATGATGAAACAGCGCAACGGTTTCTCCCGCGGATTGAAAGGACTTGGAGATATGGTTCAGGACAAGTTTCATGGATTCGCCTCCCGATACAACAAAATGCCGCCGCTTTCATCTGGTATAAGCAAGTCATGTCCAAATAGATGGCATCCAAGACGGCAATCCGTTTGGAAATCGGCCACGACATCATGTGTCCACTTTTCCGCGTGGTATGACCAACGATGGAGCTTCCCCATGCCTGAAACCGCATAAACGGTGCTGTCACCGACGGCGCACGGCGTGTTGATGCGTTCCCCTAGCTCCCACGTTTCAGACAGTTCGCCATTGGCCTTTTTCCGGGCCTGTGCGGTTCCATTCTCTCCTGTGACAAATACATAATCTCCTGCTATGCAAGGCGGAGCAAAACAACCGGACAACGTGTTCACACGATAGATTTCCTGAAAATTGGAGGCATTGACCGATACCAGAACTCCTTGATGGGACAGCACATAGACGATTCCATCATGCAGGACAGGATTTTCCGGAATCGGAGATTCCAGATCAATCTCGCCAAGCAATGCGCCGTCTTGAAGGCTGATACGACGCAACTTACCATCGCAACTGCCAAGAAACAGCGTGCGATTCGGTTCATAAAGAACAGGCGTGGCATTGACTTGGGCACCACAGTCCACACTATGCAAGACTTTGCCAGTCTCCGCCGCAAACGCATAGAGCGTATGGTCATGGGAACCAACCCAGACAAGGCCGTCAAAGATCACGACACCGCCGATAATCTGGTTGCCTGTCCGATAAGACCACCGTTCGCCGCGTTCTGGTGAAAAGGCATGGAAAACGCCGTTTTCATCGCCAACATACACGATGCCATCCTTTTCCAATGGAGGCGCGGAAACCGAATATTCGGATATCTTGTATGTCATTGGCTTTTCGCCTGTTGGAAAGATAATCAGCTCTCCTTTTCCATTGCAGGCGGCGAAGCCGCCTTTGTACGCGCCCAATGCGCCCAGCGGCGAATGGCCTGAATAGACGAGCGACCACGATGGCTTCTTTTCGGTTGGCACATTGTCGCCGAGGCGGAAATACAAGGCAAGGCAGAGACAGCCAAGCAAGAAGAGAAGGGCGATGAGCCATTTTCTCATACATCGCCTCCTGTTGGTTTCAGCGTCAAGGCACCGGTTGGGCAGACGGTGCAGAGGGCCGCCGCCATGTCGGGGGCAATGGAATCCCAGCCGGCAGGACCGGGCGAGATACAGGAGTTATCCGCGCGATTGTGGATGGCCAACGTTTCCTTTGATACGCCGACACAACGTTGGCAGAGGACGCATTTTCCGGCTTCGTACGTCAATGTCGCCGTCTCGACCTTCGAAGGACATTCCCAATCGCTCTTCTCGCGTTTCGCTTTGTATTCCCGAATCAAATCAAAGAACTTGCATTTGCCTTTCGCAGAACAAGTTCCGCATTTGAAATCATGACGCAAAAGCATCAGGGAAAGTGCTTCCCGCCTGAAATCACGGACTCGTTCAGAATTCGTCTCATAGACATGCCCTTTTTGCACAAGTTGTTCGCATCCAGGAACAAATCGCTTTAGGACGGCATCCCAGACCGCGCAAACCATGCAATGCGCCGCGTCGCTGACATCTTTCATGAAGCATAATGTTGGCAGTTCCACATAGTCCAGCATGGTACGCCCCGCCACGAACGGATAGGAGACGCCGTCGATGACGATGATATCTCCTTCCGCAGGGGATGTCGATTCAACCTGTTGGAACGGAAGCTCTTTGGGAGGACGGGAGGCTGCCCTGTTCAAAATCGCATGGGCGGGGCAGACGGAACGGCAGACGCCGCAGCGAACGCATTTGCCCGACAAAATATTCGCTTTCACAAGTGGCTCGCATTCAATGGCATCTGCTGCACAGACCTGTGCGCATTTCGTGCAGCCAATACAATCGTCCGTTACATAAAATTCCGTCAACTGCACACATTTTCCAGCGGGACATTCATTGACGAGATGGGCCTCGAATTCATTGCGGAATTCATGGAGCGCGCTCAACACCATGTTAGGGGCAGTCCGCCCCAAAGCGCAGAGGGAACCTTGCTGGATGTGGAGGGCGAGTGATTCAATCCGTTCCAGCAAATCCGGCGACTTCTCGCCTTTTTGCGTCAACTGCTCCACAAGGGCGTACAATCGCGGGACGCCTTCGCGGCACATCACGCATTTGCCGCAGGATTCGTTCTTCAAGAAGCGCAGAAAATATAGGGAAATATCGACCATGCAATCACTTTCGTCAATGACGATTAGGCCGCCGGAACCCATCATCGCGCCGTTCTTCTGCAATGTCTGGTAATCGACTTCCGTATTGAAGAGGCGTTTGGGAATGCATCCGCCGGAAGGCCCGCCGATCATCACGGCCTTGATTTCATGTCCTTTTTCCGCTCCACCGCCGTATTTTTCCACGATATCGTCAATCGTGATGCCGACAGGCACTTCAATCAAACCGCCTTGGCGAACTTTACCAGCCAATGCAAATGCCTTGGTACCATGGGTATCCGACGTTCCAATGGCATTGAATGACGCTCCGTCATCCGCAAGGATGATCGGCACGCAGGCGAATGTTTCGACGTTGTTCATCAAGGTTGGAATGCCGCACAGACCGCTTGTAACAGGGAAGGGAGGCCGTTTGCGCGGAATGCCGCGACGGCCTTCAATCGACTCAAGCAGAGCCGTTTCCTCGCCACAGACAAAGGCTCCTGCGCCTCTAAATAGCACGATGTCAAAACCTTCCGCGAATGGCGCGAAAACATCCGCCTTGCGCAGTTTGGCGATGACGCGTTCCAAAACGGAGACCGCCTGCGTGTATTCTTCGCGAATGTAGATGATGGCCTGCTTGGCGCCAATCGTATAGGCCGCGATGAGAATGCCTTCCAAAACGCGATAAGGATACGATTCCATCAGCATGCGATCCATGAAGGCGCCTGGATCGCCTTCATCCGCATTGCAGATGACAACTTTGTCTTCGCCTTTGGCTTCCAAGGCCATGCGCCATTTTTCGCCAGTCGGGAAGCCACCGCCGCCACGGCCGCGTAGTTTGGCGGCCTTCAGTATCTCAATGACCTTTTCAGGAGCCATGGAGCGGGCCTTTTCCAATGCGGCGAAACCGCCATGGGCGCGGTAGTCTTCCAGTGATTCCGGATCGTCCATGCCGCTGTTTCGTGTCACAAGTCTCAGATTGTCAATATTTTCCGGAAGCTGTGAAATATCCATGCAGGAACATGTCCGCCGATTGTAGAGGGCATCCATGAAAGCATGGCTCCGCCAAGCGATGCCTTTTGACGTAAAATGTTGGGAAACAATGGATTTGACATCGTATTCATGGACGTTGGCATAATGGAGGATCGTATCTTCCAACGCGACCGTGACCATCGGGGCGCGATAGGACATGCCGTGGCAACCGACTTCTTTGACGGTGTAGTCGAACTTTCCAGCGCGCTGCTCCGCCACGAAAGCGTCGAACACGCGATCGCTGCCTGCGGCACGGCAGGATGAACAGCGGCAGATGCGGATCTCTGATTGGAACCGTTCCGTTGGCTCCGCATCGGGCGTCGCGTTCTGTTCATCCGCCGCCATGAGCAGAAAATCACGCAGCACGGCGGCCACGTTGTCCGGCGTGACATGCCCGAAAATATGCTTGTCGATCTGCACGGCCACCGCCAGCATGCAGCAGCCCAGGCAGGCGACTTTGCTCAGCGTGAACAGCCTGTCCGGAGACGTGTCGTCTCCGTCCGCAATCTTCAGATACGACTTGAAGGCCTCGTATGTCTTTTCAGCGCCTTTGACATAGCAAGCCGCTCCGACGCAGACTTTTACATGGTGCTTTCCGGATGGCTTGAAGCGGAACGCCTGATAGAAGCTCGCCACGCTGTAGATGCGGTTGAGCGGCACGTTCAACCGCTGGCTCAGGGCGACAAGCTCCTCTTCCTTCAAATAGCGGTCACGTCGTTGCAGGGCAATGAGTTCCGGAAGCAGTGGGTCGATGAGATTCATGGCTTGGCCTCCAGAGAGACGAGCTTGTTTGCCGCCGTGCGGACAATGATGGCACCCTGATGGAAGGCCGGCGTCGCAACCACTTTCTCCCCAATGGGATAGTTGCCTTCAATCTGCAGCTCCCCTTCGGATGGCGCCATTTTCAGCAGATCGCCGTCCAAAGTGATGGCGATGATTTTATTGCCGACGACAACTGGCGACGAATAGAATCCGTTGTCCAAGTCCTTTTCGTACAATTCTTTGCCATCCTTGGCGTCAATGGCGATGATGGTGCCGCCGCTGCCGAACAGGAGAAATTGATTGCCAAATTTTACTGGCGACGACACATCGGGGGCGGGCACGTCGTCGTTGCGGCAGAGGATGCTGCCGTCCGCTGCGGAGAAGGCGCCTGTGAAGGCGCCTGTATTGGAAAAATAGATGACATCTTCAGACACGAACGCCGTCGTGGCGACTTCGCCGCCCATGCACTCCTGCTTCCAGACAATCTTGCCGGTATCCAGTTCGAATAGCTCCGCCAGTTGGTTGCCAGCCGTGAAAACCAGCCCTTTGCCGTTGATGTAAAGTCCTTGCGGGGAAGACCATGAAGCAGAACTTTCGCGCACTGTCTTCCATGCCTCCTGTCCCGTGAAGACGTTCAGGGCGAAAATCGTCTGCACGCTGTCCTGATCATACTGCACGATCAATTTGTCTCCCATCAACAAAGGCGACGACGCATAGCCATAGGTGATGTCCGGCTTGGGCAACTGCCTGCTCCACAACATCTTGCCGTCATGGTCGCAAGCCATGACCTCCCCCGTGGCGAAGACGGCGTAAACGCGTTTGGCGTCCACGCAGAGCGTTGGAGCGGAAAATCCCGTATCGTCATTGACTTCAGGCATTTCCTTCACTTGACTGGTGGCGTTTTTCCATCGAAGCCCGCCGTTTTTGACATCAAAACAGAAGATGGCGCGTTCATTTTCGTCGGCTCCCGCCAGGAAGACATTGTCGCCCCAAATGACAGGCGAGTTGTTGCCGGGCAATGGGATGGCGACATTCCACTTCTCCTGGAAGTCCCATTTGGCGGGCAGGGCATTGGCGTTCGGCAGGACGGAGCCGCGGAACTGCGGCCATTGGCTTTTCTCCGCTTCCAAAGCGGCCGCCAAATCAATCTCTTCAACGGGAGTCGTCGGCTCATCGGAAGAAGCGATTTCCGCTGACGAAGGTTTTGAAGACGGCAGCGTCATCCGCATGGCGACGATGCCGCCAATCAACAGCACAAGTCCGCAGGACGCAAAGATTAGCAGCTGCCTGCGTTCTTTTTCCGGCGGTTGCTCCGCCGCTTTCGGAACTTTCAGTTTTGGTTGGAACAGGACTAACTCCAACGTCAGGAGGCCGCACAATGTAAAGAAGCCGATACCGAGCAGCAAGACACCGTGCTTCTGTTTATCGACCGTTTGGAAATAGGCTGACCGATAGAGATAATCCAAATCGCGTACGGTCTGGGCGAGCTTCGCATCCGCCAAATCCTGTTCCTTCAGACGGGCGATTTCTTCAAGCCCTTCTGCCAGAGGTGCTTTTGAACGATAGGCATCGGTCGCCAAAAGGACGCCGAGCGTCAATAAGAATGTCACGGTGACCCATTGCAGGAATCGCAGGGTACGTCGTATGGATTCATTTCTCATGTGTTTTCTCCTTGCGCTCCAACGGGCAGGCTGCATAGCAACGCCCGCAGCAGAAACAGAGCGACGCATCGATGGAATAACTGTTTTCCTCACGGCGGCGCCGTGATTCCGCAATCAGTTCCGCCATCACACAGGCTCCGAATAGCATGCCGCATAATGTCATACAGACCAACGTCTTGTTCTGCGCGTGGACGGCGCGCGCCTTCAGTTCGTTGAGACTGGAACCTTGTGCTTCAAATGCCTCCACCTCAAGCGTTTGTCGTTTTGCCTCCACATCGCGGAGCAATCGCACGTCACGATGCATGGATGACATGGCGGGTGCGGCGAAATAGCCAAGAAGCCCCCCTAGAAACAGTGCCAACGGGATGCAGGCCACTAGCGTGGATAAACGGCGGGAGCCTTTTCGACGCGTCGCGGCTGGTGTGTCCGGTTCTGGTGGCAGCACCGCCCCGTTCGGGCACCCCTGTTCGCACAATTTGCAATTCACGCATTCCTTAACAGTAATGACCGGCTTCTTGACGGCGAACAATGTGCAGAAACGCAACAATGCCCCGTACGGGCAGACAAAACGGCAGAATGGACGCGATACAAACAAACCGACCATGATGAACACGGCGCTCAAAATCGCCAGTGGCGTGGCGAAATTCAGCACGAAAATCGGCAAATATGGCTCAAGATAACATAATGGAAAGCCCAGACCGCATGCCGCGCAGGCGGAGCAGAGCAGCAACAGCAGAATTGGAATCAGCCGTAAGACACGGTCCAAAGCCAGCGGTATGGTAAGTGTATGCCAATGAAGCAGTTCCTGCAAGGCTCCCAATGGACACGCCCCGCCGCAGAAAACACGCCCGTAGAATAGTGCGCAAACGAGCGGCAACGTGAACAACAGCAGGATTCCCAACGGCACGTATGTTCCGTTCGCCACGCCTTCCGCGATGTTCTGGAACATGCCGACGGGGCATGGACATGATTTCAGTACAAAGCCAAACAGCAGCAATCCAGCCAAAGACAGAAACAGCATCCCCTTGCGGGAGCGATACTTGTAAAACAGCATCGCCCCAACCGCCAAAAACAGCGCCAACAGCAGAATGCGCCACGGCGTCACATCCGCCACGGTGTTTTCCACTTGAATCAACGGCACTTGGTAATTGTCGAATTCCGGTGCCGGAAAGCGAGCTTGGACAACTCCCAACATGGTCATGATTTCACCTCCGGCGGACGACGGAAGATGTACGGTTTGTCGGCGGGAACGCGTGTGAACGCTCCAGACGGGCAGACTTTTGCGATGCGGCATTCATTGCAGTCTTTGCACAAATGCCTTCGCACTTGAAGGAACAGCGAGCCGTTGCCGAAGGAGGCGCAGCCTTTCACGCATTTCCCGCAACCGATGCATTTGTCTTCATCGATTTTGTATTCAAAATACGGGTCTTCCACATAGGTGCGGACGATGGCGTCCGTCGGGCAGCGCAGATTCTCACCGGCGGTGTTGAATTCGATTCTCTTATCTTGATAATAACCGCTGCAAAACAGGCAATAGCCGCAAGATGCGTATTGATGGACGCATTTGACGGCGGAGCGGGGCAACACGCATTCCGTCTCGCATTTGCCGCATTGGATGCATTTGTCCGGATCGATTTGCCAATAGTATCCCGTCTCCTCCTTCTTGCGGAAGAGTTGAAGGAATGGCGCGGCCATAAGCGCTCCCGTCATTACTTTAAGTAATTCCCGCAGAGTCATTTGAGGCTCTCCTTGAACGAACGTGCATTGGGATGGCCGCAGAACGACAATGACGGACATTTGCGGCAATATCCGTTCTTGTCCGTACAGATGTCCGATTGCTTCTTGGAAGTCGCCTGCCGATAGGTCAGGGCGGACAGGCCGCCCAGCAGCAGCGTCCGCGCGGCGTGTTTCATGAAGTCACGTTTGGTCATCATGTTACAGCACCTCCCAATGTTTTTTCGCGCCTGTGTCATATAAATGGATCTTGCCTTCATGGCGTACAAGGAAATAATTGAATTCGGAATCGGAAAGTTCTTCCGTGACAACTTGTTCCAACGTTCCCGACGGCTGATAGATGCATGCCCGCCGCATGCCTTTCTCCATGGTCACAAAGCGCCCGCCGGACAATGCCGCGAACCGCACGGGATTGCAGCAACCGCCGAATTCTTCCAACGGCCGCCATGAAGCAATGAATTTGCCAGTCTTCAAATCCAACTGTTCCAAATGCTTGCGGCCGACATTCGCCACCCACAGCTCCCCCTCCGGAGACAAATCGATCGGAAATGCCGCGCCGGGGATGATGAATTTGCTTTCGCCATGAGATTCCCATAACAGCCTGCCGTTTGCTTCTGCATGCGCCGTCACGATTTTCCGTGCGCGGTCGATGCCAAACAACACGCCGTTGACAGCATGTTTGACGCGGACGGCGAATTGCGGAAGTTCGAATGGCTTTTCCAGTTCCAACGCAGGTGATGGCAGCATCTTATGCTTCACCAACCCGCCGAGGAGCCCCAACGAACCGAGGCCGCTCAGCCATACCAGAAATTCACGATGTGTCATTTTCATTTCGTATCCTCCTTGCGCAAATCCAGACACGCCATGGACGTGCTGTCACGCAGAATCATCAATCCGCCCGCGTAGGCGATCGGTCCCCATGAATCCACGCCTGGAACCACCTTGTGCGAAGCCAGTTTTTGGAATGTATCATCTTTGAATTGATAGACATGCAGAACGCCGTCATCATCCATGATCCAAAATGCGCCATCGGCGTGAAGATAGGGGCCGAGCCCGAAACGGGCCTCCTTGCCGCTTGTCGCCCGAAGCGCAGGAAGCTTGTCCACATCCGCCGCCACCAGCTGGGCATGCAGGCCGCCTGCATCCTTGGGCTGAATGGTAAATAGTGTATTGCCAATCAGCAACGGCGTCTGCTGCTCGGAAGCAGGCCCTTTTGTCGGCTTCCATTCATTTTCGATGGCTGCTTCAAAAGCGCCATTTGCATGACGTACACGGAGCAGGGCGCTGCCTGCGCCGTAACCAGCCGTCAAAAAGAGCAGGTCATCTGCGATTTTCAAGGGAGTGGGAGCCCAGACGGCCGGTTTCCAACTCTTGCATGTCCATAATTGTTTACCATCTGGATCGCAAGCGGTTATGCCGCCGATTCCGGCATAGACATATTGCTTGACACCACAGAGTTGAGTGGATAGCACGGATGAATGCGACATCTTGAGCTTGTCCGGATTCAGAGTCTCCCACAGAGTCTTGCCTGTCTTCAAATCCAAAGCCGTCATCAGGATATTCTCTCCGCCTACGCCTATAATGACTTTGTCATTTTCTATCAACGGACATTGGCCCGCATACCATTGCGGAATCTCGCAACCATATTGCTCAACTAAATCGCAACTCCATAGCAATTCGCCATTTGTGGCATCTACCGCCATGACGTGCGCGGCAGGCCCGAGCGTGACGACGACATTGTCCGAACAGGCGGGAATCGTCCGCGATTTCCCATGGTTGCGGCGAATTGGATTTTTGTAGCTTCGTTGCCACAACTCGTTGCCTGTCAACAGTTCAAAGCAACGCAAGGCATCGGAGTCCTCCTTTTCGAGATAGTCGAGAACATAGACGCGGCCCTGTGCGATGATGGCGCCTGAATAGCCTTCACCTAACTCCTTCCGCCACAATACTTTAGGGCCTT
>JAEEGH010016624.1_pt1 | contig 15801 bp, 18 predicted proteins | sample 9134181 | NCBI WGS metagenome assembly JAEEGH01 (sample SAMN16246544, study PRJNA631951) | gut metagenome | biome: gut microbiome; feature: rumen; material: DP-attached | host: Bos | place: Iran: Karaj | collected 2018-10
CTCAGATTACGTATTGAGAAGAATCCTCCTGAGAATCTGAAAGATGATTGCGGTGCCGTTGCTTTGGTACGTGAATTGCATATATTTGGCATCGAACTTCCGCTGGGTGCCAAAGATGAATCTTCTCCTCAGCATAAAGGCATGGGTAGGGCGCTTCTCGAAGAAGCTGACCGGATCGCCCGTGATGAATTTGGACTTCATACGATCGCTGTACTGAGCGGTGTGGGCACTCGGCTTTACTATACCGAGAGCGGCTATCATTTTGATCGCGGATATATGGTCAAGAAGATCTGATAGGGAGTTTTCGGATGTTTAAGGATTATGTAGAGGGGACATCTAAACGTCTTAAGGCTATCGAAAAGTCTAATGTCATTGCAGTATCGGTCGCGCTGGAGGGTGCGATGGGAATGCCCGGTCAGGTCGTCATCGCTGAGAGATTTCCTGATCGTATCGATTTCATAGAGTTTTACGACTACAACAAGCTGTTTCAGGTAATCCCATGGTTTAGTGAGGTCACTGACTGGCTGGGAGGAATGGCCGATAATTATGACCCTGAGTGGACATTTATCTATCTGGGATTCGGTAACAATCTTTTCGTCAGAAATGATGTTTTTGCTGTGATCAAAGACGATATCGATCCTGAGGCCGAAGTCGGCTGGTTATACAATAACTGGTATCAGATCCTGACTAATCGATTCGTTTCTAAATGAGCTATTATCTCTAAACTGTCTGGTTCTACATGACATGGCAGATTCCAGATGAGTACGCCTTTCTTACGCGCTTCTTCCATCGCTTCGGCGAATTCCGGATGCATTGTTTTGTGCCCTTTGACTTCGTATACTCCGTCCATCTGTATGACGAATGCTAATACTGCTGTGTAACCAGCTCCTTTAGCTTTGATGAGCTCGTGTATGTGTTTTACGCCGCGGTCAGTAGGGGCATCGGGAAAGTATCCGATCCCGTCTATTTCTAGCGTGCAGCCTTTAACTTCCATCAGATACTTCTCGGATTTCTTTTCAAGATAGAAATCCAGTCGTGAATCTCCATATGTGTATTCCGGGACGATTTTCGTAAAGCCTTCCTGGGAGAGCCATTCTTTCAGGACCTTGTTGGGAGCCTGGCTGTCGATGTTGAAGAGTACTCCGTTGGATTTGCGGACAGCTACCAGGTCGTATTTGGTCTTCCTGCCCGGAGAATCAGTTTCCGTGAGATAGACTTCGGCACCTTTTATGAGGAGTTCTTTACAGCGTCCGGTATTTTTTACGTGGACGGTCTCAGATTGTCCGTCGATATCGACATGGGCGATGAACCTGTTAGGACGGTCGATGAATTCCGCTTTGGTGATATTGGGATATCTCATTGTTATCCCAGTTCGGAAAGCATCTGGCTGGGATTTTCGGCGGCTTTTACATTTCCGAAAGCCTTGACGATGATGCCTTTTTCATCGATGAGGTAGGTGGAACGTACGATGCCCATGGTGATCTTGCCGTAGTTGTTTTTCTCTTTCCAGACATCATAGGCCTGGATCACGGTCTTTTCGGTATCGGAGAGTAGTGTGAAGGGCAGCCCGTATTTTTCTTCGAATTTCTTATGGGAGGCTACGCTGTCTTTGCTGATGCCGAGAACTACGGCATTCTTTTCTTCAAAATGGGGATATAGTTCACCAAAGGAACATGCCTGTTTGGTGCATCCTGAAGTCATGTCTTTGGGATAGAAATAGAGGATCACTTTCTTGCCTTTAAATTCGGATAAAGAACGTTCCTTGCCGTTCTGGTCGGGAAGTTTGAAGTCGGGTGCTTTGGTTCCTACTGTCAGCATTGAAGTATCCTCCGTTCTTCTATGAATCAAAAACATTTTAGCTCATTTTTATTTGTTTTAAGAATAGATTTTGATACTTTTCTTCTTTGTTCGATAATTAAATATAGAGGACATGCTTATGAATACTGATGAATCTTTCATCCGGTTAGAGAAAGAAAACGATTATCGTGAAGTTGAAAACCTGATCCGTGAATCCTTCTGGAATGTGTATCGTCCAGGCTGCTCTGAACACTATGTGATACATGTTCTGCGTGACGATCCGGCTTTTGTGCCGGAACTGGACTTCGTCATGGAGAAAGACGGCGTTATCATCGGGCAGAATATGTTCATGAGGACTCATATCGATCGTGATGACGGAGGAAAGCTCGATGTCCTCACTATGGGACCGATCTGCATCACGCCCGAACTCAAGCGCAAAGGATACGGAAAAAAACTGCTGGATTATTCATTGGCAAAAGCGGCAGAAATGGGATTCGGTGCTGTGCTGTTTGAAGGGAATATCGACTTTTACGGAAAGAGCGGATTTGATGTGGCGAGGAAGTTCGGTATCAGGTATCATGACCTGCCTGAAGGAGCAGACGACTCTTTCTTCTTATGCATCGAATTGAAAAAAGGATATCTGGACGGGATCACCGGGGTCTATCAGACACCGAAAGGTTACTACGTAGATGACGCCGATGTCGAGGAATTCGACAAGTTTTTTCCAAAAAAGAAAAAGGAAAAGCTTCCGGGACAGATATTTTCATAGGTAAATGAGCTTTTTGGTTTGTTGAAAAATACGTTTTTACGCGACTATAATCTCATTTACAAATTAAGCACGGAGTTATTGATATGACTGAACAGATTGATTGGGGAAACCTGGGTTTCGGTTACCACAAAACCGAAAAAAGATATGTTTCTAATTATAAGGATGGCAAATGGGACAACGGTACTCTTACCGAAGATGCCAATATCGTCATGAACGAATGTGCCTGTGTCCTTCAGTATGCCCAGACTTGTTTCGAAGGTATGAAGGCCTATACTACTGTCGACGGAAAGATCGTCTGTTTCCGACCTGATCTCAACGCACAGCGTATGCGAGAATCCTGTCTTCGACTGAAGATGCCTGTCTTCCCTGAAGAACGATTCATCGACGCTGTTTGTCAGGTCGTCGCTGCCAATAAGGATTATGTACCTCCTTATGGTACCGGCGCTTCTCTTTATATCCGACCTTACATGTTCGGTTCTGATGCTATTTTGGGCGTTAAACCTGCTAACGAATTCCAGTTCCGAATCTTTGCTTCACCGGTCGGTCCTTACTTCAAGGGTGGTGTAAAGCCTATCTCTGTCCGTATCTCAGACTTTGACAGAGCTGCACCTCACGGCACCGGTCATGTTAAGGCTGGTCTTAACTATGCGATGAGTCTTTATGCTATCGTCGATGCCCATGAAAAGGGCTTTGATGAGAATATCTATCTTGATTCCGGTTCCAGGACTTACATCGAAGAGACTGGTGGCGCCAATATCCTCTTTGTTACAAAGAGCGGTAAGGTCGTGACCCCTAAGTCTGATACTATTCTTCCTTCCATCACCCGACGTTCACTCATGCAGGTTGCTAAGGATTATCTTGGTCTTGAAACCGAAGAACGCCCCATCAAACTGGAAGAACTCGAAGATATGGCAGAATGCGGTCTCTGCGGTACTGCAGCAGTTATCTCTCCTGTCGGTAAGATCACTGACCACGGCAAGGAGATTTATCTGCCTTCCGGTATGACTTCCATGGGTCCTGTCACACAGAAGCTCTACGATACTCTCCGCGGTATTCAGCTTGGTACCATCAAAGCTCCTTCCGGCTGGATCAAAGAGATCTGTTAATCAAGTTTTGTGATCATATGATGGGCAGGCAATCAAATGTTGTCTGCCCATTTTTATAGGAGTTTTACATTATGGAGATTACCTTCGATAAAGCTAAAGAGATCCTTGCCCAGTCCACGACTGAAGACCATCTGATCATTCATTCCTTGAATGTCTGCTACGCCATGGAAGCTATGGCTGAGCATTTTGGAGAGGATCCCGATCACTGGAAGGTAGTAGGGTACCTTCATGACTATGACTATGAAAAGTATCCCGATGAACATCTCCAGCATACTGAAAAGCCGCTCCTTGATGCAGGCGTCGATCCGAAGGATGTCCGTGCGATCCTAAGTCATGGCTACAGTATCGTCAATGACATCAAGCCTGAGACCAATATGGAAAAGAGTCTTTTCACTGTTGACGAACTCACCGGTATCATCCAGGCATGTGCCAGGATGCGACCAAATGGGATTTCAGACCTTGAAGTAAAGAGTTTCATGAAGAAGTTCAAGGACCTGAAATTTGCCGCCAAATGCAGCCGCGATACCATCAAGCAGGGGTGTGAGATGCTTGGCATGGAAGTAGCCGATGTTGCAGCCATCTGTATAGAAGGTATGAAACGACACGCTGAAGAGATCGGTCTACAGGGAACAGTGGCCTAATCGTTTTATGACAGGCTGAATGTCACTCTGACGTCACTGTTTCCGATCTTTTCCTTCAGTTGCTGCTGATCCAGGCCCTGTACTTTCCCCAGTCTCGTGAACGACCATGAGTTAGTGCCGTAGTAGATAGTTATCGAGGTCCCCTGATAAAGGATGACATCGCCCGGTTCTGTTGTGATGCTGGTGTCGTTTCTGGGAAGGGTTGTGCCGATATCACCGACGATCTCGAAGTTGCCGTAGTGATGCATATCGACTGTGAGGTCTCCCTTTGACAGAAGGTCATAGAATGCTTCTGCTGAAGAGTTCTCGGCAAGTTTTATCGTTAGCTTTTCCTGTCCTATCTTGGCGTAAACGATGCTCTTATCTTTTTGTTCATTCATAGTCGTTGTCGTCGTCACTGTCACAGGAGAATAGACGGTCGTCGTGATCATTTGAGTCACAGTATTATCTATCGTTGTGACAGATACTTCGGTTTCAGTATTGGTTATAGTTTCCGTTGAGAATACGGTATGCGTCACTGTCACAGTGGATGGTGCCGACTGCGAGCATCCACAGATTGCCGATATAACAGCAATAAGCAAAGACAATGCGATGCTAGATCGTGCAGCCCATATCGAAGGCGTCGCGGACTGCTCCGCTTTCCTTGGCGTCTCCCGGTTCATTGCATCCTCCGCAGAATATGCTGTCCTTCAGTTCAACTCCGTTGAAACAGGCAATCCATCCGCCCAGCGCTACGAGTGTCCTCTCAGGCGCACTGTCATCTTCATCAGCGGCTGTGGTAATCAGGTAGATTTCTCTAAAATGATAGTTATCGTCATATAGGGAGTTTGCTCGGTCCAAAAGGGTCTTCATCTGACCGCTCATGCCGTAATAATAGATAGGTGTTGCGAAGACTATCACATCGGCATTCTTCATCTTTTCGGTGATCTCTATGGCATCATCTTCGATGGTGCATCTTTTTGTTCTCTGACAGGCAAGACAGCCACGGCAGTATGCAATCTTCTTTTCTTTTAAAGAGATGAATTCGACATTGTTTCCATTCTCTTTGGCACCATCTGCGAAAGCTTCTGCCAAAATCTCGGAGTTGCTGTGTTTTCTGAGGCTAGTTGAGATAACAAGAACGTTCTTTGACATAGATACCTCCTCTTAAGAATGAATTGGAGTACCGTTTATATTTTAGCAAAAAAAGATGATTTTGTTGTTTTATTGTGTATTCAAATCGTTAACTTGTTTCTCGATCCAAGCCATGATGAGATCAGCAATCTGATCCTGCTCGGATACTGATAGCTCTCTGCCTTTAGGAATCCTGTACCACTTATACAGACAGTCACGGCAGCAGCAGGCGGTGGCGTGTTGTGCTACGAATACCGGATGACCTCGCATAGGAGTCTGTTTGCCATCATTGGGTATCTCAGCAGGAGACAACCTATTGCAGATGAAATCTTTGGCATGGGAACGGATCGTATTAATTCCCTTATCTTGTATATACTGCAAATCTTTTGCACTGAGACGGAATCTAGATCGGAATGCTGATCTTTTCAGTCTATTGAGAGAATCATCTATGTCGATCATTTGTGTTTGATCCGTATGTTCCCTGTAGCGATAGAATCGCCATTTCCATTAAGTGCTTTAATCTCAATTATGTGGCCTTCTTGGTCGTTTGTTTTTAAATCAGCCATGAAGGATAGTGACTCGTTGATGTAAGTGACTTTTTTATGAGAGATCTCGATTGATGAGATCATCTGATCGTCCGTTTTGCATCGATCTATCATTCCGATGAATATCGATTCGATAAGTGCTCCTGGGACGACGATATCTATGAAACCGTGCTGAATCGCAAACTCTTTGTTCCTATGGATAGGATTGGTATCTCCTGTACGCTCGAGCCAGGCGTTGATAGTGGCTTGGTCCAGCAGGACCTTGCAATTCGGTATCTCAAAACTATCGGTGGTATTCATATCCAATTCTCGAGTCTTTGACTTAGGCTTCATGTTATCATCTCAAACTTGTTTATTTCTAGTAATACACTATAATTAGCAATCGTATTAATTATATTTAACTCTACGTCGTACAGGTGGTTTTATAAGTTTATGGATACAGTCATAATGGGATTGATGATCCCTTTCATTGGAACTTCCGCAGGGGCTGCCTGCGTGTTCTTTTTAAAGAAAAATCTCAGTACCAACATCCAGCGTGCTCTGACAGGTTTTGCAGCAGGAGTCATGGTTGCAGCATCTATATGGAGCCTTCTTGTCCCGGCTATGGATCAATCTGCTTCAATGGGCAAATGGTCCTTTCTTCCGGCTTTTATTGGGTTCTGGATCGGTATACTTCTTTTGCTTGCACTCGATCGTCTTATTCCCCATATTCATCGTTCGGCTGATCAGCCTGAAGGCCTCAGGAGCCATCTTAATAAGACGTCGATGATGGTGTTGGCAGTAACTTTGCATAATATCCCCGAAGGTATGGCTGTTGGCGTAGTCTATGCCGGACTTGTAAGTGGGTCTGGTGTCATTACTGCTAGTGGAGCATTGGCATTGTCTTTAGGCATTGCTATCCAAAACTTCCTTGAGGGGGCCATCGTCTCAACTCCTTTATACGCGGAAGGAATGACCAAGCCTAAATCGTTCTTTTGGGGCGTTTTTTCTGGAGCGGTCGAACCTGTGTTGGGTATCATTACAGTCTTCACTGTTGCTTTGGTGACTTCTGCAATGCCTTATCTCCTGGCTTTCGCTGCCGGCGCTATGATCTATGTTGTCGTCGAGGAACTCATTCCTGAAATGTCGGCAGGAGAACACTCTAATATTGGTGTTATCGCATTTGCAGTCGGATTCAGTGCCATGATGGCATTGGATGTCGCTTTAGGATAATAATTGCCGTAAAAGAAGTACTCCCTGGCTGAAGCACTTCAGTCAGGGAGTAGGTAGTTTTTTCATGATTCAAGTTTGACCTTATTCGGCAAGTAACTTGTCGAGGATGTTGGACAAGTTCTCCTTTTCATCTTCAGTCAGTTTAGCGAAGAAATCTTCCATAAAACCCTCTCGCTCTTCCTTGATCTCTTCGGCTCGGGCCTGACCAAGATCAGTGAGTTTAAGGATAGTGGCTCGCTTGTCGGTTGCATCGACAGTTCGGACGATATATCCGTCGTCTTCAAGCTTGTTGACCACTTCGGAAGTAGAGGAGGCGTTGATCTCTGCCCGTTCGGCGAGTTCTTTCTGTCGGACACCATCAGGGTATTCGCTGATGATCACGAGCATTCGTTCGCGGGAGAGCCCGCGCTTGTGACAGCGCATGCCGGCTTTGGGCCCCATAGGACCAAAGGGACCGAATCCCATCTTATGCATGCCATGCATTCCGTGCATACCAGACATACCAGGCTTCATGAAGTGAGGGCCTGCAGGCATTTCACCATTGCAAGTTTTCTTGCCGAAGCGATTCTCGAAGGCCGCCATTCTCAACTTTCGTGAGGATTTCATCAATTTTTTGAATAATTCTGCATTCTTAACCATATACACAATTCTCCTTTTTAATAAATATTACGGTACCGAAACAATAATAGTATATTACGGTACCGAACTATTGTCAACATGTTTTTTTTTATAAAATTTTTGGAAATAGAGTGTTTTTATGCAGAGATTTCTTTTTTATGCATCAAGTGGATGCCGATATGACCGATGCCTAATATTACGCTCGCGATCCCGAGAGGGATGTTCTTTCCGTATACTGCAAGGAGCATGAATGCTGCGACAGGGAGAGTGGCGCCGGCAACGGGCACGCCAAGCAGGCTTGAATAAAAGTCTTTCATGGTCTTTGCGCTTCGGAAGTATCTGACCCAATAGATCTCATAAAGTACCATCAAGATGAATGATACTACCAGCCACCAGGCCCAATTTGACCAAGTGTTTATGTTGAAGTTGGTGAAGATCAGTGAAAGCCCTGATACTAGTACTTCTCCTATCCTTTCTAATACAACGAGGATCTTGTTTTCATTTGGGGCATACTTCTCATACTCTTTTGGCTGATTCTTGGTCCAAAAGAGGTTGGGCAAGAACAGCATGACAAGATAGATGAACCCAACATAAGAAAAACCGAAATGCATATCCATGATGAGAGATTATAATCCTTTTCTTCATCGAAAAATGAGAGGATGCTCAGGTTTAAAACTGAAAATGTAACATTTTGTTGCGGGATTTCTACGTATATGTGGTGGATGTTTTTCTGCTATCTTATATAATCGGACTGACATTGATTGATGAGGGAAGCGAGATGAAATTATCAGAAAAGATCTTTGACCTGCGGAAAAAGATGGGGCTGTCCCAGGATGAATTGGCTGAAAAGCTGAATGTGTCCAGACAGTCTGTATCACGTTGGGAAGTCGGTTCTGCCTCTCCCGATGCTGAAAATCTTAAGCAGCTGAGCAGTATTTTTGGCGTGTCTGTAGATTATCTTCTAAATGACGATTCTGATAATGATGCTACCCATTCAGACTCTAAAAAAGCAGAAACTAATGAACCCAAAAAGCAACTGTCTTTTGTTTCTTTACTGTTTCTGATTTCTACGGTCTTTTCGAGTATCGCAGCTGTTCTTTTTTTGGTTATTGCTATCGATCGTCTCAGTATCGTATTTACTATTGCGGCTGTCGTCACAGTTTTGCTGGCCGCTTTGTGGGCATTTCTCTACACAAAGAGCAAAAAGTGGAATGTTAGCGAGTGGTAGTATTGTGTGCCACTATTGCTCGTAATACTTGCAAACAGATAAGAACTACTCGGATAGCTTTTTCTTGATGATGAGGTTGTTTCGTCCGTTGAGGTACCTGTAATCAACATTGTCCATCATCTTCTTGATCATTAGAATTCCTAAGCCGCCGACGGGACGCTCTTCTGCGGATAATGTGATATCAGGATCGACCTTCGCCAGAGGATTGTAAGGACGTCCGTTGTCTGAGAACACGATAGTGACTGTTTCGTCATCAGAGCTCATGCTCACGGTCACGTTTCCTTCTTCTTTCCCGTACGCATAGTTTGCGATATTGGAGACGATGTCGTCTGTTACTGTGTCGATTTGAGCTATGGTCTTATTGGAACAGCCGAGTGCTTCAAGTTCATTATTGATGAAATCAGTGATCTCTGGGATACTTTCGTTCTTGGCAGGGAGAGTGATCTCTTTTTCTTCCTTGGTTACAGCACTGCCTTTATAATGGATACACATCATGGTCATATCGTCGAACTGTTCGGCATCTCCAACGAAGAGTTCCACTGCATCATCCATTTTTTCTAACAGCTCCTGGGGAGTAGCGTCTTTGATCTTATTGAGGATCTCGACGGTACGGGCAGTTCCGAACTGTTCTTTTTTGTCATCCGTGGCTTCAGCGATACCGTCGGTATAAAGGAAGAGTTTTGAACCTGGATTCATCTGCAATGAGTATTCCTTATATCTCATGTCATCCATACCGCCGACCACGAAGTCATGGCTGCCTTTGATGATCTCAAATTCTCCGTCAGCTTTCTTTAGAACCGGATATTCATGACCTGCGTTGGACGCGGTGATCTGACCGGTTCTGAGATCTAATATGCCGATCCATACTGTTACGAACATATCTTCACGGTTATTGCTGCAGATCTGTTTGTTGACGGAATATAAGACTTCGGATGGTGTACGTCCGGACATCGCAATGTTTTTGATGAGTATCTTTGAAATGAGCATAAATAGTGCTGCCGGGATGCCTTTGCCCGATGCATCTGCGATGACGAGCCCTAGATGGTCATTGTCGACCAGAAAGAAGTCATAGAAGTCTCCGCCGACCTCCTTGGCAGGCTTGGTGGATGCATAGATATCGAAGTCCTTTCTGTCAGGGAATGCGGGGAATGTCGATGGGAGCAGGGCAGTTTGGATCTTTGTTGCTAAAGATAATTCGTACTGCAGTCTGGCAGTGCTTAAATCTTTCTCATGCTGTGTCAGCACCATCTGACGGCCGCGTCCGGCCAGATTTGCAGAGATGACCGAGATTATGGAGAAGATGAGCCATTTAGGCAGATAATCGAAGAGGAGAGTGTTCTTTATGAGCATTTCATCCGTTACGCCAGCATTTATGACAGTGTCTCCCAAGAAGCCTCCGGTGGTAATCATGTGGATGCCTTCGTCCATCGTGACGATATTGAGGTTGATCAGGCCGTGTGTGGCGCCCCAGATGGATGAACCAAGGAACGCCAGCGTTGTCACGATCGATGTGACGATTGTGAGTCTTCTTGAGAAATAACGGCTGCTGTAGATCACAGGAATTGCCATGAGGAGAATCACTTTATGAGTCAGCATGGCATCCAGCCTTCCATAGACCAGGGTGACACCGACGATAAGCAGGAATTTCATCCACCAGGGATTATCTTTTTTCTTCAGCTGGTATATCACCAACATGATTAGGCAGGCGATGATTCCCTGCATACAGGGAGGGAACAACCCATCCATTTTGAGCAGGAATACTCCCATGAATCCCAGGATAAGGATTATTCCTAATAACAGCGCGGTATTTAAAAGGATTATGGCCCCAAGTCTATTGGCCTGGGCCTCGTTGGTTTGGAAGATCGGATTTACTGCAAACTTCTCACGAAGCTCTTTCCAGTTTGGTTTTTTCATCTTAGTTTTCTATGTCGAGGATGCTGCAGAAACCTGTAACTTCGAAGACTTCGTTCACGGCTTCGTTGACATGGATGAGTTTGACTTTGCCCTTATCGCCCAGTGCCTTCTGTGCCGACAGCAGGACTCTGAGACCTGCCGAAGATATATATTCAAGCTTCTCGCAGTCGATACAGAGAGAATCTATGCTTTCGATGCAGCCCTTAAGATCGTTTTCTAGGTCGGGGGATGAGATGGTATCGAGCCTGCCTTCCAGTTTGTAAGTGACGTTATTGCCGTCGGTTGATTTGTTAAGATTCAGCATTTTTGTTTCCTGATAGATTTACTAATTCTCTCTTATTTTACACTATGAAACCTATCATTTCATTCTATGTCACATTGAAACTGATATACATTTAGCTTTACAATTAATAAAACCCAAATCAAAACGGTTTGACAACCGAAGTATTCGATATCTTGGGAGGAAACGCAATGGATAATCCGATCTTCCGTAAGAAGAGCGTGGAGCGTATCTCATCGCCTGAGCAGCTGAACGACTATCTCCATGTCACCAATCTTTCTGTCTGGTTGTTGCTCATTGCTGTTGCGATTCTTCTTGTCGGTCTTTTGATTTGGGGCGGTTTTGCATATATCACCAGTTTCGTAGGTGGAGCAGCCATGGTCAATGACGGTCAGATGAATATCGCTTTTGAAGATCAGGACAAAGCCAAGAACGTTTCATCGGGAATGAAAGTTACAGTCGGTGGGGATTCTACTACTGTACTCAGCGTCGGAAAGGACGAGGCAGGGAATATCTTTGCTGTAGCCAACACTTCGCTTTCAGATGGTGAATATGACTGTATTGTTCATTATGATCAGATTCAGGTCTTGAAACTACTGTTTAATTAGGATCAGTGATGTCGAAGACCAAGATCAAACAACCTGTAAGTAAAGGAATCGCCAAAGTCCCTGTCGTGATGCAGATGGAGGCACTGGAATGTGGTGCTGCCTGTTTGGCTATGGTCATGGCTTATTATGATAAGTGGGTATCCTTAGAACAGGTGAGAGTCGACTGCGGTGTTTCACGTGATGGGTCTAACGCCAAGAACATGGTGGTTGCTGCACGCAGTTACGGTTTTAAAGCTCACGGTTTGATGTGTGAAGTTGAGGCACTCCATAAGGAGGTCACTTTCCCATGTATCATTCATTGGAACTTCAATCATTTCGTGGTGCTAAATGGTTTTAAAGGAAAGTATGCATATATCAACGACCCGGGCCGAGGAACCGTCAAGGTTCCTCTTGAGGAATTTGATAAGGCATATACGGGAGTATGCTTACAGATAGAGCCTGATGAGGGATTTCAGCCATCCGGCAAACGAAAGAGCACTTTTTCCTTTGCTTCCAAGCGTCTTAAGGGTGCATGGATCGCTGTTGCATTTGTTGCGATTTCAACAGTGTTGAGTTATCTCTTTGGTATCATCAATCCGGCTTTCACTCGTTTCTTCATGGATTATCTCCTTACTGGTATCAATAGTGAATTGCTCGTTCCTTTCATCGTTCTTCTTTCTGTTGTTTCTTTTGCTCAGATCATCGTCATGGCGGTACAGGCCATATTCAGACTCAAGATCAGTGGTAAGATGGCTATCGTCGGAAGCTCTTCTTTCATGTGGAGAGTGCTCAGAATGCCGATGGAGTTTTTCTCTCAGCGAATGAGTGGAGATATCCTTCAGCGTCAGGGTACCAATGCCCATATTGCTGAATCCTTAGTCAACACCTTTGCTCCGTTGATCCTAAATACCGTCATGATGTTCTTCTATCTGGTCGTCATGATTAGATATAGCCTGCTTCTGACGGTGATTGGTATCCTCACGATCATCATCAATCTTTTCATTTCACGTATTATTTCCAGTAAGCGAGTAAACATCACACGTGTCCAGATGCGTGATATGGGCAAACTCGAATCAGCTACAGTCTCCGGTATCAGCATGGTCGAGACGATCAAGGCTGCCGGTGCTGAAAACGGTTACTTCCAGAAATGGGCCGGTTATCAGGCCTCTGTTAATTCACAGCAGGTGAAATATATCAAGCTGAATCAGTTCTTGGGCATAGTGCCAACCTTCTTCTCGACGCTCGCTTCAGCTGCGGTTCTGGTCCTTGGTGTTTGGCTTGTCCTTCAGGGGCAGTTCTCTATCGGTTCCATCATGCTTTTCCAGGGATATCTGTCTTCTTTCATGAGTCCTGCTATGACCATCATTTCTGCCGGTCAGATCATCCAGGAGATGCGCACGGAGATGGAACGTATCGAGGATGTCATGGAATATCCGATAGATCCTAATTATTCCGATGTTCCGGTTTCTGACGATCAGGATTATTCTAAACTGACTGGTGATGTCGAACTCAAGAATGTAACGTTTGGCTATTCCAAACTTGGCAAACCGCTCATCGAAGACTTTTCCATGCATCTGAAACCAGGAAGCAGAGTTGCTTTTGTGGGTCCTTCCGGATGCGGTAAGTCCACGCTCGCTAAACTGATCTCTGGTCTGTATCAGCCGTGGAGCGGAGAGATACTTTTTGACGGCAAACCAATGAAAGCGTACGACCGCAGTATCTTTACAGGGTCTTTAGCAGTTGTCGATCAGGAGATAGTACTCTTTGATGATTCCATTGAAAACAATATCAAGATGTGGGATGACTCTATCGAAGACTTTGAGATGATACTGGCTGCACGAGACGCGCAGATATATGATGACATCATGGCCCGTAAAGGTGGATTCTATGGTCGATTGAGCGAGGGTGGCAATGATTTGTCAGGCGGACAGCGACAGAGGCTGGAAATCGCCCGTGTGCTTGCTCAGGACCCTTCGATTATTGTTCTTGACGAGGCAACATCCGCGTTGGATGCAAAGACAGAATACGAGCTGGTGAAAGCCATCAATGCCCGCGGCATTACTACGATCGTTGTGGCTCATCGTCTTTCGACGATCAGAGACTGTGACGAGATCATTGTCCTTGATAAGGGCAAGGTCGTTGAACGCGGCACTCATGATGAGCTTTATAAGAACGGCGGTTTATACGCTGAACTGATTTCCAATGAATAAAGGAGGTGTGGAGAATGGGCTGGTTTGATGAACAGATAAGACAACGTAAACAGAATGACCAAGAAATCTATGAAGATTCCATTTTCCACATGGCTTCCTCGATCATGGGTAAAGCCGAAAGAACCGCCTTCAATGATCATCGTTATGTGACCAAGGCTGCTATTGATGAGATTCTGCGGTATTATCATTACAAGCCAACTGAGATACCTGATAAAGTTGTGGATAAGGAAGAACAGTTGGATTTCAGTCTGCGGCCATTTGGTATTATGCGCAGACCTATTGAGCTAGATGAAGGTTGGTACAAAGACGCATTCGGACCTATTCTTGCCATACGTAAAGATGATGGATCTGCGGTTGCTCTCATCCCTCTTTCTTCCAACGGCTATAAGTTCCGTGCTCCCGGAACCGGAAAATTTGTTAAAGTCGATCGTTCAAGTGCGAAACTATTTGAAAAAGAAGCGATCTGTTTCTACAGACCACTTCCTCAGAAGAAGCTCGGTATCCCTGATCTGATTCTCTATCTCAAGAACTGTCTGAGTGCTTCCGATTACTTCATGATCGTTTTATTGACCCTTGGAGTGATCCTTATCGATATGCTGATGCCTTATATCACCAAGGTCCTCACGGGATATGTGGTGGATAAAACAGATTATGCATTGTTGTGGGGAACATCGATATTCATGGTCACTGCAATTATTTCATCTATCATGATCAAAGCAGTCAAGAATCTTGGCATGAGCCGACTCGAGATCAAGACATCTCTTTCGATTGAAGCTGCAGTGATGTCTAGACTTATGAATCTTCCCCCCAGATTCTTCCGTGATTATTCATCTGGCGAACTGTCGATCAGAGCAAGGTCTGTCAGCCAGCTTTGTCAGCTGATACTTGGGGATATCTTCTCCATGGGTCTTACTTCTCTTATGTCTCTATTGTATATTGCACAGGTCTTTCAGTTTGCTCCTGCACTTGTTGCGCCTGCTATCATCATCATCGTTCTCACTGTGGCCATCGGTATCGCAGCGTCTTTTATGCAGATAAGGATCTCTAAGCAGATACTTGAACATGAAGCCAAGGATAAGGGTCTCTCATTCTCGATCATAACCGGTGTCCAGAAGATCAAATTGGCTGGTGCGGAAAAACGAGCTTTTGCCAAATGGGCCAATGCTTATTCACATGTAGCACAACTGGTCTATGATCCTCCGACATTTATTAAACTAAGCACTGTTTTCACATCAGCCGTTTCATTGATCGGTACCATACTTCTTTTCTTCCTGGCAGTGAAGACTAAAGTTTCGCCGTCAGAATACATTGCATTCAATTCCGCGTTCGGTATGGTCATGGGTGCATTTACTTCTTTGGCTGGGGTCGCTCTTACAGCAGCCAAGATCAGACCTATCCTTGAGATGGCTGAGCCGATCTTGAAGAATGAGCCCGAATCGTCTGAGAACAAGACTATGGTCACAGAGATATCAGGTGCTATTGAGCTTTCAAATGTCTGCTTCAGATATAACGATACGATGCCGTATGTGATCGAAGGGATGGATCTTAAGATAAAGAGCGGTGAATATGTCGCGATCGTTGGCCCTTCAGGCTGTGGTAAATCTACTTTGATGAGACTGTTATTAGGCTTTGAAAAACCGGAAAAGGGTGCAGTTTATTATGATGGCCGCGATATCTCGTCACTTGATCTCAGATCGCTTCGACAGCGTATCGGTTCTGTAACGCAGAATGGCACGTTGTTCCAAGGCGATATCTATTCGAATATCGTTATCTCAGCACCT
>JAEEGH010016625.1_pt1 | contig 15800 bp, 15 predicted proteins | sample 9134181 | NCBI WGS metagenome assembly JAEEGH01 (sample SAMN16246544, study PRJNA631951) | gut metagenome | biome: gut microbiome; feature: rumen; material: DP-attached | host: Bos | place: Iran: Karaj | collected 2018-10
CTCATGGGGTATCGCCTTCTTTGAGTACTGCCTTACCGTTCCGGCGAACCGGATCGGCTTCCAGGGCAACGGCGGACCGTTCAACCTGATGCAGCTCAAGGTCATCCAGGAAGTGATCTCCCTGACCGTATTTACGATCATCGTCACCTTTCTGTTCAAAGGGCAGCCGGTCCAGTGGAACCACCTTGCGGCCTTCTTCTGCCTGTGCCTCGCGGTTTTTTTCGTGTTTCTGAAATAAAAATTTGGAAATCCGAAAAATAGTCGTACCTTTGCATTCCAATCTGCTGGGTTCGTATAACGGTTAGTACTCGAGATTCTCAATCTCGCAATAGGAGTTCGATTCTCCTACCCAGTACTAAAAAGAGACAGTTTCAAGACTGTCTCTTTTTGTTTTATTGCAGCATCTTCAGGATTTGCTTTTCCGTGGCGGTGGGGGCGATGGAGCGGATGTGGTCCACGAGCAGCGCCAGCGATTCGGCAGGGGAGTGGTCGACTTCCAGCGTGCGGGCTTCGCCGAAGGGGAAGCCGCCGGGGCCCGGGATGGCATCGACACAGAACAGGGATTCGGGCGTACAGAAGGAGGAGACTTGCCAGCCGTTGTAGTGGAGGTCGGGACCGCGATAGACGCGGGTGATATCGCCGGTGACCACGCGGCATTGCATCTGCAACCGGGTAATCAAGGCGTCTGCCGCGCTTTTCTTCACGCCAAGCAGCCCGCGGATTTCCTTGATGCCGATGCTTCCGTGCTCTTTCAGATAATCCAAGACCAACTGTTGTTCCGCCGTGGGCTGGTACTTTTCCAGGCTTCGCCGCCAGTTCATCAGTTCCGCATACCATTCTACGGTTGCGAAGGCAGCCTTGCCGCCCCAAAGGAACTTGCCGTAGGCGATGTCGCCGCTCTGGACCACGGGAATCTTCCAGTCCCAGGGCGTCTGACGCAGGTCCTCCTGCCCGTCGAACCAGTTCTCCCGGGCGGTCATTTCCTCGATGGAATAGCCCAGGATGGGATTTTCAAAAAACGGAACGATGCCCAGCGTCTCGATGACGCCGAGCATCGTCTCCGCAGATAACACGGTTGCCGGCAACCCGGCTTCCTTTTTCCGGTCGAACGACATTACCTTCTCATCGGCCTTCCGCCGTGACCCATCGTGTTGAACGCCCAACTGATGCCGAAACCGATGTGGGAGAATGTGGACCAGTTGCTCAGGTACCACTGGTAATGGACGCTGATCCGCAGGCATTCGAACAGTTCGAATCCGCAGCGTGGACTGAGCACGATCGCCTGGGTCCATTCCCCTTTGTCCGCAAACTCACTTTTCTCATATCCGAATCCCGGGCCGACGCCCAGACCGAAATAGGGATTGAATCCGCTGTAGGGAAACAGGTTGAAGTCGGTGACGACCAGGGGCGCTCCCTGCCAGAACCGGACGTCCGGGCCATAAGGCTCGCCGGTCGTCGAGTAGGAACCCTTTCCGAACGTGGTGGACAGTTGCAGGCCCATGTCCACGACCGGGTTTATATCCATCCGGTACTCTCCGAAGAATCCGATCCTGTCCGGCCGATAGGTGTTCCCGGCCTTGCTGAAATGGTTGAACATGATGCCGACTTCGAAGGCGCTGTCATGCAGGTAGCCGTAACCGTAACCTCCCGGACGGGGGCGGTAGCTGTTCGGACCGTATCCGTGGCTGTAACCGCCAGGCCGGCCGTAGCGATCACCGTAGCGACCACCGTTGTATTGGGCAGAGGCCGTCATCCCGATGGCCAGTGCGACGAGGCAAACCAATATCCTTTTCATAGCGTGATCCTTTTTCCGGGCATCATGCAAAAGTAGGACCAGAAAGAATCCTCCGGCGGGAGAATCTTTCCGGTCCTGCTCAGAGTGGATGGAACCCTAGCGGGCCATGATGGCGCCGACCAGGCCGAGGATGGCGTAGAATTCCGGAAGGGCGGCGTAGATCAGGGTGTTCGTGAACACGTTGTGGCCCTGGGAGACGCCCACGATACCGTTGGCGCAGACCTGGCCCTGGCGGATGCCGGAGATCATGCAGGCGAGGCCAACGCTGAGGCCCACGCCGAAGCACAGGGCGCCGGTGATGGTGCCGCCGGCGAACTTGCCGAGCATGATGAAGAAGGCGACGAAGCCATAGATGCCCTGGGTGGCCGGGAGGGCGGAGAGCACCATGTAGCTGCCGGAAGCCTCCGGCTTTTTCTTGAGGGCGCCTTCAGCCGCGTTGCCGGCCGTGGTGGTTCCGATGGAGGATCCGATACCTGCGAGGGCGAGGACCAGTCCGAGTCCGAGATAACCGAGTACTTGTTCCATAATAGTGTTTGTTGTTTATTTGTTTATTTATTGTTTCTTGAGCGGATTGTAGTTGCGGCCTTCGGCTTCGTAGCCGGAGTTCTTGAAGAACTCCAGGAAGTTCAGTCGCAGGGGATGGACGAAGGCACCGAGGGCGCACATCGCGATGTTCAGGGTGTGGCCCACGACCACCAGCAGGATAAAGGGAATCCAGAGGTACCAGCTGTGTCCGTCGCCGAGCACCATCTTGCCCATGTCGTTGAAGGCCATGCCCAGCATGCTGCCGGCAAGGCCGAGGGCGTAGAGGCGGAGATAGCTGAGGACGTCGCCCAGCAGGCCCGTCGCCGTGTTGTACGTGTCCCAGAGGCCCAGGCCTACGTTCGCAAGCTTGTTGCGGTCGGGGTTGTTCAACGGGAAAATGCCGATGGCGGATACGACGCCGATCACGATGATGATCCACTTGGTCAACTGCGCGTTCAGTACGCCCGCGAGGGCCAGGGCACCCACAATGACGCCGCCTACGATCAGAAGCGTCCATCCCAGGGTGCCGAGCGACGCCGCGAAACCGTTCACCTTCACGGCCTGGATGGCCTTGACGACCATGGCGAGGCACAGGTGCACGACGCCCACGACGAGGGCCAGGACCATGCCGCCGGCATATCCGGCGATTTCGTCCGGCAGGAAGATGCCCTTGATGGGCTCGAAAACCTTCCACTGGGCGATGTCGATGGAGAAGAACGTGTGGAGGAAAAAGCCCACCACCACCGTTCCGACGCCAAGGGTCACCACCAGCGGAGCCATGTCCTTGAAGCTGTCCACTTTCTTGAGCAACAGCCCGATGAGGATGAGCACCAGGCCGTAGCCGGCGTCACCCATACAAAGGGCGAAGAACAGCAGGAAGAACACGGAAATGAAAGGCGTAGGGTCGAAACCGTCGTAGGCCGGACGGCCGTACATGTCGGTCAGGACCTCGAACATCTTCACGAACTTGTTGTTGCGGAAGCTGATGGGCGGATTGTCGTTCACTTTCGCCGCTTCCTTGAGGAAGAAGACGCCCGTTTTTTCGATGGCGTCCGTCACGGATTCTTCGTTTTCCGTGGGGGCGTAACCGACGAGGGTGACGATCGTGTTCTCCGCTGCGGGAACGGCGGCCTGGGCGGCCAGGTAGAGGTCCAGTTCCGCGAGCTTCTCGCGGCTTCCGGCCTCGAATTCGCCCTGACGCGCCTTGGCGGTAAGCAGGACGGCCTTTTCCCGGTCGATGTCGGCCTTGATGTCTTCGATATTCTGAGAGACACGCTCAAAACTCCGCTGGGGCGCACGGACACGGTCGGGAAGACCGTCGGGTCCGGCAACCACATACCAGACCTTGCCGTCGGCTTCTTTCACGATCTGGACGGCATACTGGTCGGCCCATTCGGGCTTGAAGGATTTCGCAGGGGTCACATGGAACTGGACCGGGAAACCCGCTTCGGAGAGTTTCTTCAGCGTTTCAGGGGAGAACTCGCCCCAGGGTTTGCAGGCGGCGGCCTCCTTCTCGGCGGCGCTCAGCCCCTCCTGGAGTTCATCCAGGCGGTGCAGGGCAGCACCGGTGGCCTCGACGAGATTCCCCTCGACCGGAACGGCCTGCAGGCCTTCCGGGAATTCCAACTTGTCCAGGGTCTGGATGAAGCCTTGGCGGCGCTCCACGTCGGCGAGCATGGCGGCGGACTGGCCGTCCACCGGCTTCACGCTGCGGGTGATATCGACCAGGCCGATTTCCTGGAGCCGCTCCAGCAGTCCTTCCTGCTCGCCGTTGAGCAGGATGAAGGAGTATTTGGTCATCGGACTGATCATACCTCCGAGGCCTCCTCCTCCTCAGCCGCGTGGCGGCCCTTGACGATCTTCTGGGAAGCCTTGGAGAGGTTCTCCTCGTCCTCCATGTACCGCTTGATCTTGCGGATGGCCTCCTGGTAGCCCGGAATCTGGACCTTCTCGTACAGGTTCACCTTCTGGGTCGTCTTCTTCCGCTGGTAGTCCAGGATGCGGGCCTTCTCCTGGTACACTTCCGACTCGATGCCGAGCCGGGAGAGTTCCTTGAGGATGGCCACGCCGTCGGCGTACCAGGCGGGTTTGACGAAGGCGTTGAACGGGCGGATCTCGTAGTGGATCTCACCCAGCGCCGGGGTCTTGACGCCCGCGACCTTCACCGTGTGCAGGTCCACGTCGGTGACGGCCACGAGGCCCGGGTCGAATTCGTTCCAGAGGGCGGCGAGATAGTCGTATCTCCCGAGGGCGGCTTCCAGGTCGGCAATAAGACGGTCGCTTTCCTCCTTGGCTTTCCGCACCTCCAGCCGCAGGGCGCTTTCCTTGTTCTGCAACGTAGGAAGCGCCTTCTGCCGGACTTTCAGCTGCTTGCCGATCTCGTTCAGCGACGTTTTATTGTATTGAAACTTGACAGCCATAGATTAAAGATTTCTCGACTTCGCTCGGAAGGTCATCAGGCCTTCCAGTATTTGTCCACGAGGGCCTGGCGGATGCCGGTTTCGGCCGGGGTGAAGTACTTCGCGAACAGTTTCCAGGCCGTGTCGAGCATCTCGGTGATGGAGATGTTCACGTCGATGGCGAGGAGTTCGCGGGCATAGTCCTTCGCGTAGTCCAGGCAGCGGACGTCGTAGTCGGAGAGGTCGAAACCGTTCTCCAGCTTGGTCTTCGCGTTCTGGGCGTCGGCATAGAGGCGCACGGAGGCGTTCATCACCTGGGAGTGGTCCTCGCGCGTCTTCTTGTTCTGGACGAGCTGCTTCAGACGGGACAGGGAGCGGAACGGGTCGATGATGACCTTTCCGGTATCGGTGTCTGCGCGGAGGAAGAGCTGGCCTTCGGTAATGTAACCGGTGTTGTCCGGGATGGCGTGCGTGATGTCACCGTCGTTCAGGGTGGTCACCGCGATGATGGTGATGGAACCCTCGGTCGGAAGCTGCACGGCCTTCTCGTAGATCTTCGCAAGGTCGGAGTACAGCGAGCCCGGCATGGAATCCTTGGACGGGATCTGGTCCATACGGTTGGACACGATGGAGAGGGCGTCGGCGTACAGGGTCATGTCGGTCAGGAGCACCAGGACCTTTTCGTTCTTGTCGACGGCGAAATACTCGGCGGCGGTCAGGGCCATGTCCGGCACCAGGAGGCGCTCCACCGGGGGGTTCTCGGTCGTGTTGATGAAGCAGATGATCTTGTCCAGGGCGCCCGCGGCCTCGAAGGAGTGGCGGAAGAAGAGGTAGTCGTCATTGGACAGGCCCATGCCGCCGAGGATGATCTTGTCCACGTCGGCACGGAGGGCGACGTCCGCCATCACCTGGTTGTAGGGCTGGTCCGGGTCGGCGAAGAAAGGAATCTTCTGGCCGGAGACGAGGGTGTTGTTCAGGTCGATGCCGGCGATGCCGGTCGGAATGAGCTGGGACGGCTGGCGGCGCTTGTACGGGTTCACGGAAGGACCGCCGATCTGGCGCTCCTCGCCGTCGATTTCGGGACCGCCGTCGATGGGATGGCCATAGGCGTCGAAGAAGCGGCCGGCGAGCTGGTCGGAGACCTTGAGCACAGGCGGTTCGCCGAGGAAGGTGACTTCGGCGTCGGTCGGGATGCCTTCGGTGCCGGAGAAGATCTGGAGGGTGACGAGGTCGCCCTTGGTGCGCACGACCTGGGCGAGTTTCCCGGCCACGACGGCCAGTTCGTCATTGGACACGCCCTTCGCGCGGAGCGAGACCGTCGCCTTGGTGATGCCTTCCAGCTGGGTATAGACTCTTTGGTATGCTTTCATCTTCTTATGCAATCATTTGGTTGACGGTATCCTGGTAGTTCCGGAAGGCTTCGCTCTGGAACTCGGAGTAGTTCATCTGGCGCAGCACGTTGATCAGGTCCTTGAAGAAAGTGCGGCACTTCTCGAAGTCCTCGAATTCATACTCCCGGTCGCAGAGGTCCAGCACGAGGTCCAGCATGTAGCGCTGGCGCTCGATCGGGCACAGGGCGTCGATGGCGTCGAAAGCGTCCTGCTGGAGGATGACGAAGTCCACGAGCTCGGACTTCCAGAAGTTCACATGGTAGCTCATCGTGACGCCGTCGTCGCCGAGAATGTTGATCTGTTCGCTGGCTTCCTTGCCGCGGCGGATGAGATTCTTGGCGGTCTTGACCTTCTCCACCCAGCCGGGTTCGACGGTCTTGTCCAGGTATTCCCCGATTTCCGGATAATCCAGGTACTTGGAGTAGGAATCCAGCGGGGAAACGGCCGGGTAGCGCTTCTGGTCGGCGCGGTTCTGCTCGAGGGCGTAGAAACAGCGGGCGGCCTTCTTCGTGGACTCGGTCACGGGTTCCTTCAGGTTACCGCCGGCCGGGGACACCGTGCCGATGAAAGTGACGGCACCGGTCTGGCCGTTGTTCAGCACGACCATGCCCGCGCGCGCATAGAAATTGGAAATGATGGCGGACAGGTCCACCGGGAACGCGTCGGCGCCCGGGAGTTCCTCCATACGGTTGGACATCTCACGGAGGGCCTGGGCCCAGCGGGAGGTGGAGTCGGCGAGGAGGAGGCACTTGAGACCCATCGCGCGATAGTACTCGCAAAGCGTCATGGCGGTATAGACGGACGCCTCACGGGCAGCCACCGGCATGTTGGAGGTATTGCAGATGATCGTGGTACGCTCCATCAGGTGGCGTCCGGTGTGCGGGTCGATGAGTTCCGGGAACTCGGTGAAGATTTCCACGACCTCGTTGGCGCGCTCGCCGCAGGCCGCCATGACGATGACGTCGGCGTCGCCCTGCTTGGCGATGGCGTGCTGGAGGACGGTCTTGCCGCAGCCGAACGGGCCCGGGATGAAGCCCGTGCCGCCTTCGGCGATGGGATTGAGCGTGTCGATGACGCGGACGCCCGTCTCCATGATCCGGCTCGGGCGCGGTTTTTCCCTGTACCCCCTGATGGCGACCTTGACGGGCCATTTCTGGGTCATGGTCACGGGAACATCCTCGCCTTCAGCGTTTTCGAGTACGGCAATCACCGTATCGACATTGTACGAGCCGGCGGGCTTGACGGACTTGACCGTGAATTCGCCCTTGAAGGAGAACGGGACCATGATCTTGTGCGGCAGCCAGCCTTCCTTCACCTCGCCGAGCCAGTCGGCGGCGACGACCTTGTCGCCGGGAGCGGCGAGGGGCGCGAATTCCCACAGCTTTTCCCGGTTGAGCGGGTCGGTGTATTCGCCGCGCTGGAGGAAGACGTTCTCCATGGTCGTGAGGTCGTTCTGCAGACCGTCATATACGCTGGAAAGCAGGCCGGGGCCGAGGGTCGCCTCCAGCATCCTGCCTTCGAATTCGACCTTGTCGCCGTTCCTGAGTCCGCGGGTGCTCTCGAAGACCTGGACGGAGGCGAAGCGGCCGTTGACCTTGATGACCTCCGCCATCATCTTCACCCCGGCGAGGTCGATGAAGCAGATTTCATTCTCGGCGACCGGCCCGTCCACCGCGACGGTGACCAGATTCGAGACGATGCCCGTTACGATTCCTGTTGTTTTCATGTATCTTCGTTTTTATTTTTCTTCGTATTTCACGCCCTTGAAGGTCCCTCGGACCTCGTCCACGAGTTTCTTGAAGAGCCGGCGGCCGGCCTCCTCGTCGAGGGCGAGCCAGCGGTCGGCGATGCGGAGCTTGCAGAGGTAGGCCAGGACGGCGGTCAGGTCGAAATAGTGGAAGGTCGAAAGGGCGTCCACCTTCTCCCAGACGATGTCGTCGAGCCCCCGCTCGCGGGTAAGGAGGTCCTTCCCCTCCAGCACGGCTTCCACCTTGGCGGCCTCGTCGAACTCGCCGCCGCGGAAGCGGTAGCCGTCGATGTCGAGGTCCCGGTCATCTCCCTTCCCCTCGCCGGTCAGCACGTCCCGGTCCGGTTCGCGTCCGAGCGCCCGGTTGAGGTAGCGGACCTTGGCGTTGCGGAGGTTGAGATCGAAGCGGAAATAATCGCGGAGGAAGCGGTTGCCCTTTGAGAGCGCCTCCGCGTAGAAGTCCGCGTCGAGTGCGTCGCCGTCGAAGCCCTTCAGGAGGAAGTCCATTTCGGCGGCGTCCCGCTCCGAGAGGTTCTCCCGGATCTCGGCAACCACGTCCCCGAAACCCTGTCCGTCGGCGTACCTGTAGTCGGCCGTGAGGTAGGGGAGACTGGCGATGATATATTCGAAATTGCTCATTCGCCGAAGAGGAGTTTCTTCGTCGCCGGACGGAGGTAGGCGCCGATGAGGGCCTGGAAGTCCGTGTCCGTCAGACTGATGAAGTAGCTGCCGTCCCTGGGACCGATCCGGAAGCCGCCGGCGACCTTCTTGGAGAAGGAGGCCTCGACGCCCTTGCCGGCAATCTGGGCGAGTTCGCCCGCGAGGAAGGGTTCAAGTTCCTTTTTCAGGCGCTCGGGAAGGACCAGGGAAAGGTCCTGCGGCTCCTGGGCGGAGAAGTGTTTCGCCACCTCGGCGATGATCCCCTTGAGGAAATCCGGCTCGGAAAGTGCGGCGGAGACGGGGCCGTCCACCACCTTGGCGACAATGAGCTGCTCGATATCGGCGCGGGTGGCCTGGACCGCCTGGACCGCGGCCATCTTCACGTCGCCTTCGACCTTCGTCCGGAAGCCCGCGGCTTCCTTCTCGGCGGCGGAGACGATCTGCTCGGCTTCCTCCTTCGCTTTCAGGACGATGGCTTCGGCTTCCGCCTTCGCCCTGGCGAGGATCTCTTCGCCCTCGGCTTTTCCTTTGGACAGGCCTTCTTCGTAGAGGCGCTGTGTCAGTTCCTGGAGTTTGTCCATATCGATACGGTGTATAGATGTTAGCGTATGTGTGAATCGAACAAAAATAACAAAAAAAAGTCACATCCCCAAGGATGTGACCCAAAACTGCATGCGGGATGTCCCGTCAGAAGACATAGGTCGTGGACATGGTCAGCGTCTTGTCCGCGAGCTGGGGATTGAATCCCTTCGCCCATTCGAGCGAAAGGATGAAATTCGTGTTCACGTGGATCTTCCCGCCGATGCCGGCACTGGCGTGGAGCCATTCGCCGTCCGTGTTTTTCCGGTACAGTTCGTTGCCGTCCAGGACGGCTCCCAGCTTTTCGTGCTCTTCCGGACGGAAGCGGCGCGTGATGGCACCTGCGTCCAGGAAGGGATTGACGATCAGGTCGAACTGCTGGTTGAACAACCTGAATTTCAGGATGTCGGCCCGGAGTTCGAAGTTGCCCCATGCGTACCCGGGGGCCGTGATGCGGTTGTAGTGGAAGCCCCGGAGGGTATAGCGGCTGCAGAGCCCCTCATACTCCTCGTACTGGTAGTAGAGGGTGGAAATCTCGTTCAGGTTGTACCAGGGCATCTGTCCGGCGAACTGGTGCTGGAGACCCAGGTGGTAGGCGAAGGTCAGGCGGCCGAAAATGATGGGGATGAATTGCTTGAAATGGGCCACGAGCTGGGCGTAATGGTATTTCCCGTGCGAGAGGTCGGCGTTGGCGTTCACGTAGATCTCCCCGTAGATGCCTTTGTTCGGGGCCAGTTCGATGTCCCGGGTATCGTAGGTGACGCCGAGGCGCGCTTCCAGCGAGGTCCCGCCGGCGGCCTCGTCGGCGCGGATGAGTCCGACGCCCGTCAGCTCGCGGTACAACGTGTTGTCGCTGTTATAGTTGTCATGCGTGAAATCCGAGATCCGGATCCTCCGGAAGACGAGCCCGCCGATCCAGTCGAGGTGCCCGGTGTTCCCCAGAGGGGACCAGATGGTGGCGGCGGAGCGGATGACCTTGCGGTGGTCGGTGTAGTAGGCCTGGTGCGTCTCCGCATTCAGGTCGAGTTCCGGGATATACGGCGTATTCAGGCCGTTGAATCCGTAGAAATTGTTCATCGTGCAGTCCCGGTAGGTCAGGGACGCGGCGAAACGCCGCCCGGGAATGAGCGTCTTGGAGTCGAACATCCCGTGGAGATACCAGGCGCCGCGGGTGGAGCGGGCGCCGGCCAGGGCGATGTGGTGGATGAAATTCGGATAGGTCGAGCCGTCCCCGTAATAGAAGAGGTCGCCGAAGGCGCCGAAATTCCAGCCGATGTCGGTGCTGTAACTGACGTCGGGCACGGGAATGCAGCTCCAGCCCGTCTTGACGTGGTCGTCCTGGGCCGCAGCGGATACGCCCCCGAAGAGCAGGGCGCCGAGGAGGGGAATGAGGTATTTTTTCATGGGTATGCTTTTATCCGAGGAAACTCAGCAGGATGCCGGCCGCGACGGCGGAACCGATCACCCCGGCGACATTCGGGCCCATGGCGTGCATGAGCAGGTGGTTGTCCGGGTCGTATTCCCGGCCGGCGACCTCGGAGACGCGGGCGCTGTCCGGGACGGCGGAGACGCCGGCATTGCCGATGAGCGGGTTGATCTTCCGTTCGGGATTGCGGATGAACAGGTTCATCAGCTTGACGAACAGTACGCCGCTGCAGGTGGCGATGACGAAGGACAGCAGGCCGAGGCCGAAAATCAGCAGGGATTTGCCGGTGAGGAACTTGTCTGCCTGGGTGGAAGCGCCCACCGTCAGGCCGATGAGCGTCGTGACGACATCGATGAGCGGTCCCCGGGCGGTTTCCGCGAGGCGGCGGGTTACTCCGCTCTCTTTCAGGAGGTTCCCGAAGAACAACATGCCGAGAAGCGGCAGGCCGGACGGGACGATGAAGGCGGTGATGAGGAAGCCGACGATGGGGAAAATGATCTTCTCCCGCTGGCTGACCGCCCGCGGTTTCGGCATGCGGATCAGCCGCTCCTTTTCGGTGGTCAGCATCCGCATCAGGGGTTTCTGGATGACCGGGACGAGGGCCATGTAGGAATAGGCCGAGACGGCGATGGCGCCCATCAGGTCCGGGGCCAGCTTCGAGGAGAGGAAGATGGCGGTCGGGCCGTCCGCGCCGCCGATGATGCCGATCGCACCGGCCTCGTTCGGCGCAAAACCGAAGGCGAGGGCGAGCAGGTAGGCGCCGAAAATGCCCATCTGGGCGGCGGCGCCGATGAGGATCAGCCGCGGCTGGGAGATCAGGGCGGAGAAATCCGTCATCGCCCCGATGCCGAGGAAGATGAGCGGCGGGTACCAGCCCTGCCGGACGCCCTGGTAGAGGATGTTGAGCACCGATCCGTCCTCATAGACGCTGATGTTCAGCCCCGGGAACATCGGGATGTTGCCGATGATCATCCCGAATCCGATCGGGACCAGGAGCATCGGCTCCCATTCCTTGACGATGGCGAGGGTGATGAAGACGATCCCGATCGCGATCATCGCGATGTTCTGCCAGGCCGCATTCGCGAAACCGGTGTATTCCCAAAACTGGGCGAGGGACTGGAAGATCTGGTCCATAAGTCCTTACGCGATGGTTACGATGGGGTCGCCTTCGCCGACGGAGGCGCCTTTGTCCACATGGACGGCGGTGACGGTCCCGTCTTTCGGGGACGCAATCTCGTTCTCCATCTTCATGGCTTCGAGGACGGCGACCTTCTCTCCGGCCTTGACGGCCTGCCCTTCCCGGACGCTGACTTCGATGATCACGCCCGGCATCGGGGTGGGGACGACCTGGCCGGACGCGGCGGCCGGCGCAGCCGTTTCAGGCGCCGCGGGAGCGGCCGTGGCGGGTGCCGCCTGAACAGGCTCCGAGGCGGAAGGACCATCCGCGCTTTCCATCTCCACGCTGTAATCCGCGCCGTTGACGTTGACCTGGATGTGCTTCCCGTCGGCGGGGCCGACCGTCACGTCGTACTGCTTTCCGTTGATCTTGAAGCTGTATTGTTTCATTTGGGTAACTTTCTGAAATTCTGTCGCTTGTCATTCCATGAGCTCGCCTTGGGACGGAGGGTGATGACGAAGGGTTCGGCATCATGGACCGTGTCGGACAGGTATAGGTCGAGCGCCGCTGCGATGGCGGCGTAAACATCCCCGTCCGCCTCTTTGCCGGGTGTCGGTGCGACGGCCGCCTCTCCCGGTGCCGGACGGGAATCCTTCCTGCCTTCCACGATGCGGAACAGCAGGATGAACAGGGCCCACAGGATGGCGAGGGCGGAAAAGACCACCGAGACGGAAACCAGCGCGAGGATGAGCCCGTGCGGGTCTTTCACCGCCATGACCTGGGCTTTGGACTCGGCATCCTGCCGGCCGTTCGGGGAGCCGGGCGTCGGCGTTCCGGGCGCATCGTTCGGGACGAATTCCCGCTGCCGGAGGTCGTGCGCTTCCTTGCCCAGGGACATCCCCTTCGGCATGCCGGCCGGGATTTGCAGGGAATCGATAACGGTCCGTCCGTCGTTGCTGACCAGATAGACGGTCTCGCCGGGCGAAAGGGTGAATCCGGCATAGAAGGTGCCGTCGGCGCCGTTTCCGCCCGCGAAGATGAGCGCCGTCTGCCGCGGGCCGAGTTTCGTCCGCAGGTCCCCTTTCGGGATGATGCTCTTCCGGAGGTCCGTCCGGTCGTCGGTCAGGTAGCAGCCGCCGAAATTGACGGTTCCCTGCGAGGTGTTGAACAGTTCGATCCAGCCGCATCTCCGCCCGTAGCCGTCCACGATGCCGCAACTGTCCGGCTCCGCGAGGACCTCGGAAATGATGAGGTCCCGCACGTTCTGGGAACGGGCCGGAAGACTCCAGGCGGCGAGGAGGATCAGCGGAAGGAAATGCTTGGCCTTCATGGGATTACAGCGGAAGATTGTCGTGTTTCTTGGGCGGGAGCGACTGCCGCTTCCCGGAAAGCTGCTCCAGCGCCCGGATGATGCGGAAGCGCGTGTTGCGCGGCTCGATGATGTCGTCGATATAGCCCTTCTGCGCCGCCTGGTAGGGGTTGGAGAACAGGTCCTCGTATTCCTTCTTCTTTGCCTCGAAGATCTCGTCCGCATGTTCGGGATCGGCCTTGATGTCCTTGGCGTAGAGCACGTTGACGGCGCCGTCGGCCCCCATGACCGCGATGTTCGCGGACGGCCAGGCGTAGTTGATGTCGCCGCGGAGCTGCTTGCAGCTCATGACGATGTGGGCTCCGCCGTAGGACTTCCGGAGGGTGACCGTCACGCGGGGGACCGTCGCCTCGCCGAAGGCATAGAGGAGTTTCGCCCCGTTGGTGATGATGGCGCCGTATTCCTGCTGGGTGCCCGGCAGGAAGCCGGGGACATCGACCAGCGTCACGAGCGGGATGTTGAAGGCATCGCAGAAGCGGACGAAACGGGCCGCTTTGCGGGAGGCGTTAATGTCGAGCACGCCGGCGAGCACGTTCGGCTGGTTGGCGACGACCCCGACGCTCCGTCCGTTCATCCGGGCGAACCCGACGATGATGTTCCGGGCGAAATCCCGATGGACCTCGAGGAAACGGCCGTTGTCCACGATGCTGCCGATGACGGTGTACATGTCGTAGGCCTTGTTCGGATTGTCGGGGATGATGGCGTTCAGGGCGTCGTCCACGCGGCCGACCGGGTCGTTGCACTCCGTTCGCGGCGCTTCTTCCATATTATTGGAAGGGAGGTAGGAGAGGAGTTCCCGGATGGTCGCGATGCCTTCCTGCTCGGTCGGGGCCGCGAAATGGGCAACGCCGCTCTTTGAGGCATGGACGGAGGCTCCGCCGAGCTGTTCCTGGTCCACGGTCTCGCCCGTGACGCTCTTCACGACGGCCGGGCCGGTCAGGAACATGTAGGCGGTGTTTTTCACCATCAGGGTGAAATCCGTCAGGGCGGGGGAGTACACCGCGCCGCCGGCGCAGGGGCCGAAAATGCCGCTGACCTGCGGGATCACGCCCGAAGAGAGGATGTTCCGCTCGAAGATCTCACCGTAGCCGGCCAGGGCGTCGATGCCCTCCTGGATGCGGGCGCCGCCGGAATCGTTGAGCCCCACGAGGGGCGCGCCGTTCCGCAGGGCCAGGTCCATCACCTTGCAGATCTTCTCGGACATCGTCTTGGACAGGGAACCGCCGGAGACGGTGAAATCCTGGGCAAAGACATAGACCAGGCGGCCGTCGACGGTCCCGCAGCCGGTCACGACGCCGTCCCCGTCGAAGTGCTGCTTCTCCATGCCGAAGTTCGTACAGCGGTGCTGCACGAACATGTCATATTCCTCGAAACTGCCTTCGTCCAGCAGCAGGGCGAGCCGTTCGCGGGCCGTGAGCTTGCCCTTGGCGTGCTGTGCATCGATGCGTTTGGCGCCGCCGCCCTCCCGGGCCGCCGCGCGCCGCTCGACGAGCCGGGCGATGTTTTCCTCTTGGATGCTCATGGTAAAAGGATGTGCGTCAAATCAATATGCCTCCCGGGGTGCGGGAGGCCTGCATGTTTCACTATGCTACTTCCCGGACGCAAAGGCGGCCGGAAACCGCTTAAATCTCCGCTTCCACGGGAGGCGTGACAACGACGGTCGTGTCGGCCTGACGGGCGGTCGTGTCCGGCTGCTCGACCGGCGGGGCGGGCGGGACGACGGGAACCTCCGGCTGGGCCTCGATCTTCTTCTGGATCTTCTGGCTCTCCTTCAGGTCCTTCTGGGTGGCCTTGAGGTCCTTCTTCGCCTCGTTCATCTCCTTCTTGCTCTTGTTGATGACCTTCTTCTCCGCGGAGATGTTCTTCTGGTAACCCTTGATCTGCTGGTCGTACTCCTTGACCGTCTGCTTGGCGCTCTTGATCTGGTTGTCCAGTTCCCTGAGCTCCTGTTTCCAGCCCCGGATCTGGTCCTTGTCCGCCATGGAGAGACCGTCGATCTTCATCGCTTTTTCATTGGCCTTCAGGGCGTCCTTCTTGAGCTTGTGGTGCTCCTTGAGGGTCTGGAGGGCGTCTTTGGCTTCTTTCCGGAGCTTCTTGATTTCCTTGATCCGCTGTTCGTTGCGGTTGATTTCGTCCTTGCTCCGGTCGATGGTCCGCCGGTTCTGGCGGTCGACGCTGTTCTTCCGGGCTTCCGCCTGTTCGACGGCTTCCTGGTTCTGCTGGATGGTGCGTTCCAGCTGCTGGTTGATGTCCTGTGCGGACAGGGTCGCCGAAAGGGTCATGACGGCGGCCGCGGCGAGAAGGGTTCTAAGCGCTTTCATGATCGGGGAATCTTGTTGTTTTAATCTGCCGGTTTGAGGGTCGTATAGACATTGGTCACATCCTCGTCGTCCTCGATGAGGCCGGTGAGTTTGTCCAGGGTGGCGCGCTGCTCGGGGGTGACGTCCTTGAGGTCCACGTTCGGGATGCGCTCGAAACCGCCGGAGAGCATTTCGTAGCCGTTCTCCTCGATGTACTTCTGGATCTGGCCGTACGCCGTGTAGTCGCCGTAGATGCAGACCTCGACGGTCACGTTCTCGTCCTCGTCCTCGACTTCCTGCTTGAAGACCTCCTCGGCGCCGTAGTCGATCAGCTCGAGCTCGAGCTCGTCGATGTCGATGGGCTTCGCGGGATCCTCCTTGATGCGGAAGACGCACTTGTGGTCGAACATGAAGGCGACGGAACCGCTGGTCGGGAGGGAGCCGCCGCACTTGGTGAAGTAGCTGCGGACATTGGCGACGGTGCGGGTGTTG
>JAEEGH010016631.1_pt1 | contig 15799 bp, 11 predicted proteins | sample 9134181 | NCBI WGS metagenome assembly JAEEGH01 (sample SAMN16246544, study PRJNA631951) | gut metagenome | biome: gut microbiome; feature: rumen; material: DP-attached | host: Bos | place: Iran: Karaj | collected 2018-10
GAGATTCACACCTCATATGATTTAACTAATCGTATTTATCATATTTATAAACTAGGTGTCTACTATGCTGCAAATCATAATCTTGTGCCGCAGATGGCTCTTGGCGACTCACTAAACGCCAATGTGTTTATGACGACCCTTCGTTGTACAGGCCAGATGTGTTCTTTACTGATTGACATTGGGAACAATTTCTTGACAGCATCGATGGGAACAACGCCATTAGTTTATCATGGAATACTGGAAGATTGGGTTTGGGCGGTAAATGATGGTTCGTACTTTGACCCGAATTCAGACATCTACCATTTTTCACTTCCGGATGTTAGCGGCGATTTTATTATTATGCCCGATGGCAATGTCAAGGTATTCAATTGCACCGATCCGGAAGGTGAGGTTGCCGTGGAAATTGATTATGACTTTGACATTGACGAATGCAAGATTATTGTAATCAGGAAGGGGTATCGATATGTTTTCGGCGGCGATTTATATCATCTGGATTATGCCGTAGAGATCCCTACATCCTTCCACGGACTTCAGCAAACTAATCCTAAAAAAGATCCGACTCGATATTGTTTTACTGCTTTGCACCTGAATACGATTACAGCACCAAACGGGCGTACAGCATTCTTCGATCGAAGTCTCGAGAATATCTGTTCATCAACAAAATGGAAAAGTGCTGTCAATTACAGGGTGAACGGTTACAATCAGACTCAGCAGCCATATCCATCGGTGGTGCATACCTTTGGTAGAACACTAAATGCCCTTCAAGTGGATGGCAGAACCATAGCTTCCTTCAACTATTCAAACAAAGCCGTTGCAGAATTCGGCAAGAATTCTTTTGTCTATCTTCCAAATTGGCAATATGAAAACATCGGGCCGTCGGGTCAGGGAGTTGAACCGGACTCGTTGCTTTGGTTTAATGAGGCGAATAGGCTCTCATCAATAATAGTTCAAAACGAGATGGGAGAACAAGTTGACAGGTTCTATCTATCGCATCACTATACCGGAACGTCAAATCACAATTCCAGTAAAATGTTTCTAGATTGTGTGACCGGAAATTTTGGGAAGTTTTCATTTACATATGGGTTCGCTTCTGGATCAGATTTCTACCCGCCGATTGATGCTATCTATACAGACCATTGGGGATATTGGAATGACAATGCATCATCATATACCGATATAACTACTAATCGACAGAGAGTATCATTATACGATCTTCCATCAAATGCCCGAGAGCCGGACAGTACCTATACGATGCATGGAGCATTACGGCGAATCGAATATCCATCAGGAGGATGGTCCCTGATAGATTATGAATGTAATCGAGTCAATCTGCGGATAGATATTAACCTTGACAGTGAGACAATAGAAGAGTACGGACTTAGTGATTGCCCTAACATGTTGGTGGGAGGCGCACGAGTAAAAAGTATAACCAGTACCGGCCGTTATGGAGTATATGCAGAAACGACAACCTATGATTATGGGAATAGCGGTACCTTGATGAAAATGCCTCGTTATTATTTGGACGTTTATTCCAACTATCAATATGAACGATGGGAGCCATACTCGGGGCCATATCATGCAGACGACTGGGGAATGGGACAATTCTTTCTTTCCACCTTCTGCGATCGAGGATTGGATGTTTACGAAACGGGTGGTCATGTCGGATATGACACAGTTTATGTACGCAATGCAGACAGTTCTTTTGTAAAGCACACTTTTCATGGCTATCAGGATTATCCAGACGGGTTTCTTGTTGCCGATAATACCTTGATAGACCAGAATAGCGGTACATGCTCGAAAGTCGTCACAGGCCCCTTTGAGAATCATCCGAACTCAATAGGATACTACCTTATCTCGGGGCTGTCTGCAGATACTGTTTGCCGTAATACACTATTGGCTAATATTCGGTTATCCGATTTTTCAAGTCTTCGCGGAAAACCAGTATCTGAGATGGTTTTCAGTGCAGACAGTGTATTGCTTGAGAGAAGAGATTATTCATGGCGGGCTGATACAGCTTCCCAAATTACCAGTATTTTCAATGCCTACTGTGACTTCGTCTCCGGTAACCGTACTTTCGTCCAGCCCCGCCTCGATTCGGTCATCACCACCGAATACCTCCCTGACGGCGGTGTCCTTTCCGACACAACATCTTATACCTACAATAGTCTGGGTCAACAGAGAATTGTTGAACGACGCGGTTTTGATGGTAGCGTCCGCCGCAGCCGTTTCTCCTACGAACACGAGAGCGACGCGACAGCGCCTCCCGCAAATGTCGCGGCGGTGGCAACCAGCCGCCTCTATGTGGACGGCAATAACAGATTGGAGTACCTGACCTCCCTGCGACATATCGAGTATGAAACAGACAGCGCTCTCCGCCATCTTCCGATACTCTCGCAGGAGTTCTGCTCAAAAGCGCCAAGGTTCCCCGTTGTAAATGATGGAGGGATAGAATGGTTTGCTCCAAAAAGTACAGATGATTCTCTCGCCCGCAGGCTCTCCTACAACGCCATGCAGCGCCCCGCCCTGCTGTCCCTTCCCGGCGGCGCCTATGTCGCTTTCACCTGGGATGCCACCGGCCGGTATCCGCTCTCCCGCGAGGACAACGGCCCGGCGATGGTCTCCTCCTACCAGTGGAAGGACATGGTGGGTCTGAGCAAGAAGACGGATCCCACGCTCCGCAGCGAGTGGTACGGCTACGATGACAAGTGCCGCCTCTCGGAGGTGCGGCGTGCCGACAGCGTAAAGGTCACGGCCTACGACTATCACCTCTGGTGCGAGGACTCCACGCAGGGGCCGAGCTATACCAAGCAGACCACGTGGCGCACGTCGGGCAAGAACAACCGTGAGATCGTCTACTACGACGGCCTGGGCTACCCCATTCAGAAGGTGAGGACCTCCACGCAGACCACGGGCGGACATATCGTCACCCCCATCCGCTATGACGCGCTCCGCCGGGATGATGTCAAGGCATACCTTCCCTACGAGGCCCTTTCCTCAAACTATGACAGTACGGACTCCACGCAGCAAAGCCTCTACTACAAGTTCCGCTATGGCAACGGCGAGGTATATCCCTTCGCGGAGAAGGAATACGGCACCTCTCCAGCCGGAAGACTCCTGTCGGTTCGCCAGCCCGGCAAGGCCTATGCAGATTCTGCGAAGAGAATAGTTTACGAATACCGGACGAATACGCTCGCAGACAGTATCCTCAACCTGTATGCTACCGTTGATACACTTCCGAAACTGAAAGTGGGCAGCGGATATCTTCCCTCCGGCAGGCTCCTGCTGACCAAGACAACGGACGAGGACGGCTGCACAAGCGAGGTGTTTACGAACTCCGCGGGCAGGACGGTCCTCGCCCGCCAGCGGAGCGGTGGGGCGCGCCTGGACACCTACTATGTCTATGACCTGCGCGACAGCCTGGTCTGCGTCCTGCAGCCGGAGGGCTCGGCCTCTATCCAACTCGGTTCTTCACACGCTCTGCTGCCGCCTTTCGCCCGAAACGACACGGGAACGATTTCCACGATAGATGACGTGCTTCTGGATAATTATGCATTCCTCTATGCTTGGGACAGCCGGGGACGGCTGGCGGCGAAGAAGCGTCCGGGAGCGGATGCAGAGGAGTTTCTTTCAGACGACCGCGGGCGCGTGGTCTTGAGCCGGGACGGCAACCTGCGCAATCAGGGGAAATGGCTCTACAGCGAATATGATGAGTATGACGCTTTGCTGAAAAAGAGTCTGATTGAAGTTGAACTGGGTTTGGATACACTGAGGCATGCTGTCCGTGGCGAGGTTGACAGCACGGTGACCATCATGCGGGATACGACATGGATGTGGCCCTACTATTATCATCAAAACCCGGACATCGTCCTTTATGGACGAACGGCGACCCTTGCCGTCGGAGATTCACTCTTTTATGAAGGTGCAGAGGGTTTTGACTATGTCGGACCCGCAGAAGGCGCCGGGAATGATCCATCGTTGGGACACTATGTCGTCTTCGAGATGGAGAGCTATTATGCGGGAAGCGAAATAAGCAGCTTTCCTCACGAACAGCGCATCGTAACCATTGACGCCGACTGGCCTGCGATACTCGCAAACGCCGTCACGAACAGCACGCTCCTCGAAGAGCACCGCTACGACCGTGGTGATAGTCCGCAGGTCCCGGCAAATCTCGCATTCGATGGGGTTACGGGTATCGTCACTCAGAACGATTTGGGCTCCACACGCAACCTGGAGGTCTGGCAGCGGCAGCTGATGCTTCCTCCTGGAAGGACGGCCCAGGGGGACACGACCCGTTACGTGGAGCGGGCCTTCTACTATGATGTCCCCGGCAATCTGGTCCAGACGGTAGAGACTAACGCCTTGGGCGGAATAAGCCGGACGAGTGCCAAGTATGACTATCTGGGCAATGTTCTCGCCGCCGAAGAGAAGCATACCCGTGCCGGCTCTGCAACAGCTGATGTGAAGTGGACATCCTATGGTTATGACAATCAGGGGAGGATATCCGCTGAGTATGCTTCTCTGAACAACACAGCAGTCACGGAGACGGAATTCGATTACGATATCTTCGGCCATCTCGCCTGGACCTGGGGACAGGGAGAGGAGTCCGAAAAGGCCCTGCAGGAGATGTATAACTATGATATCCGCGGCCGCCTACTCACGAAGGAGGCCTCCCGCATGATACCCTACGAGCCGGGACCCGGCGGTGGCGGCGGTGGCGATGAAGAAGAGGAAGAGGAGGGAGAAGACCCGGAGTGGGTCCCTGTCTCTCTTTTCCAGAGCTGGCTTCGCTACAACAATCCGCTAAAATCTGCGAGTGTCCTCAAATGGAACGGCCTCATCAGCGAGATTGCGCACCAGCGGGGAGACAATGGTGCAATCATAACGAACGAGTACTTCTACGATGGTGTGGGACGCCTGGTTGATAACCAACGCTATGACGGAAATAGCCAGACGAACAAAAACACCGAGCGGGACCTCTCGTTCGACCGCAATGGCAACATCCTCACCCTCAAGCGCTACGGTACGAATGTTGTTGCGCCGCAAGATAACCTCGCATACACTTACGAGGGCAACAAGCTGATGCAACTGAACAACGCGACATACCAGTATGACGCCAACGGCAATATGACGCACGACGGTCGTCGCGGGTTGGATTTATCGTGGAATCACCTGAACCTTCCCTCTACGATCAGCAACGTCGAGAATGAAGATGCCACGGTGAACTATACCTATCTGGCGGATGGCACCAAGGTTCTGGCCCATTCATCCGGAACCAGTGAAGGCTATGCTTACCTCGGAACGATGGTATATAAGCTGAACAACGGCAGTTGGGCACTCGAGACCACACCTTTCACCGGCGGGCGCTTTGTCAGAAACACCTCAGGCAACTTCGTTGAGCAGCGCCACATCACCGACCATCTGGGCAGCACTCGCGCGATAGTCGAAGGTGGCGACTATATCGAAGTTGAGCAGAACGATTACTACCCCTTCGGCAAACGCATTGCCGACAACTCACTTCCGACAACAGAGACCAACCGCTGGAGGTTCTCGGGAAAGGAGATACAGACTCTGGGCGAAATCAATCTGATTGACTTTGGAGCGAGATTGTATGATTCTTTTAATGGAAGATGGATGACCCAAGATCCTTTTGCTAATAGTTTTCAGCCATTTTCTCTCTACTGTTATTGTGGAAATGAGCCGCTTTTGAATATTGACTGGTATGGTTGTTCATGGTATTATAGTATGGATAACGGCACTTTTATCGAGCAAATCGATGATGACGATGATGGCATTTATCTCTTGACCAATGAAGAAATTAACCGATATAAAGAAGATGGAGTATCGCTAACTACATTTCGAAATCGGGATAAAGACGGTAATCTATTTGGGCAAATGGGACAAGAGGGAAAATTATCAAAAGATGTTGCAAAAAATGTCTTGACGGATTTGTATAACCGTGCAAATAATACAGAAAACGGGTCTGGCGAATCAATGATTATTACTGATCCCATAGATATCAGCATTAATCTCAATGAGGCAACTAGTGCCAAAATGTCTTCTACTACCAAGAAAATAACCGTTAACATTAATAATGGTTTGTATAATGGTTATGACATTATCAACCTCTTCGCTCACGAAATGGGACATATTCTGGATAAGAAGAATGGTCTGTTTCGTAACAAACCCTACAAGGGCAATGAATCTTATTTTGAAAACCGAGCAGATGCTTTTGCCAAGAATCACTGGTCTTATTCAAAAACATCTGCAGCACATAAGAATTATATACAACAGCATTCCACACAGATATACATTCATTGAATATGAGGCATTATTTCCTTTTACTAATTCTGACATGCTCTTCAACAATGGTCTATTGTCAGTCTATAGAGAGTTTTGCGATCACCAATCCGATTACGGGGGAAGAACAATATGGTCTGCGAGTACGCAATGCTGGGGGGGTAGTGATAAGAACGACAGAACCGATATTCTTCGAGGCTCCAAGGTGTTATGATTCATTGGCAATAGGGGTATCCGGATGGACTATTTTTGAAGGGAATAAGTACGCTTTGACGCGGCAATTAATAGTCTCTTGCTATGATACGCTCCTTCAACTGCGCTTCGTATTTCCAACAGGGACTCGTTCTGCCTCTCTCCACAAAGGCTTTTTTATCTTTTATTCTGGTCCAACTCCCGATGGCGTTTTTCAAGGAATTGCCTCTACTAATGGTGATATCATCTTCTCTCCCGGCAAGTATTACCTTGTCAATAACACTGACTCCTCATTCATAGCAGCAGAATTTAGAGAGAGAGAGGACGGATTTCCCAGTCGCTATTCATACGTAATCCACATTAAAAAAAAGGGTAATGAGAATGACGCCATTATTCTTCATTTATCCGTTAGCGACAAGTACGTTTTTTTTGGGAGCATGAAGAGTGAAGAAGCTAATCGTTTGTTTTCATTGGATTACAGATATTTTGAAGGAATGTATAATGATGCCATGTATCATATTATGCATTTTAACTGGCATGAGGCTATTGGTATTTATCAGCAAATAACCGAAGAAGCGAATGAATATGTCCGACGAGATGCCGAATACAATCTTTCCGTTATTCTCAATAATATAGATACCCTTCAATCATTTCTATGAGAAGATTCGTAGTATCAATCCTTTTGCTGGCCTGTTCGTGGGTATTGTTTTCTCAAACGATACGCATTTATCCCAAATACCGAACAGCAAACGATTATCCTTATCAAGGACTACAATTACTTGATAAAGAAGGAACCATAATAAAACAAACGGATGCTGTTTTCAGTAATCCTATTTATTATACTGATTCCTGTTCAATTGTCAGATATGAGTATTTGGTTCATCCAGATAATTGCATCAGTATGGTTTTCTATTTGAATCAGAATCTTGAACCCGAATGGTGTTTTCCCTTAGGAACAACATGGGCGTCCCCGATGAATGGGTTTATTTATTTCGGAGGATTGGAGGTACCCGGTAAATATGATTATGCTTCGGATTTTCGAGGCCTTGCAAGTCCTTCCGGAGCGATTATTTTCGAGCGTGAATACAAATGGATAACTATTATCGGCGATTCATTTTTGGGGCTCAAACAAATTGGTAGCATAGAGGATGGCACTATGGAACTGCATATTAAGCATACCGGCAATTTATATCGTCTTTTCTCGATGAATGTGATGATCCCGCCCGATTTCTATGAAATCTTCCTCACAACAGGACTCGATAAGTGTTTATATGCAGACGACACTCTGACGAAACAGATGGCTGCATTTAACCGTGGTTTAGTCTGCACGATGCAACTTGAATGGGAAGAAGCAGAATTAAATTTTAAAACAGCCTGCAGTGGAGCATCTCGATCTATTCGGCAGGCTGCCCGAAAGAATTTATCTGCAATCCGTGACAACAAGGGAAAGATTCCGTCTCTTCTGTAAAACTATACAGTTCTCACCTTCTTCTCTTCGCGCGCCGCCTTTCTGGCGGCTCTCCGCGCCTTCCGAGCCTCGCGCCGGAGGGCGCGGCGCTCCTTCCAGGAGAGCTTTTTGGCAGGCTGAACCTCGGAGGAGGCGGCTTTCTCCTCTACCTTGGAGGGATGGCTGTCGGGGAAGAGATCCAGTTTCTCGGCCTCCGGAGCCTGGAAGGCGTAGAGCGAATCCAGCAGGGCGCAGGTCAGCGAATCGCTGACGGCCACAAGCGAGTCAATCTCGGAGGCGGTCTCCGCATCGAAACCGGCGCGCAGCTCCCGGGTGGATTTCTCGAGGTTGCGCTCGATTTTCTCCCAGCGGCGCCGCTCGGCGCGGGCGTCGAGCTGGACATAGACCTCGCTCATATAGTTTCCGAAATAGTCGTCGGTCTCATGGAAGACCGGCGGTTCCATTCCGTCGAACATGTGGCGCCAGGAGACGGGAATCGGCATCATGGTGACCGCATAGCGGGACACCGGCCGTTCCTCGCCGCGCCATTCGAACCCCTTGAATTTCTGCTTCTCCTCCTCCAGGTCCGGGATCGGGTAGGCGTCCGACTTGATTTCCTCCAGGTAGAGCAGGCGCGTGGCGGCCGAATTCTTGATCATCGCCGTCAGGGACTTGGACTCCTTGATATTGATGTTGGTCAGGGCGCCGTTCTCCTCCATGTAGAAGATGGCGGCCACGTTGCCCAGGGCGTCGTAGCGGTAGAGTTCGTTGTCGTGGAAGAAGCCCATCATCTCCGTGCTCTTGATCTGGTTGAAGTGCAGGTCGTCCTCCCGGGTGGTGATGCGGGCGTCTGTAATCATGCTGCCCCGGTGCACGCTGCCGTCCTTGATGAAGAGATGCATCTCCTCGCTGGTCAGCTGGTTCTTGACCTTGTTCCACATCACGGGGCGCCCCTTGAGCATCGCAATCGAATCCAGCGTGGTGAAGGTTACGCTGTCGGCAGCCGCCTGCAGGTCGGTGCGGAACATCTTCACATGGTGGAACGCCCAGAGACAGTTGACTTCGGAGGAATCGATCTCTGCCGGGGCGATGGCCGTCGTATCCTTCGGAGGCGTGCGGCGCTCGGGGTTTTCTTCGTCGGGGCGGTCCTCGTTGTCCGGATCATCCTCGTCCGGATTGCCGGTACCCGGCAACGTCAGATTCGCCCGCTTGGCCCCGCCTTGCGCGTTCGCTCCGTCGGAAGCAGTGGCCGGAGCCGCAGGTGCGGCGGCGGTGGAATCGGTCTTCAGCGGCGGCAGCTTGCCGGCAGCCCGCATGGCCTCCTCGATCTTCTGCTTGCGGTCGGCCGCCTGCCGGGCGCGGAACTCCGCCAGCGCATCGAACAGCGCGTCTTCCCGCCGTTTTTTGGCGGCAGCCACCTCCTCCTCGGAAAACTCGTAGCGCGGCACGGCGCGGAAGATCATCGTGTCGGCAGCGATAAAGAGCGTATCGATCTCGTGGTTCTCATTCTCACCGTAATAGGCCACGGCCGGAGACTTCAGCACATAGGCTTTCGAAGAGTCGGGCAGGTAGCGCAACTGGTTGCCATAGAGCGCCGTGCTGTTTTTGTCATCGAGCACGATGACGCGCTCGAGCAGCTCGATCTCGCGGGTGGGGCCCCGGCGGTAGCCTTCGCCGCACCAGATTTCGTAGTCTTCGTCCAGCGCATAGACATTCTCGCGGTAGCAGAGCGTACTGTCCTTGCGGGTGTACCAGCCTCCGTCGGCGCGGACAAAGGCCTCGTCCATCCAGGTGTGGGTCTCGCTGCCGAAAACAGCCTTTTCCTCGTCGGAATGATAGACCAGCCGCCGGGTCCGGATCAGGATCGAATCCATGAAGAGATTCACGTTCTCCTCAAAGGTGAAGGTCTTGGCCTTGGAGTCGTAGGTGCCGCGAAGCCCCTCGATCACATTGCCGTCTTTGGATTTCATGGCCCCGCCGTCGTGGAAGAAGGCCAGGCTGTCTTTGGTATTGTATTCGAGCTGGCGGGTGCGGAGGCGGTTCCCCTCCTTGTCGAGCAACTCCACCACACTGCCCGAGAACTGGGCGAGATTCTGGTCGATCAGGTAGGTCAGCCGGTCGCTGGTGAGCATCGTCTCGTCCTGCATCAGCTTCACGTTGCCGAAGGCCTCGATCACCTGCGCATTCACATTCCAGGAGGCGGAATCGCACAGCAGGTAGGTGTCGTTGTGCAGGAAACGGGCGTCGCCCCGCACGCGACGGTAGTCGGTGCCGTGTTCGGTCTCCTGCCAGGCCCGTTCGGCGCTGATCAGGCGTACGATGGAATCCTCCGGCGGAGTGGGTTGCTTCGGTGCAGGCTGCTGTGCATGGGCCGTAACGCTGATTACGGCCGCGAGCGACAGGAGAGCGATGCGCGGAAGAAGCCTCATGGCAGATTAGCGGACCCAGCCTTCGTAGCGGAATTCGCAACCCCGGAACATCGGATCGATATAGACGTGGGTCACCTTCTGCTTGGTCTTGATGAACTCGTCGATGGCCTCGCTGGAACGCTTGGCATTGACGGTCTCCAGCAGTTCGTTGTAGTCCGTTTCGAGGGTGGCGGTGTGCGAAGGGATAATCTTTTCGAGGTAAAGGAGCTTGTAGGCAGTATTGCCGTTGCGGCCCTCGTTGTCGAGCGACTCGAAAGGTTCGGAGATGTCACCCTCCTTCATGTTGCGGATTACGGCATAATCCGCCGGCTTGAGCTGGTCCTTGTCAAAGTAGGAGGAGCCGGTGTTCGGATCGGCCATCAGGCCGCCGGAAACGCTGGTTTTGGGGTCCTGCGAGAACTTTCGGGCCGCGTCGGAGAAGGAGAGGGAATCCCGGGTGATGACGGTGCGGATGCTGTCGAGGCGGTCGAACGCCTTGATGCGGTCCTGCGTGGTGTAGGCCGGCTTGATGAGGATGTGGCGCGCGTTGAACATATCGCCCTGGCGCTCAATCAGCTGGATGATGTGGAAGCCGTCCGGGGTTTCGACAATCTGCGAGACCTGTCCCACCTTGAGGGCCATCGCCGCATCGGAGAAGGCCGGCCAGAAGACGCTTTTCGAGAGCAGGCCAAGCTCACCGCCCTTGCTCACGCTGCCCGGATCCTGGGAGTAGAGGCGCGCGAGGGTGGCGAACTTTTCGCCGTTGAGCACCCGCTCGCGCAGGCTCAGCAGCTTCTCCTTGACCGCCAGACTGGCTGCTTCGCGATCCGGATAGACCAGAATCTGGCGCAGGCGGTACTGGGTAGAAATCACCGGAAGGTCCTCTTTGGGCGTGCTGTTGTAGTAGTCCGCCACGTCGGCCGGCGTCACGCGGGCCGGAGAGGAGGAGACCTCCTGCTGCTTCTGCTGGATGAGCGACTGCTCGGAAAGGGCCTCCTTCCATTCCATGCGGAGCTTGTAGATGGGTTTGTGGAAGTACTCTTCCACCCCCTTCTCGCCGCCCAGCGCGGAATAGGCCTCGTCGAGCCGGCCCGTCAGGACCTGCTCCACGTTGGCATCGTTGACCGTGAGCGAGTCTTTCTTGGCCTGCACATAGAAGAGCTTGTTGATGAGCATGTTCTCCAGAATATCACAGCGGATTTTCTGGTCGGCCTGCTGGCCCCTCATGCGCATCATCTGGACTTCGGCCTCCAGTTCGGAGAGCATGATCATGTCGTTGCCGATGACGGCGACCGATTTGTCCACGAGGCCGTCGTTATATTTCTGGGCACGGGCCGGAAGCAGCGGCAGAGCGAGCAGCGCCACCAGCGGCAAGATGCGGAACCATCTATTCATCTTGGTCGTAAATAATGAGTTTTCCATTCTGTTGGGCATCCTTGAACAATTCTTGTTCCAAAGAGGCGAGAATCTCCTGCTTCCGTTTGCTGATCAGCAGTTCACGGATCTTTTCCGCATTGTATTCGAACGGCGAAGGCTGGTTGGGGGCCACGCGGCCGACCAGGTAAACCAGGTGGTTCTGTCCGTCGACTTCCCGCTCAAAGGAGCGTCCGCGGGCGAATTCCGCCTCGCAGGCGGCCGTCTCCATCCCCAGTTCCTTGGCGAAGGTGGCCACCGGCACCCAGTTCTTGCCGAAATCGATATATTTCTCCGCCGAAGCGTAGCACATCTCCTCCAGGTCCGCCACGTCGGATTCCGTTTCCGCCTGGTAGTTGTCCTTGATCATGTCATAGTAGGGCGACTTCCTGGAGATGCGGATGATGCGCGCCTTCACCAGCGAGTAGGGATAGGTGAACTGCGCCTTGTGGGCTTCGTAATACTCCTGGATGGCCTCGTCGGTCACGAGGGTGTCGAGGCGCGACTCGATATAGAGTTTTTCGTAGCGGAACGTGAGGAGGTTCTGTCGGAACTCGGCCACCTCGTCGGTAACATCCTTGGCCTCTTTGGAGAGGTTGGCCTCAGCCTGCTGCATCAGCAGCTTGCCCTTGGCCCACGTGTGGATGTATTGCTGCACCATCCGGGCGCTGTCCTCCGCCGGAATGCTCTGCGGAATCAGTTTGCGGATATCGCTCCGGTAGAGGATCTCCTTTCCCACCCGTGCCACCGGTTCGTCGCCGCTTTCGTGGAAAATGCGCTCCACGAAGTTGCAGGCCGCGAGGGTCGCGGTCAGCGCAAGCAGGAGAAGGGTGCGGAGAAGAAGTTTCATCGGAAGGCGGGACTATTTGCGGTAGTTCGGGGCTTCACAGAAAGCAGCCAGGTCGTGCGGGTGGCTCTCTACCATGCCGGCGGCCGTAATCTTGATGAACCGGGCGTTACGCAGTTCAGGAATGGTCCGCGCGCCGCAGTAGCCCATACCGGAACGGATGCCGCCCACCAGCTGGTAGACGACGTCCGCAAGCGCACCGCGGTAAGGAACATGCGCCGTCACGCCCTCGGGAACGAGTTTCTTGATGTCGGCCTCCATATCCTGGAAGTAACGGTCCTTGGAACCCTTCTGCATGGCCTCGAGCGAACCCATGCCGCGGTAGGCCTTGTATTTCTTGCCATTCACCTCGATGACGGTACCGGGCGTTTCGTCGGTGCCGGCAAAGAGCGAACCCGCCATGATGGTGGAAGCTCCCGCTGCCAGCGCCTTGACGATATCGCCCGAGTAGCGGATGCCGCCGTCGGCGATGATGGGAATCCCGCTGCCCTCGAGCGCCTCCGCGGTGTCCATGATCGCGGTCAGCTGCGGCACGCCGATACCGGCGATGATCCGCGTGGTGCAGATGGAACCGGGTCCGATGCCCACCTTGACGGCATCCACGCCGCAATCCTTGAGCGCGAGAGCGGCCTCCGCGGTTGCGATATTGCCCGCCACGATCTGAATCTTCGGGAACGCCTTGCGCGCCTTGCGGATGGTGTCGAGCACCATCTGGGAGTGGCCGTGCGCGGTGTCGAGCACCACGGCGTCAGCCCCCACGCCGATCAGCGCTTCAATACTGTCCAGGCTGTGCGGGTTGATGCCGACGGCGGCAGCCACGAGCAGCGCGTGACCGGCCTCGTCGGTCTTCGACTTGACCTGAGCCACCTGCGCGGTCTGCTGGTCGAGCGGCATATTCTTGTGAATCACACCGATACCGCCCAGGCGGGCGAAGGCCTCCGCCACACGGGCGTCGGTCACCGTATCCATGGCCGAGGAGACCATCGGCAGACGGAGAGAAATCTCGCGCGTGAACTTAGAGGTGATATCCACTTCGCGCGGCAGGACATCGCTGTGGGCGGGGATCAGGAGGACATCGTCGTAGGTGAGCCCTTCCTTGATGATTCGATTAGACATATGGCAACTTATTATATAAGCGCCAAAATTACGAAAAAATTCTGAGCCTGCCGAAAAATACTATCCTTGATAGTATCGCCCCTGCCGGGTGTCGCGCTCTTCCAGCCGCGCTTCGAGGAGGCGGAGGAGTTCGGCGTTGCGGATCAGGCCCCAGGGCGAGCGTTCCACGAAACGGGGCGGGACCTCTCCGGCAAAGCGTTCGATACAGAGGTCGGGGCGCAAGCGCTCCAGCAGGTCGATAAAGAAATCGAGGTATTCATCCAGCGCAAAGGTGACGAACGCTTCCGGATGGGCGGTGTACTCGGCGGCCATCCGCGTTCCCTTGATCAGCTGCAACTGGTGGAACTTGACGGAGGTCAGCGGGAGGGCGTTGATCTTGTCCGCCGCGGCCAGCATATCGGCCCGGGATTCGCCTGGCAGCCCCAGGATGAAATGGGCCCCGACCGTCAGGCCGCGTTCCGCCGCCTTTCGCACCGCCTCTTCCGCCTGAGCAAAGGTGTGGCCGCGGTTGATGCGCGCCAGCGTACGGTCGTAGCACGATTCGATGCCGAATTCCAGCAGGACGATATGCTTGCGCGCGAGTTCCGCCAGATAGTCCAGTTTGGCGTCGTCCACGCAGTCCGGCCGGGTGCCGACGACGATGCCTTCGACTGCCGGATGGGAGAGCGCTTCTTCATAGAGCCGCTTCAGTTTTTCCAGCGGCGCATAAGTATTTGAATAGGGCTGGAAATAAGCCAGGTAGCGCGAGGTTCCGCGGTAGCGGCCGCGATGGAATTCGATGCCCTCGTCAATCTGCTGCGCGATGGATTTCTGCGGCGTACTGTAGGCGGGATGGAAGGCGGCGTTGTCGCAATAGGTGCAGCCGCCCGTGGAGAGCGAGCCGTCGCGGTTCGGGCAGGTGAATCCTGCATCGATCACGATCTTCTGCAGGCGTCCGCCATAGCGGGCGCGAAGCCAGTCCACGAATGCATGGTAGCGCTTTTCCATCGGATGCAAAGTTAGGGGATAATTCGCCGTTTTTTTATATCTTTGCCTCACAAAACGTTTTGCACTATGAATCTCAGAAACATCAAGAAGGATATCGAATTCCTTATCAGCGATTTCATCGACGACTGCTATCTTTTCATGATGGTCCATCCGGACGACAAGAAAGCGGCCGAGGCCGAGAAACTGATGGATGAGGCCTGCGAACTGGCAAACAGCCTCTTCGACCGCGTCAACCATCCGGACAAGAAGGCCGTGAAGGCACACTACAAGGCCATCGGCGTCGATCTGATCCAGGGTCTCGACGGCCTCTGCGACCGCCTCTCCGCCCTTGCCAAGAAGTAAGCCGCGATGACACGCACCAAAAAGATTCTGCTCTGGACCATCCCGATCGTCGTGGTGGTCCTTTGTGCTTTCTGCTACTTCAAGTTCTGGTGGGTCTTCAGCGAAGGCACCCGGACGGGCGAGCTCAACTCCCTCACCCACACCGGATATATCTTCAAGACCTACGAGGGCGAGATCATCCTGACCGGATTCGGCAACAAGCACGCCGACGGCGGAACGGTGCTCTCCAAGAACTTCAAGTTCTCCGTCTCCGACAAGGAGGTTGCCCGGCAGCTCACCGACCTGACCGGCGAACGGGTGACCGTCCACTTCAAGGAATACAAAGGCGCCCTTCCCTGGCGCGGCTACGAACGCAGTGTCGTGGACCGCGTGATCAAATCCGAGCCTGCCGCGGATACGGGCGCAGCCGGACTCCCGTTCGACTAGCGTTTCGCCACGGAAAACAAAAAGCGCCGGCTGGAGATTTCCAGCCGGCGTTTTTTCTATCGGACCGAATCCTTATTCGGACTTCTTTTCCGGACGGGGACCGCGGGGACCCTTGTGGTCGCCACGGCCGTGGCCGCGGTCGTTGCGATCGCCGCGCGGACCTGCGGGCTTGTCACCGCGCGGGCGGCGGACAGGCTCCACATAGCCTTCCGGCTTCTCGATGAGGGCGCGGCGCGAAAGGCGCATCTTGCCGGTCTTGGCATCGATCTCAAGCAGCTTGACATCGACCTCGTCGCCGACATTGAGGATATCCTCCACCTTCCC